>RCMY010000632.1_pt1 | contig 33244 bp, 32 predicted proteins | sample 2041341 | NCBI WGS metagenome assembly RCMY01 (sample SAMN09708234, study PRJNA481090) | Marine sediment metagenome, whole genome shotgun sequencing project. | reverse complement strand
TGGACCCGTCGGTGCCGCGGATCATCCTGCATGCCGAGGTCTGCCGCGGCGAGTTGGCGCTGGAAATCGACGGTTCGCATGACTTTGATGCTGGACCGGCGTGATCGCTAGCGTCACCATGGGCACATTGCAGCCATCGGCTGCCTGACGGAGTTATCGACATGGGCATGATCAGCGTGCTGTGGGGCATCGTGGCGATGATCTGGATGGTGATCGCGCTGATACCACTGCTGGGATGGGGCAACTGGTTCCTGATCCCGTTTGCCGCCGTGGGCGCGGTCATTGCCGGCATCGGCATCATGGTGACCGCGGCCCCAAGCCGCGGCCGGGCGAAGGCCGGTTTGATGATCAACGGCCTCGTGATCGTGGTCGCGATCTTCCGCCTGAGCATGGGTGGCGGCATTCTCTGAGTCGCACGACGGGCCCCGCGCCGGCATGCGTGCCGCCGGGTTCTGCAACAGCCGCGGTCGCCTGCCAGCGTAGAATGGCCGCCATGAGCAGCTTTCCCTACGTACGCCCGCGGCGGATGCGTCGCGATGAGTTCTCCCGCCGCCTGATGCGCGAGACCGTCCTCAGCAGCAACGACCTGATCTATCCCGTTTTCGTCCACGAGTTGGACGGGCGCGAGACGATCCCGTCGATGCCCGGGGTCGACCGGCTGTCCATTGACGAACTGCTGAAGGTGGCCGAACAGGCCTGCGAGCTGAGGATTCCCGCGCTGGCGCTGTTCCCGGTCACCGCGCCGGAGGCCAAATCGCTGGACGCGGCCGCCGCATGGGATGAGGACGGCCTGTGCCAGCGCGCGGTGCGTGCGGTGAAGCGCCGCTTCCCGGAGCTGGGTGTCATCACCGATGTCGCTCTGGACCCGTATACCAGCCACGGCCAGGACGGCCTGCTGGACGACTACGGCTACGTCATCAATGACCTCACCGTCGAGGCGCTGGTCAAACAGGCGCTGTCGCATGCCGCTGCCGGCGTCGACATCGTCGCTCCCAGCGACATGATGGACGGCCGCATCGGCGAGATCCGCGGCGCGCTGGAAGCCGGGGGCTATCTCCACACCCGGATCCTGGCGTACAGCGCGAAGTACGCCAGTGCGTTCTACGGCCCGTTCCGTGATGCGGTCGGGAGCGCCACCGCGCTCGGCAAGGCCGACAAGAAGACCTACCAGATGGACCCGGCCAACACCGACGAGGCGTTGCATGAAGTCGCCCTTGACCTGGCCGAAGGCGCCGACATGGTGATGGTCAAACCCGGCATGCCGTATCTGGATATCGTCCGCCGGGTGAAGGAGGAGTTCGGCGTGCCGACCTTCGCCTATCAGGTCAGCGGCGAGTACGCGATGCTGAAAGCCGCGATCCTGAACGGCTGGCTGGACGAGCGCGCCTGCGTGCTGGAGTCGTTGACCAGCATCAAGCGCGCCGGTGCCGATGGCGTGTTGACCTATTTCGCACTGGATGCCGCGCGCTGGCTACGCGAGCAGGAGTGATCCGGTCCCGTCTAGGCAGACTCTGCGCCGCGTAGACTGGTAGTAATAAGGGCCAAGCGATACGGCGTCGTCCGGTTCGCTCACGTGTCCGACATCATTCCCACCATTCAAGCGAGGTCTGCCATGTCCACTCCCCAATTCGCCTTGATTGGCCAGCCGGTTGCCCACTCGCTGTCCCCCCGGATCCATGCCGCGTTCGCGCGCCAGACCGGTATCACGATGGATTACGGCCTGATCGATGCGTCCCCGGACCGCTTCGACGCTGCACTGGCCGAGTTCGCCGCGTCCGGCGGCGTCGGTGCCAATGTCACGCTGCCGCACAAGGCGCGTGCGGCGGCCGTCTGCAACAACCTCAGCGACCGTGCCCGCCGCTGCGGCGTGGTCAACACGCTGGTGCGGACGGAGACCGGCTGGGATGGCGACAACACGGACGGACTCGGGCTGGTACGCGATCTCACCGACCGCCACCGCCAGGACCTGCGCGGACGCCGGGTGCTGCTGATCGGCGCCGGCGGGGTGGCCCATGGCGTCGCACCGGCATTGCTGGACGCGGGCATCGCCGGGCTGGTCATCGTCAACCGTACCGACAGCCGTACCGATGCACTGGCCGACCTGCTGGGCGAGCCGGCACGGGTGCACCCGCGCAACTTCGCCGACCTGCACACCCAGGGCGTGTTCGACCTGATCATCAATGCGACCTCGATCGGGCACGCGGCCGATGGTGCCGAACTGCCGCTGCCCAACTCGTTGATCGCCCCGCGGGGCGACGTGGTCGATCTGGGCTATGGCGAAGCGTCGATCGGCTTCCTGGCCTGGGCCCGCGCCTCGGGCGCCGACCAGCTGATGGACGGCTTGGGCATGCTGGTGGAGCAGGCGGCCGAGAGCTTCAAGATCTGGCATGGCGTGCGCCCGAATGCGGACGGGATCTACGCCGAACTGCGCGCCGAGAGCGGCATGGCCACGGTGGCCTGATCACTGACTGGCGCTGTGGAGGACAGAACCATCGACTCGATTCTGATTACCGGCTTGACGTTGACCTTTCTCGGCCTGGTGAGCCTGATCACCGGCTACACCATTCGTGATTCTCGCTACGGGCCGGTGCTGATCTGGGCCGGCGTGACCACCATGATCGGGGTCGTGGTGTTCTACATACTGCGTAACCTGGGAGTCTAGGCGCCGCTCGCCATCTCCCTGTAGGAGTCCTTCAGGCGCACATAGTGCAGCGCGCTGTAACGCAGTTGCTCCATCTCCCGCTCACCGAGCTTGCGTACGAGGCGGGCGGGGTTGCCAAGCCAGAGCTCACCCTCGCCCACGGTCTTGCCGGGCGACACCACCGCGCCGGCGCCGACAAACCCGAAGCGCGACACGGTCGCCCCGTCGAGCACGATCGCGCCCATGCCGACCAGGCAGAACTCCTCCAGCCGGCAGGCGTGGATGATCGCGCCGTGGCCGATGGTGATGTCGTTCGCGATCACGGTCGGATAGCCACCCGGACGGGTAAAAGGCCCTTCATGGGTGACGTGGATGATCGCCCCGTCCTGGACGTTGGTACGCGCGCCGATGACGATCGAATTGACGTCACCGCGAACCACGCAGCCCGGCCAGATGGAGACGTCGTCCTCAAGGGTGACCGCACCGATAACGGTGGCGGCCGGATCGACGTACACGCGCTCGCCAAGCTGCGGGGTGTGTTCAAGAAATGATCGGATGCTCATCGGTGCATTCTAGTCCGACCGGGGCGGTCCGGCATGCGCGTTGCCGTCCCTTTCCGACTACAACACCCTGAACTCGATCCGCCGGTTGCGGGCGCGTCCCTCGTCGCTGTCGTTGCTGGCGGTGGGACGATCCGGCCCGAAACCCTGCACGCCGAGGTTGTCCGCACTGACCCCGCGCTGCTCGAGGTAAGCCTTCACCGCGATGGCCCGCTGCAGACTGAGGCCCACGTTGGCTGCGCGCGTACCGACGTCGTCGGTATGGCCAATCACCTGCACCTGCTGGTCACTGACGCTGGCCAGCGCGATCGCCATTTCGTCGAGGATTGCGCGGCCGCCATCGGTCAGGGTTGCGCTGCCACTCTGGAACTCGATGATGCGGTCGGCAAGCGCGGTATCGAGCACGTCCTGCTTGCTGCGAGCGCCTCCGACCAGGGAGTTCTTGATGACATACGTCGGGCCGGCCGCGGTGGCGATTGCGCTGGCCACCTGCTGCCGCGCTGCTTCATTGCCGACCTGCCCGCTGATGCGCACGCTGCTGCCGTCGATGGCGAGCTCGCCGCCCGACACCGCCTGCAGGTCCGGACCCAGCATGTCCACGACCCGGTCGCGCCAGTTTGGCGGTGCGATCACCGCCTCGACCTCGATCCGGTCGACCACCCGTTGTGCCCCGTACAGCTCGCGCAGGCGTTGCAGGATTGCCGCGCGCGTCGCCTCGTCGGGCACTGTGCCGCTGGCAATCACCGGCCTCAATCCTGCCGGCGCCGAAGCGGCAGCGGTTTGCGCCAGGCAGATCGCCGGTGAGAGGGCCAATCCGATCGCCAGCAGCCACGGCCGCAGCGCGATGGGTGCCATAGAGCCAGGGTATGCGCGCATGTCAGGTTCCCAGAAAAGTCTCGTTGAATGCCGTGCGGGCGGCCCGTAAGGACAGGTCGTCACGGTCGATGTAACTGACCAGCCGGTTGAGGGCGTAGTCCCCCGCGATGTGGTCCTCCACCCACTCGGCATCGTCGACCGCGATCAGCTGGTCCTCACCGACCCCTCGATCCAGCGTCGCCTGCAGCAGACGACCATCGGCACCATTGAAGCCGACCAGCAGACGCGGAGCGGTCGCCGCAGTGCTGCCGCCGTTACAGATCAGCAGAGTCAGTTCGACGTCCGTCCGACCAAGGAAGCCGGACAGCAGATCGAGCCAGAATGCGGCCACCAACGGCCGATAGAGCGCATCCACGGGCAAGGGCAGCGCTAGCCCCTTGTCGATCTGCGCCGTGCCGCCGGCAATCACCGGCTGCAGCAGCATCCCAAGGGCCGGCAGCAACCAGCGCAGTCGCAGCCGTGGATAGCCTGACTGGCGCAGCAGGCCCTGAAGCGAGCCGATGTCCTGCAGTTCAAGGAAATCGTCGAACGCAGCGTCGTACGCACGCGAATCGGGGTTGATCGAAGCCCGTCCATCGGCGAGCAGCCGCAGTGATTCCGCCGGATCTTCCGCCGTGACAACCTGCTGGGCACTGCGCGCCAGGCTGGACCATAGACGCGACAAAGCCAGCGGACTGCGCCCGAGAAAGGCCAGCGGCTGGGTGACCTCAAACCGGGTGGCGGCGAGAAACGGGAAGCGCCGCTGCGAGCTGTCACGGCTGGGCTGATAGTGCCCGCCGATCGCCAGCCGACTGCGCGAACCGAGAAACGCGAAGTGCAGGGCCGGAGCCTGGTCGTACATCTGTTTCCAGCCGGGGTCACCCGCCAGCAGCTCCAGTCCCTGGCCGGCCCAGCGATCCAGCAGCATCATCAACTGGTGACTTTCCGGCGTGCGGACAAAGTCACCGCGGCTGGGCAGCTTGCCGAAATAGCTGATCGGATGGGCTGCTTCCACCGTCGCCATTACAGAGCCCCCGCAGGCGTCGCTGCCATTGCGGGTGAGGCCGTCACGGCCGGAGCAGAGACGGTTGGAGCAGGAGCAATCGGGCCAGCGGCGCCTGCCACGATCGCCGGCAACTTCAGGCCGAGTGAATCATTGGCACCGGCATTGGACTGCACCGAGGTGACGATCCGCAACTCCACCTCGACCCTGTTGCCGTCGCGGCTCCAGGCGAGCCGGTAGTGCTGCCGACCCAGGCTGGTCTTCTGGGCGGAGTCGAACATCGCCGAGGTCGCACTGTCGCCGGCAGCACTGAACACGTCCACCGTGCGCCCGTCACCGGTGACCGCACTGATCTGCACGCCGGGCACGCCCTGGCCTGGCAACTGGAAGGTGTGCCATTGCGGCGGCGTATTGCGATAGCGCATCTGCTGGCCGTCGATCGCCAGCGTGTACTCGCGCCCCTGCGCCACCAACGGCAGTACCTGGAACACCATCGTCGGCCCGTCACTGGCGGCCGTGGCGCCGACCCAACGGCCGTAGCCCGCCACCAGCTCAGGGCGCAGGTTGATACCGATGTCGGCCCACTGACGCGGCGTCAGCATGCTGCCGCGCCGGATCACCAGCGATCCCAGTGCCGATTCGCCAAATTTAGCGACCGCTCCCTGCGGCCCGAAAATCTGCTCGATATCCGCCTTCGCCGCCTCCACGGTGGCGTCCGGTGAATACGGATAGCGCTGGGCGATACCGTCCTCGAACGGGCGCAGCACCTGCGCCGCCCAGGTCTGGTTGAGCTCGCCCTCGGTCGGTCGCACCAGCGCGGTAAATGCCTGCACCAGCGGACGCAGCAGGAGTGGCCGCAAGGTGTTGCGCTGGTCCTCGGGAAGGCCGTTGAGCATCTGCTCGTCGACCAGCTTGAGCGCAATGTCCAGCTCAGAGCCGCCATCCAGGGTGTCCTGCATCAGCTTGCGCGCACCGGGACCCGGGTCGCCCTGGGTCTTGATCTGGTTGAACCGGCTGCGAACCTTGCCCAGCGCCTCGAAATACTGTGGCAACAGGGCGCCGCCTTCCCGCTCGACCAGCAACTGTGCGAGGCCAGCGAACTTCTGGCCGAGGGGGCCGGCTGCCAGTGGCGCCATGCCCCCGCTTTCGGTATCCACCGCTACCGGGATCGCAGTCGGGTTGCGGCGCATGATCACGCGGTTGAACCAGCTGGCGATACCACCGGTGACCGCACCGGCGGCCGCGTTGGCCGCGCCCGGATTGTCCCAGACCGTCTCGCGATTGACCGCTTCCAGCAACAGGCGCAGCGGCGAGTTGACCGGGTCGCCCAGCCGGTTCAACCGGATCACGGCCTCATCGAACGTGTCGAAGCGGGACACGCTGATCCCCTGAAGGAACTTGCCCCACTCGCGGGCGTACTCGGCCTTGTACATGGCCGCCAGCTCCCTGGCGATGTGTTGCGGGCTGCCGGCCAGGGTCAGGTCGTTCTGCACTGTCGCCTCGAGCACCCAGTCGGTACTGCTCAACTCGGTGGTGGAGGCGTCCTTGATCGCGCCCTGCACGTAGTCCTCCCACGCCTTGCGGGTGAACGTGCCCGGGACCTGGTGGCTGCCGGATACGACGTCGCCGGATTGCTTGTCGCCCAGCAGGCTGGCGACGGTAACCGGGCTGAAGCGGGTCGCTGCGCGGGCCTTGATCTGCGCATACACGCGGTCGCGTGCCGGGGTGCCCTTCATCACCTGTCGCAGCGCACCGCGGCTGTCTTCCACAAGACTGTATTTCAACTCGATCTGCGGCCAGCCGGGATCGGCGGACTGCTGCACGTGGAAGGTCATCAGGCGACCGGCAGCCCGCAGCAGCTCCTCGCGGGTCATCCCACCGCGATTGGCCTCCAGCCATCCACGCCAGAAGCGGGTCAACTGGTCACTGAGATGGGTGGCTTCCACGCGCTCGTGGTTGCCGAGCATCAGGTAGGTCTTGAGCGCGTTGTAGGCGTCCTGGGAGTCGGTCGCCACCGCATCGTCGTACAGCCGGTTGTCGGCCGCGGCGGGTGTTTCCTCGACCGTCTCCGCGCTGCTGGCATCCGCGCCGGCCAGAGACGGCGGTTTCAGTTCCGCACGCCGGTCGATGACCTGGGCCAGATAGCTTTCCAGCGTGCCCGCTACCGGGACCAGCATCAGCTGGCGCATGCCGTGGAAGTACTCCTCGCGCAATTTGGCTTCCACTGCCACGCCCTGGTAGAGCCCCAGACCGAGGCTGAGCGGGTGGTCATCGCGGTAGCGTTGCAGTTGCTCCAGCCGCTCCTGCAACACCAGCAGCGCCTCGATTCGCGATTGCAGGTCGACTCTTTCCGCCTGCACGGCGATGGCCTTGTCGAGATCGGCGGTCGCGTCGGCCACCAGTTGCTGGTTGCCGCTGTAGGACCAGGTCCAGCCGGCCAATACGATCGCCAGCGCGGCCACTGCTCCGGCAAAGGCGGCGTAGCGCACGCGTGTGCGCCCGGGATTGGAGTACTGCCGGACCAGCTGCCGGTCGGCGAAGATGACCTTGCGGAACAGGCCGAGCAGGAAGTGACTGCTTTCCATAGTCGGCACGCTGTCCCCTGCCATCGGGCTGCCGCCGAGACCAAACTGCCGGGCCACCCGTTCCGAGGCCGGCTGCACGGTGACACCCTCCTGCAGTGCGCTGGTGAAGTAGAAGCCGCGGAAGACCGGCTTGAACTGGTACGGGTTTTCCTCGAACAGGGTGGCGATGAAGGTCCGCAACGCCGGCTTGATCCCGGCGAACTCCATCGGCATTGCCAGCAGCCCCGGGCTGACGCCGCGACCGCGCGCCATCGCCATCTGCGACAGGCCCATCTCGCGCAGGCCATCGGCGAGCACGTCGAAGTGCTGGTCAAAGGCTTCCAGCGAATCGCCTGCGTCGCCTTGATTTTCGAGCGCGAACGGCAGCGTGGCGCCCCAGGCGTTCTCGCGCTCGGACGGGTCGAGCCCGCGAAAGAACTCACTGAAGCCACTGATCAGGTCGGCCTTGGTGAACACGACGTACACGGGCGCATGGACCTCGAGCCGCTCGGTCAGTTCCTGCACGCGCTGGCGCAGGTTCTTGGCCAGATCGATGGCGAACTCGGGCTTGCTGCCCGACAACTCGGCAATCGAGGCGGCAATGATGATCCCGTTGATCGGCGCGCGCGGGCGGTGTTTCTTCAGCAGGTCAAGGAACGTGAGCCATTCCAGGCGGTCCTCGGCGCTGACCGTGTAGCGACCCGCGGTGTCCAGCACGATGCCTTCGGTGGTGAAGTACCAGTCGCAGTTGCGGGTACCGCCGAGGCCGTGGATGACATTGCTGCGATTGTCTTCAAACGGGAACCGCAGCCCGGAGTTGAGGATCGCGGTGCTCTTGCCGGCCGCCGGATTGCCGATGATCACGTACCAGGGCAACTCGTACAGCGCCGCGTTGCCCTTCATCTGGCCCAGCCGGGATGACTTGATCGCCTTGACCGCATCGGCCATCCGTTCACGCAGCACTTCCGCATCGGCGCGGGCGGCAGGCTTGGCTGCACTCACCGCCGTATCGACGTGCTCCGCGACGATGCTGTCCAGGCGCTTGCCAGCGTGCGCCTTGCGCACCTTGTGCACGATGGCAATCGCCAGCCATGCCAGCAGTCCGAGCACGACGAGAACGACCAGCCAGCCGCCCGCGGCCATCAACCCGTCCACCCCGAAATACGCCACGGCGGCGACAATCGCGATGCCCATCACCGCCAGCACCCGGTAATCCATCAGCCAATAACGAAGGTTCATCCAGAAGCTGCTCATCTACGCATCCATCGTCGTCAAGCGTTTTGCGCCGCGGCGGCGGCGGATAATTCGGAGTTGGGAACGGGCGATACGAGAGCCGCGAAGCGCAGCTCGCTATCCGCTACCGATGCCACCAGAACCGGCGCACCGTCGGCGTCCGTCTGCGCGGCGGCGGCGGCCAGCACCGCCAGCGTCGCGACGGCTCCGGTCTCGCCACACGCCAGACCGAGGTGGCGTGCCTGCTCAACCGGATCCAGATCGGGCAGGCATGCGGTGATTGCGCCGGCGATCTCGATGGCCCGGCTGGGGCGATGATCCGCGTCGCTGAACACCGCGCCGATGGGTGCCAGCAGCGGGTCCGCCACGTTGAGCGTGTGCTGCATCAGCACAGCCAATGCCCGCGCCGCGCCGCGTCCCTTACCTGCCGGTGCATGCACCACGCGATGCAGGCGCACCGCCGGCATCCCCGGACCGGACGAGGGCGGGGCGGCGGCGAGCAACAGGCCGGCCGCGCCTTCGCCGGGTATCAGCCCCTCCGGATTGCCGCTGACCAGCAGTGCACCTGCACCATCGAGCCGGTTCACGCCGTCCTCGTGCACCAGACTGTGCGCCGCCAGCAACAGGTGGATATCCGTCGAGCGCTCTGGCTTTTCCGATCCTTCCGCTCGGGCGATCCGATCCAGCACGCGCCACGCATCGGCAGCGCCGGTCACGGGTTCGACTTCCATCCGCACGCGGCCGTCGGCGAAATGGGTCGCCGCCGCCTTGTCAGCCAGCCAGTCGCCGGATGCACGCCGCACCGGCTCCGGCCAGTCGGCTGGCAACAACAGCCGGATGTGCAGTACCGGCGGGCTCGGCGTCTGCGCGGTCGCGCGTGACGATCGCGAATGCTGCATGGCGTGCGGATGCAACGAGGTGGCATTCCTATCGCTATCGCGAGTGTCCGCAGTCTCCGTGAGAGGCGGCAGCGCTACGCACAGGAGGTCGTCGGCGACAGACTCGAGCAATGCCAGCGTGCGCAGTTGCTCGTCCCCGAAGGCCTGAGAACGGGACCGCGATTCCGGCAGCACGCCCGCGACGGCGGCGCGGACCGGTTCGATGTCGAGATCCTCGACCGCCGCGGCGAAAACGGGCAGGCCCATATGGTCGCGCAGCGTCGGATGCAGGGACGGTCGCTGCGGGTGCACCAGCGCCTGCGCGAGTGCTTCACCACTGCTGCCGGCGCGCGTCCGTGCGGCCGCGGCGCGGATGTACAACACGTGGTCGGGCTGCGCCAAGCCGGGATCGGAGTCGGGTGTTTCCGCGCCAGCAGCATCGTGGGATGGGGCCGAAGTACGGCGTGCCTTGCGCCGCCCGATGAGCATGCGGAACAGGAAGACCATGCCGATCAGCAGCACCGGCACGACCAGCAGGTAGCCGATGATCTGCACGGTGGTCGGAGTGGCACCACTGGAACGCCAATACAAAATGGCGATCAGCCACACAGCCGCGAACGCCAGCGCGACGCCGAACAGTCCGCGCATCAACGCTGCGGTCTTCATTGGTCCTTGTCCGCTCGCACGCCGCCCCCGCCCCGGCTAACGACCGGTCACGAAGGCGCGGTGGTTGATCCACGCGCCGGCAACGATGAAGGGGTTCGACATGGCCTTGCTCCCTGGCTTTGCCCCTGGGGGCATGCGGCTTTCCTTCGCCGCACGTCACGATAGCAGGAGCGGAGGTCGATGTTCACCTCCTGTGCCGCTGGCGGGCCGGTCTCAGCGCCCCACCGCGCGGCGCGCCTCCCGGCATTCGGACTTCATCTCCAGATGGACGTAGTCCTTGATGCTGCGCCAGTTGCCGCCCCACTCCAGGCCGGCCTGCGCCGCGAGTTGACCGTAGAGAAAGTAGCCGCGCCGCGTCCATTCGTCGCCCATATCCCACTGCAAGGTGCCATCGCGATAGAGCGCACTGTCCGCCGCCAATCCGTACTGATGGCAGCTCTGGCCAGCGCCGGCACGCGTGACTGCACTGCCTTTGGCGGCCAGTGATGCCTGGCGCTCCGGGCTGCGATACCCCTCCACCAGCACCATCTGGTAACCGTGGACCTCGCGCATGACGCGATAGATGGCAAGCACCCGTTGCTGGAAATCCGGCGCGATGCGGGCCCATTTGCGGTCGGCGCTGGAGATGGCTTCCGGCATCACGACCGATACCCCCCGCACATGGGACACGTCCGCCGCCACGAATACCGCTGGCGGCAGTTCCGGCGGTGGGGCCAGGCGCTCACCGCGCAGCAATGCGACCACATGGCCATCGGTGGCGAAACCGGCGCCGCTGTCGAAGTCGTCCCACATCACCTGGCGGCGCATTTGCATGATCACCAGTGGTGGTACCACGAGCACCGCAACGGTGCCCGCCAGCAGCCAGCGTCGTTGCCGCAGGGCCCGCGCCCAGCGCGCCGACCCTTTGCCGAGCGCGCGCGAGGATTCGGTGGCGCGACTGCCGATGCGGCCATGCCAGCGACCGGCGGCCACGGCCAATCGCACACGCCAGCGGCCCGTGCGGGCAATCACGTCGTCGCGCGTTGCCGGAAACACCGCCAGCCACGCGACCAGTACCGTTACCGAAAAAAACGCCGCCATCCCTAGCGCAAGCATGTCCCCACCGTCCGTGTTGGTCGCCCGGCAACCCGCCAGACCTTTGAATTGACGCCGCTGTGACCCCACCGCAGAATGCCCCGACACACGGTCCAGCCTGCGCTGGATCGGCACCGGTCGTTTTGACGGCCTGGAAAGGAGTCCCTGTGGATCGGCACGATGCCAAACCCCGTCGCCCCAGCCTGATGGCTGGCGCGCCCAGCCCTGCGCCGTCCGGCTCCTTGCCGGCGCGGATCCTAGCAGACATGGGTGGCGGAAAGCCGCCTGGACAACGCTCTGGACTGCGACCGGTCACCCGACGGAGGGCCGCGGTAGTCCTGTTCATCGGCATGCTCGGTCTGCTGTGGTGGTGGCAATCGGGACCATCAAGCGCTGGATTTCAGCCCGTGTCCGGCGTCCCTGACCGCGGTGATCCGCAAGCTGCCGACGGCACTGCGGATCCTGGCCGCGGTGCCGCCACCATCATCGATGACCTCTCGCCGGGTGACGACAGCCTGTCTGCGATGCCGCAAACCGCTGGCAGCGATGTCGGCAATCAGGACCCGCTGGCATCGCCCTTCGTCCCCCGCGAAGCGGTCGCGTCGACAGGCGCCTCGGGAGGAGTGGATCGCAGCAACCCGTTTGGTGGATCGGCGTCAGCCGGTCACCACGGCAGGACCACCCCGTCACGTACAGCGCGGTCGGTCAGCACCAAGGGTGGGCGAGGCTCAAGCGGCGAACCGGACCTGATGGCGACGCTGCTGGGCAACATCCAGGCGCAGGGCAACGAAGCCAGCGCGCTGGATTCCCTGATCCGGAAGATGGAGGCGGACGATGCCAGCGCGGTAACAAGCGATCAACTGACCGCGCGCGCTTCGAACCCGGTGCGCTCGCAGCACATCCAGGCAAAGCTTCGTGCCTGCCCAAAGCCCAACACCGCCAAGGGCCTGAAGTGCCGCCAGGACATCTGCGCGCTACACGCGGGACGCGATGCGGCCTGCCCGGCCAACTGAGGAACGGTCCCGGCGCGTGCGAACGCGGTCGGGTGCAACGCGGCCTGTCCGCGGAAGCGGCAGGCAGCGCTGCTACCAGACGACCTCGGCCATGGAACAATTCAATCCCGAGCCGATGCCCAGCAGCGCAACACGGTGGCCTTTTTTCAGCCGTCCCATCTCGCGCAGCTTGCTCAGCACGATCGGCACCGACGCCGGGCCGATATTGCCGTGCTCGCCGAAGATCGTCAGGACCTTCTTGGGATCGATACCCATCGCCTTGGTAAAGGCAGCGGTGTGCACTTTGCTGACCTGGTGGATGACGAACTCATCCAGCTCGTCGGCCACCCAGCCCATCGTCTGGCGCGCGATCGAAAAGGTCTTCTGGGCCAGCTTGACGCCTTCGATCAGCAGCAGTCGGGTATCGGTCACCATGCCGTCAAGGTTACCGCGGCACAGCTTGTTCCACTCCGTCGCCGCGCGGGTGACGCCGCCCTTGTAGCGCGGTGCGCCCGGTGCCAGTTCGGCACGGGCCATCACCATCGCCGCCGCGCCCGAACCCAGGGTCAGGGTCGCCAGCTCGTTGCGGAAGTCCGCCTCGGTGCAGTCAACGCTGGTCATCCGCTCCAGGGTCTTCTCGTAGGCGAGGTCAGCCGTCTCACCGTCCACGATCAACGCGTAGTCGATCTCACCGCATTCGATCATGCGGCTGGCAATGTCCATGCCGTTGATGAAGGCCAGGCAGGCATTGGCGACGTCGAAGTTCTGGCAGGTGTCGGGCATGCCGAGGTTGCCGCTGACGATGGACGCCGTGGACGGCTCCAGGTAGTCCCGGCTGACCGACGTGTTGACCAGCAGGCCAACGCGGTCAGGATCGATGCCGGCATCGGCGAGTGCTTTGACGGCTGCCAGGGTCGCAGCATCGGAAGCAAGCACGGGCCCGTCCCACAGCCGGCGCGCGTGGATGCCGGCGATGTCACCCAGCACGTCGGTGCGGATGCCCAGACGGTCCAGCGTCGGCTTGAGCCGGAGATTGATCTCCGCCGAACTCAACCGGCGTGGCGCGTCGATGTGGGCCAGACCGGCGATGGCGACATGTTGGAACTGCATGGGCGGCAAACCAGAAAAGACAGATATCCAGACAGGTTAACGCGTTGCGGCCCCCACTGCACTGGGCCGGTTAAACCGTTTATCCGCCGATGGGATAGGTTTGCGCTGGATTCTTCGCCGCGTCCGGCAGCGCCGAACCCGTCACCGGGGTCACGTTGCCGCAGCGATAGGCCGTGAAACGCTGCTCGCCATTTGCCGGGTCGCCCACGGGCTGGATCGTATCGGCTTGCAGGCCGGGCGCTTCGTTGCGGGCCAGGGTTTCCAGCTCTTCGCGCACGCGCAGGTTGTTGCGCTCGTAGAACGCGACGCTGTCCTTGACCGACACGGCGATCTCGCCCTGCTTGGTGCAACCTGCCGGCGGCCCACCTGCCCCGATGATGCGAACCGCGCTGGCGCCGGGCGCCATCTTGACCCAGGTGCAACCGCTGGCGAGGACAAGCAAGGCGGCAATCGCGATGGTGGACAAACGGGTCATGGAAGCTCCTGGAGAAAAAAATGGGCGGGCAATCGCCCGAGACCGATCACCGCAGCGGGAGCGGTTGTTATCGGACGGCGGCGGTGAATCGAGCCTGACCGCCGGTTCTCGGGTGGTCAGCGTGGACCGCTGCCGGACACGGGCGTGCGCGTCCGGCAGCCATTTGCTGGTGCTACTTCGGTGGTGCCGCATCCTTCACTGAGGTTGCAACCGGTTTGCCGTCCTCATCCAGCACCTGTACCGGCCCCAGCTTGAGTGCCCGGATCGGCGCCTCGATCTGGCCAAGATCACCCACCACGATCCAGGTGAGTGCATCGGGATCAATGGTGGCTGCAGCCTTGCTCACCACTGCCGGCGTCAGCGCATCGATCTCGGCCTTGCGTTGGAACACGTAATCATCGGGGCGGTCGTAACGGACGATCCCGGTGATCGTGCCCATCACCGCACTGCCCGTCTCGTATGCGCCTGGCAGGCTGCGGATCTCATTGGCCTTGGCCTTGCTCACCTCCTCGGTCGTCGGAGGCATTTTTCCGGTGGTGTATTCACCGATCTCGCGCTTGATCTCGGCCACCGATTCGGCGGTCTTGTCGATCTGTACGGGGGCATAGGCAATCCAGGGGCGTTGACCAATCGCGTTGCTCGCGAAGCTGTACGCGCCATAGGCCCAATGCTTGTCCTCACGCAGGTTCATGTTCAATCGCGAGCTGAACTGGCCGCCCAGCACGGTGTTGGCAAAGCCGAACTCGGTGGCGTCATCGGACTTGGTCGATGGCACCAGCTCGCCGACATAGATGTTCGCCTGCACGGCGCCGGGCTGGTCGATCAGGAATACCCGCGGCGCTGTGGGCAAGGCGACTTCCGGTACCGCGGAGGACGCGGCTGGTGTGCCTGTCCCCTTCCAGTCGCCCAGATGGCGGTTCAGCAGCGGCACGATCTCCTTCAGTGTGGTGTCGCCGACCACCACCATGGTCGCCATCTCCGGTCGCACCCACGTCTGGTGGTAGTCGACCAGATCGTCGCGGGTCAACGCGGCGATGGACGCCTCTGTGCCCGAGCCGCTCAGCGGCATCGCGTAGGGATGACCCTCGCCATACAGAAGCGGCGGCAGCACACGCAAAGCGGCCGAATTGGGTCGCGCCTTTTCCTGCTTGATGCCGGCGATCCAACTGGCGCGCACCCGGTCGATCTCACCCTGATCGAATCGCGGCTGGCGGAGCATCTGGCTGAAGAGCGCCAGCGACGGGTCGAGGTTTTCCTTCAGTGCCGACAGCGATGCACTGGCGCCATCCAGAGAGGCGCCGCCGCCCAGGTTTGCACCCAATGCCTCCGCGCGCGCGGCAAACTCCAGCGCGTCGTAGTCGCCGGCACCTTCGTCGAGCATGCCCATGCTGAAGCTGGAGCTGCCCAGCTTGGCCGGCGGGTCGACCTTGAAACCGCCATCGAACATCAGCGCGAACTGCACCACCGGAATGTCGTGACGCTCGGCCAGGATTACCTTGGTACCGTTTTTCAGCGTGGCACGCTGCAACTCCGGGAACTTCAGCTCGGGGAAGTCGCTGGGCAGCGGCACACCGGTGCTGCGGTCCACCGTGGATGGCTGCACGCGGTAGCGCGAATCCACCGCTGGCAGTGTCAACGGCGTCGGCTCCACCGCCGGATCTTCGGCCAACGCGGTGCGCTCGCCCGGGACCACCACCAGCGTGTGGTCGCCCGCACCGAGCCACTTGTTGCCCAGTGCCTGCAGGGTGGCGGGGGTCACCGCGGCAACGGTTGCCAGGCTCTCGCGGAAGCAGCCCGGATCGCCGGTGTAGATCGCGCAGCTGGCCAATGCATCGGCCTTGCCGCCGAAGCCGCCGATGCGTTCCACACCGCGGATGAAGCCGGCACGCACGACGGTCTTCGCCTGCGCCAGCTCGGCCGCGTCCGGGCCTTCGGCCAACAATCGCTTGAGCTCCTCGTCGATGATCGCCTCGACCCGCTTCGGGTCCACGCCTTCCTTGACGGTCGCGAACACGAGGAAGTTCGAGCCCAGCTGGGACTCGCTGAGTCCGGCGCTGACGCTGTCGACCAGCTTGTCGCCATGGACCAGGCGTTTTTCGAGGCGGGACGTGCTGCTGCCACCCAGCAGCTGGGCCAGAACGCCCAGCTGGTCGGCCTCGGCGGTGCCCGTCTCGGCAACGTTCCACGCACGGTAGATACGCGCCTGCGGGACGCGATCGTCCATCACCTCACGGGTGGTGGCGGACCGCTGGGCAACATCCACCGCGGGCTGCGCCATGTCGGGACCGGCGGGAATATCGCCGAAGTAGCGGGTGACCTTTTCCTTCGCCGTCGCCACATCGATGTCGCCAGCGAGCACCAGCACCGCGTTGTTGGGGCCATACCAGGCGCGGAACCAGTTCTTGACGTCCTCCAGCGAGGCCGCGTCCAGATCGGCCATCGAGCCGATCACGCTGTGGTGGTAAGGATGATCGAGCGGATACAGCGACTGGTTCAACTTGGTCCAGACCTGGCCATAGGGCTGGTTCTCGCCCTGGCGCTTCTCGTTCTGGACCACGCCGCGCTGCTCATCCAGGGTGGCCTGGTCGATCGCGCCCAACAGGTGACCCATGCGGTCGGACTCCATCCACAGCGCGGTGTCCAGCGCGGTCGTCGGCACGTTCTGGAAGTAGTTGGTGCGGTCGGTGTTGGTGGTGCCGTTCTGGTCGGTCGCACCGACCATCTCGAACGGGTCGAAATACTCGCCGCGATGGTTCTCCGAGCCGTTGAACATCAGATGCTCGAACAGGTGCGCGAAGCCGGTGCGGCCTTTTGGCTCGTCCTTGCTGCCCACGTGGTACCAGACGTTGACCGCGACGATGGGTGCCTTGCGATCGGTGTGGACCACGACGCGCAGGCCATTGGGCAGCGTGAACTGCTCATAGGCGATGTCGACCGCGGCAGCCTTCGTCGCAGTGCGCGCCTGCGCGACGGCTGGGAGCATCGCCATGCTGCCTATCGCCGCCACCAGCGCCAGGGTCAGGGCCCCGCGTTGAAAACGTCCATGACGGACGGCGGAACGGCACGCCGCACTGCGGGAGCGGACGAGGGCGGGGACGCGGGACGATGCGTGCATGGGACACTCCTTGTGCGGGGTCGCCCGGCAAGGACGAATACGGCAATCCTAACGGTCAGGGCGATGCGAGACACCGGGTCACAAGTCACGCAGCCTGTACGCGGCAGCGCCGGCACGCATAATCCCCGCCATGTTCGACGTCATTCTCTATCAGCCCGAGATTCCTCCGAACACCGGCAATGTCATTCGCCTGTGTGCCAACACGGGTGCGCGGCTGCACCTGGTACGGCCGTTGGGGTTCAGCCTGGAGGATCGCCAACTGCGCCGCGCAGGGCTGGACTACCACGAGTACGCGTCGATGCAGGTGCATGAGGACCTGGACGCCACGCTCACCGCCATCGCGGAGTCGCGCCAACGGCGCCCGCGCGTGTTCGCGCTGACTACTCGTGGCGTCGTTCGCCACGACACGCCGGCCTACCGCCACGGCGACGTCTTCCTGTTTGGCTGCGAGACCCGCGGTTTGCCTGCGGCGGTGCTGGACGATCTGCCCGACGCGCAGCGACTGCGTCTGCCGATGCGGCCGGGCAACCGCAGCCTGAACCTGTCCAACGCCGTCGCGGTGATGGTGTTCGAAGCCTGGCGCCAGCAGGGCTTCACTGGCGATGCCGGCGGTCTGGCAGCCGTCGGGGACTAGCGGCAGGCATCGCACGGCCGGCGACACCGGCCCCAAGGGGTACGCCTCTCACGGACTCCAGTGGATATCGACGTGCGCCTCGGGGGCTGCCAGTACCGCCATGATCGGGTGCCGCCACGGATCGTCGACCGCAATGGCTTCCATCAGGGCGGTGCGTTTGTCCTCTCCGGTGATCACCAGATGCAACGTGGCTGCGTGCAGCAGCCGGGCCACCGTGAGGCTGATACGCGGGTAAGGCGCTTCCGGCGGCAGGGGATCCGGGTCGACGCGGCAGGCGTCCAGCGCCGGGTCAAAGCCCTCCGTCAGCTCCGCTGCGCCGGGAAACAGCGACGCGGTGTGACCGTCACTGCCCATGCCCAGCAGCACCGCGTCGAACGGCTGTCGATGCGCGGCCAGCCAACCGCGGGCGTGGATCAACGACGCCTCCGGATCACCGTCAGGCACCGTCAGCGCGGCCAGGCGGACGCCGTTGGCCGACGCAAACGCCTCGCCCAGACCACGCGCATTGGAGGCGGATGCGTCGGCAGGGACGCAGCGGTCGTCGGTCGGCAACACGGTCACGTCCGACCACCGCAGATCGGCGCTCGCGAGTCGCCGGTAAACCGGCCACGGGGTCTGCCCGCCGGCGAGGGCCAGCATCGCCATGCCGCGGGTGTCCAGTCCGGTGTTGCAAGCGGCTAGAAGACTGGCGGCAACGGTCTCGGCCAATTGCCCGGAATCGGGGTAGGTATGCAGGGTCCAGGCCATGGGTCGGTTTCTCGCAACGTTGGCTTGGAGCCCAGCGTAGCGCGGGACCGCCGGTGTTCAGATGAAAGGCGAAGATTCCCTCCACCTCCAGCATCGGCGTGTCGTCCACGGCATCCAGGATGCTGGCGGAGACGGACGGGAAACGGGTGGCCATGGTGACTCCTTCCAGACGACCACTTGGTCGTCCCTGGAGTTTCAGGGCCCGGGACCCGCCGCTCCGTGACCCGGATCAACTGCAACGGACATCGAACGGGCGTTCCTGAACAGCGCCTGTAGTTATTGAACTTGTGCGTACACGATTCAGTTGGGATTAGCCCCTCGCGGGGATACTGCCCCCGTCCCGTTGCGATGTCACCTTGGTTTGAGGAGGCCGCGGCAGGAACGCAGCACCCCTTTCCAAGAGGCCGACACCCATGAAGAAGTCCCTGCTTGCCCTGACCCTGATGGCTGCCATTCCGTTTGCCGCCTCTGCGGCCGACAATGTGTCCTACAACTACGTTGAAGCCGGCTACATCGCCACCCAGGCCGACGTCAGCGACGCGGATGGTTTCGCGATCCGCGGCTCCGGCGCGATTGCGCCAAACTTCCACGTCTTTGGCGACTATTCCAAGCAGACCACCGACGATTTCAACGTGGGCACGTTCCGCTTCCGCGGGGTTGATATCGACCAGCTTCGCCTGGGCGTGGGCTACAACCATGAGATCTCGCCGGCCGCCGATCTGGTCACCCGCGTCGCCTACGAGCGCGCCGAGGACGAGTTCAACAACAGCTTCAATGGCTACAGCGTCGAGGTTGGCGTACGCGGCTCATTGGCCCCGAATTTCGAAGGCTACGCGATGGCGGGCTACGAAGACGGCAGCGACTACGACGGCGATTTCTACGGTCGTCTGGGTGCGCAGGTCAAGTTCAACCCGATGTGGGGCTTGACCGGCGACGTGAAGTTTGTCGACGGCGACACCCAGTGGTTCATCGGTCCGCGCATCACGTTCTGAGTAGCGCCCTACAGGCACTACAGGCAGCCCATCGCGATCTCTCTCCCGATCCCCTCCGGCGGGTCGTCGCGATCAAAAAAGCCCGGCTTCGGCCGGGCTTTTTCGTTTCGGATCATGGCGATCGTCAGCCGAACATGGGACCGGCGGGATACTCCGCCTTGCGCTCGCGCGCCATCAACTGGCGCAGCCCTTCGGCCGGCGTGATACCGCCATGCACCACCGCGTATACCGCCTCGGCAATCGGCAGTTCGACGTCATGCCTGCGCGCCAGGCGCATGACTTCGTCGGCCGTCTGCACCGATTCGACCACCTGACCGATCTCGCGCACCGCGTCGTCGATGGACTGCCCGCGCCCCAGTGCCAGCCCCAGGCGCCGGTTGCGGGACAGGTCGCCCGTGCAGGTCAGCACCAGATCACCCAGTCCGGCCAGCCCCATCAGGGTCTCCGGGCGACCGCCCAGCGCATGGTTGAGCCGCAGCATCTCGTGCAGACCGCGCGTGATCAGACCGGCGCGTGCATTCAGACCCAGCTCCATGCCGTCGGCGACTCCGGTCGCTACCGCGAGCACGTTCTTCATCGCCCCGCCCAGTTCGGCCCCGAGCATGTCGTCGCCGGTGTAGGCGCGGAAACTCGGTCCGTGCAGGATGCCCGCCACTTTCTGGGCGAAGTCGGCGTCCGCCGAATGCACCGTCAAAGCGGTGGGAAGCCCGATCGCGACTTCCTTGGCGAACGAGGGCCCGGTGACCACCGCGAGCGGTACGTCGTCGCCGAGCACCTCGGCGGCGACCTCGTGCAGGAAGCGCCCGCTGCCCGGCTCAAAGCCTTTGCTTGCCCACGCCACGCCGGCCGCCGCCGGGCGGTGCGGTGCCAGCGCACGCAAGGTACCGGCGAAGGCATGCGAAGGCACGACCACCAGCACCAGATCCGCGCCCTCAAGCGAAGCGGCCAGATCGGCAGTGACCCGCAGGCTGTCCGGCAGTTCAATGCCGGGCAGGTAGCGGGCGTTCTCCCGATCACGCTCCATCGCTGCGATCGCGTCGCCGTCCCGGCCCCACAACGTCGTGGTGTGGCCGTGCCGGACGATCAGGGCGGCCAACGCGGTGCCCCAGGATCCGGCGCCCAGCACTGACACCCGCAAAGGGGTCGACTCCGAAGCGTTGGTCATGCGGCAGCGATCAGGCGTTGCCGGCAGTCTCGACGCCGTCGAGCCCGTCGGTCGCGCCTTCGTTCTGCTTGGCTTCGCGCTGACGAAGGCTTTCGCTGTACAGGGCTTCGAAGTTGATCGGCTGCAGGAAGAACGGCGGGAAACCGCCGGCCTGGATCAGGCTGCTGATCAGAGCGCGCGAGTACGGATAGAGCACGTTCGGACAATGGATACCCAGCATCGCGTCCAGCTGCGCCGGCTCGAAACCGCTCATGCTGAACACGCCGGCCTGCTTCACTTCGGCCAGATACAGCGGCTTCTCGTCGGCGTTGCAGGTCAGCGTGATGCCGAGGACGACTTCATACAGCCCGTCATTGACCTGCTGCACGCTCTGGCTGAGGTTCATCTGCAGCTGCGGCTGGGACTGCTCATTGAAGGCCGACGGACCACCGGGCACTTCGAACGACACGTCTTTGGCGTAGATCTTCTCGACCGTGAAAGAGGGGCCGGTGGCGGCTTCGACCGGCGCGACGGCACCGTTCAGGGTTTCTTCGGACATCGGGATTACTCCAGCGTAAAGATGGAAAAGTGGCGATTATGGTACGCAGTAAGCACGTACCCCTGGGTCAACACTGGGGGCTTGGCGCAGCGAAGCAAGTGGGCGCAATGGCCAACGCGCAGTTCAGCTGCGGCGGCCCTTCACCAGCGGCATGTCGGCCTGCCGCCACGCCTGAATACCACCCTCGAGCACATACACCTTCTCGAATCCGGCTTTTTTCAACCGTTTGGCGGGACCTGCAGCGGTCATGCCGGTACGGCAGACCACGACCACGGGCAAAGCCTTGGCGGCCGCCAGTTGCTTGCTTTCCGGGTCGAACTGGCTGGGTTGTACGGATTTGCTGCCGGCAATGTGGCCCTTCTCGAAATCGCCGCTCGGGGACAGGTCGATCACCAGCGCGTTGTCGCGGTTCATCAGTCCGACCAGCTCGGCCGGACGCAAGCCGGCGTAGCCGCGGAACAGGCGTGCCACTTCGGTGTAGGCCAGGGCAACGGTGATACCGACCAGGGCCAGCGCAAGCAGGGGGTGTCGCTGGGCGAAGGCCAGCAGTTCTTCAAAAGTCACGGAGTCACGCGCGCAGGCTGGGGGGCAGGGATTGTCGCCCAGTGACGGGACGGGTGCAAAAACGCATCATTGCCCGGCCCACAGATCGGGCAGATCGCTGACCAGCCACCAGCTGCCCGCTTCCGCGTCCCAGCGCCACTGCTCGATATAGCGAACCGTGCGCTCAGCCATGGTGTGACGATTGATGACACCGATCTCGATGTTGCGCTGTGCGACGCCTGCCTTCGGGTCGGCGACCGCACCCACGTCCCGGTAGGAGGAGATCTGCACGTGCTCGTAACGGTCCATTTGCAGCTGGGTCATGGGGTTGGCATCGCGCACCGCAGGATCGACCAGATTGCGCGCGCCGCCGAAGTCGCCCCAGCGGATCGCGCCCGACCACGCGTACTGGGCCGTGTCCAGCGCGTTGGCACTCTTGCCCGTGCTGGCGCAGCCGGCAATGAGAAACACGGCGGCGAGGGCGAATGCCATGGAGCGAAGCACTCGTGCGCCGGACCATACCGGGCGCGATGAAGGACAGCGTGGCGCTTGCATGGTTCGCGTTCTCCGGGAGGTCAATGGCCCATCGTACGGGGGGCGCATCAGGTCGGGTGGCTCAGCGGGCAATGGCGACGTAGCGGGCGCTGAAGTCGGTCGCGATGCGGCCATCGTCCAGCACCAGTCGCGCTACCAGACTGGTACGCGCGCGTCGGCGCTGGCGAAGGGTCGCGATGAACGCGTTCCAGCCACCGGAAGGGGCGACCTCGGCGGTGATGCGCAGATCTTCAAACACCGGGTGCAGATAGCGCACCTGACTGTCGGCGACGTAGATCCCGGCGTCGATGCCGGCCGCCTCGACCTGCAACGACACCAGTCCCCAGGACGCGAGCGTCATCAAGGACACCATGCTGCCGCCGAACGCGCAGCCCTTGTCGTTGATGTGCATCGACAGCGGCGCGCTGATGCGCAACTTGTGGCCGTCGAAGCCTTCGATGCGCGGCGCCATGGCAACCACGGGGGGCATCGACTGGAAACGTTGCTCGAGTCGCAGCAGAGACTCGTTGTAGGACGGTGAGGACGGCATGGAAACCCTGGATAGCGCCGGTGGGAGCGGCTGAGGAGTGGCGAGCTGGGCAAGGATAGCGGCGCATGCAGTTAGCGACCGTGCATGCGAAGCTGTAGCGATGACAGCGCAACGCCCCGCCCACGCATGGTACGTGATCTCTCTGCGGCCGCGTGGCGGCAACGCCACCCTGCGCCGGGCTGCGGCACGTCACGGCGCTGGCCTGATGGCGCTGGCGCCGTGGAAGCTGGAAACGATCCACCGGCCGGAAACCCGCGCCACGCTGGCGCAGGCTCTGGCGGCAGACCGCGTGATGTTCACCAGCCCGGCAGCCGCGCGCGCCGCTGCGTCGCTGTGCGACCTGAACGTACGCGCGCAACAGTCCTGGTTTGCGGTCGGATCCGGCACGGCCGCGGCACTGGCTCGGGCCGGTGTGGTCGGCGTCGCCGCGCCGGAGCGCATGGACAGTGAGGGCCTGCTGGCGCTACCGGGCTTGCAACATCTACAGGGCAGCACGATCGGTCTGGTCACCGCGCCCGGTGGCCGTGGCACCCTGCGCCCCGCGCTGGAGGCGCGTGGCGCACGGGTGATTCGCGCCGATGTCTACCAGCGCGTCCCGGTGATGCCTCCGCCGCGCGCCCTGAACGCGGTACTGGCACTGGTTGCGCCGGCCGTGGTACTGGTCTCCAGCGGCGAGGCGCTAGGCCTGTTGGTGGGAACGCTGCCCCCCGACGTGCTGGCGCAGTTGCGTACGTTGCCCGTCATTGCGGCCAGCGGGCGGCTTGCAACGCTGGCCAGGGAAGCCGGGTTTTCATCCTGTCTCCAGGCCCGCAGCGCACGCCCGGCGGACATGCTGGAAACCGCCGCGCGACTGATGTCCTGACAACCACCTGCACGGACGTCCGGTAGCATGGACCACCCCTCCCAGCGTGCGCCCCTCGTGTCCAGCATTCCGCCTCCTTCAGCGCCCTCTCGACGGTCCTTCTGGCCTTGGCTGCTGGCAGCGCTGCTGGTGGTCGTCGCAATCGGCTATGGCGGGTACTGGTGGCGGCTTCAACAGACCACGGAAGTGGCCCACGCAAGCGCGGTCGACGCGAGGATCGATACCCTGACTCAGCGGCTCGCGACGCTGCGAAGCGACCAGAGCGTGCAGGCCAAGCGCCTGCAGCAGGCGATCGCCACCAATCGGATCCTGCGCGACGAGTTGCTCGGCCTGGCCGAGCGTTCCGCTCTGATCGAGGAGAGTTTCGCGCGCTACAGCGACCCCGGTCGCCACGGTGCGCAAGGCTTGCGCCTGGATGAGGCGGAAGTGTTGCTCAGCCTGGGCCAGCAGCGGCTGCAGATCGCCGGAGATCTTGAGGGTGCGCGCCGCAGTTATGCCCTCGCGGCGGGCGTGCTGGAGGCGATCGAGGACCCCGCCTATCTCAACCTGCGACAGACACTGGGTCAGGAACGCGCGGCCCTGGATGCCTTGGGTGCTGAACCACGCACACTGGCATTGGCGCGACTCGATGAGTGGGTGAAGGCGCTCGACAGCCCGCCACCCGCGCAGGCGATCGTCGCGCCAGCGGAACAACCCTGGTGGAAGCGCGCGTTCAGCGGCATCGTGGAGGTCCGCCAGTCCGATCAGGTCTCCACGCTGGATCCTGGCCAACGCGCCGATGCGCGTGCGGGACTGCAACTGGAGATCACCCTGGCACGCGCCGCCGCGGAGCGCCGCGACACCGACGCGTACCGCGCCGCCCTGGCGCGGGCAGGCACCTGGCTGGACCGGCTGTTCACTGATTCCGACACTCCCGCGCCCGCGCATGGCGAGCTTCAGGAGATCGCGGCCATGCCGCTTTCACTCCCGCTTGCGAGCCTTGGCACCACATTGAACCAACTGCGCCAGTTGCGCGCCGACCGCAGAGAACCGCTGCCATGAATCTTTTCCGCAATCTCTTGTTCTGGATCGTGCTTGCACTGGTGGGCGCACTTGCTGCCCAGTTGCTGGTGCAGGATCCCGGCGCGTTGACGCTGGACTTCCGCGGCACCCGCTACGCCACCACGTTGGCCGCCGCGATCCTCGCCGGTCTGGGCATCTGGCTGGGGCTGTGGCTGGTGTGGAAGATGCTCAGCCTGCCCTTTGTCACGATGCGCCGCCGGCGCAGCCGGGCAGCGCGATCGAAGCTTGTTGAGGGTCTGGGCGCGATGGAGTTGGGTCATTGGAGCCGCGCCGAGAAATTGCTGGACGACGCAGCACGCCAGCCACTGGCCTTGAAGCAGGGCATCGCCCCGCTTGCACTGGCTGCCGCTGCGCGTGCCGCGGCGGCCAACGGCGACGCGACGCTCGCCCAACAGCATCTGGATGCACTGACGGCCTCCCACCCGGTCACACGTGCCGTGATCGGCGCCGAACTGGCATTGGCCGACGGTCGGCCGGCACAGGCGCGGGCGTTACTCGAGACGCCAGACGTACAGCCGTTGCCACCGCGCGGCTTGTTGTTGCGCGCGCACGCACTGGCGGCAGAGGGCGACGCGGGTGAGGCTTACGGTCTGCTGGGCGCTATGCGCCAACAGAAAGTGTTGCCAACGCAGCAGCTCGACCAACTGGAAGGGCAGTGGGCGAGCGCGGCACTCCGCCAGGCCGGCGATGCCAATATCCTCGCCGACCGCTGGGAATCACTGCCCCGGGAATTCCGCAGTAATCCGGATGCGGTGGCGGCCTACGCCGAGCGTGCGGCCGGCCTGCGCTGGGACGATGCCGCAGCCAAGAGCGTGGAGCAGGCATTGGACGAGCGCTGGGACGAATCGCTCGCGGATCTTTACGGGCGGCTGCCGATCGGTCAGCTGGATCGGCGACGGGAGCACACCGAGCGCTGGCTGCAGGCGCATCCGGCCAGCCCGGCCCTGCTGTTGGCGATGGCGCGGATACACCGCCTGCAGGACCAGTGGCCACAAGCCGAAGCCTACCTGCACCGCGCGATCGCGCAGGGGGCGGGCGGCGACGCGTGGGAGGAGATGGGGCACGGATTCGCCGCGTCCGGAGACGAGGCGCGCAGTCGTCTGGCCTATGCCAATGCGCTGCGCGCCAGCCGCGGCGAGCCGGTGACCGATCTGCCAGGCCGCGACATGCGCCAGCAGATCCACGACCTGGCCGTGGTCGAAGAACGCGACGAACACGGCATGCCGCGGCTTCGCGAATAAGTGCCTGGCGGACTCGGCCGGGGGGCTGGTCCGTCGGTGTTCAGCGCTCCAGGATCGCCACAACGCCCATGCCGCCGGCGGTGCAGATCGAGACCAGGCAACGGCCGCCGCCCCGCTGCTGGAGTTCCTTGGCGGCAGTGGCAACGATGCGGGCGCCCGTGGCCGCAAACGGATGGCCCGTCGCGAGTGACGAGCCATTGGGATTGATCTTGGCCGGGTCGATCCGGCCCAGCGGCGCATCGAGGCCGAGGCGGTTCTTGCAGTACTCCTCGCTTTCCCATGCGCGCAGCGTGCACAGCACCTGGGCGGCGAACGCTTCGTGTATCTCGTAGAAATCGAAGTCCTGCAGGGTCAGGCCGTTGCGCGCTAGCATCTCCGGCACGGCGATCGTCGGTGCCATCAGCAGGCCTTCACCGTGAGTGAAGTCAACCGCGGCAACCTGCGAGTCGATCAGATGGCAGAGAGGTTCGTGGCCGTGCGCCGCGGCCCACTCCGGCGATGCCAGCAGGCAGGCGGCGGCACCGTCGGTCAGCGGGGTGGAGTTGCCGGCGGTCAGGGTGCCGCGGCCGGAAGTACGGTCGAACGCCGGCTTCAGGGTCGCCAACTTTTCCAGCGAGCTGTCGGCGCGCAGGTTGTTGTCGCGGGCCACGCCACGGAAGCTGACGACGAGGTCGTCAAAGAAACCGCGCTCATAAGCGGCGGCCAACTTCTTGTGCGACGACAGCGCCCACTCGTCCTGCGAGTCGCGCGAGATGTTCCACTCCTTGGCCATCTCCTCGGCGTGTTCGCCCATCGACTTGCCGGTACGTGGCTCGGCGACGCCGGGAAAATCGGGTTTGAGCTCACGCAACGAGAAACCTTTGAACGCCGCCAGCTTGCCTTTGGTGTCCTTGGCGCCGGCAGCCGCCAGCAGGCGCCGACGCAGCTTGCTTCCATAGACGATCGGGACGTCGGACGTGGTATCGGAACCCCCGCCGATGCCCGCCTCGATCTGGCCCATCGCGATCTTGTTGGCCACCGTGACGATGGTATCCAGAGACGTACCGCAGGCGCGTTGCATGGTGAGCCCGGGAGTCAACGGTGAGAGTCCCGATGACAGCGCCGCCTCGCGTCCAAGGTTCCAGTCGCTGGAGTGCTTGATCACCGCCCCCATCGCCACTTCGCCCAGTTGCTGCCCGTGCAGGCCGTATTTCTCGACCAGTGCACCCAGGGTGCGCACCGACATACCCAGATTGCCGACATCCGCGTAGGCGGTGTTCTGCCGGCAGAAGGGAATCCGGACGCCGCCAAGCACGGCAACGGGACGGGTTTGACGCATCGGAGTTCACCTCGTGGGAGTGCGCGCTGCGGTCCAGCCAACGCGGAGCTTGCAGGGCCCACGATCCGTTGCGGGCATAATGTCCGCAGTGTAACGCCGCCCTACCGCGCGTCCAAACGGGTGCGTATCCAAGGGGGTGGCGCGCTGCACCTTTCAGACTCCTTCCACCCGTCAGGGATCCGATGAACCCCGCCAACCATCCAGCTTCCGTCGACGGCGCCACGCCCGAGCTGCATGTGCTGGGCGCGTTTGCCATCGAAGTCGTCGGTCAAGCGCCGGTCGACCGCGACCGCCTGGCCCAGGCCGAAGTCGGCGCTCTGGCGCAGCTGATCGCCCGCGACCTCGCGGATTTCGCCCCCGAAGCGTCCCGTCTTGACCTGATCACTGTTGGCGCCCACTACGATCCCGTCGAACTGCTAAGACCGGGCTGGCCGCTTCACCGCGAACTGGACCAGCTGGCCGCACGCGCCCCGCGCGCCGGAATGACGGGGGACAGCGGCCGCATCATCGCCTTCGGCGCGAACGACGCGGTGCTGCCGGGTGCGCTGGCGCCGGCGCCGGATTACCTGGGCGGTCCACTGCGCCTGATGCCCTTCGTACTGTCCGGGCCGGGTGAGGTGGTGGCGCGCGTCGGCGATGCATTCGAGCTGGACCTGATCGAGCGCGGCATGGCCGCAGCCGATACCGCGCTGGCGGCGCAAGCGGCATTTGGTCTGCAGGTAGAACATGCGCGTTACCTGACCGTGCACGATCTGGCGGCGATGACCTCCATCCAGTACGAGCACGCCGGCCTTGCGCCGCTGTGGCCGCTGCTGGAAACCGCGCTGCTGCGTCCGGATCAGGACGCCTGGCTGGACCAGCCACCAGAGCCCCTGGTGCACTACACGGACACAGAGGCGCGCATCGCGCTTCTGTCTCCGGCAGCGTGGCAGGAGCGCTACGCTGGCGGCGTTGTGCTTACCGACGACGCCCAACGGGAGCGCCAGCGACGCCAGTTCCAGCACTTCCAGGCACGGCAGCGACAGATGGCCGCGGTCCTGGGCGCCCACGGTGTGCGGGTGCAGTTCGTGCATTGCGATCACGGCGACGACTGCCGCGCCGCGCTGGCGTAAGTACTGCGCGCCGAACGCCATAACCGCATCGCCGCCTGCGCACATTTGCGCGGCACTTTTCCGGCCCTGGGGGTCAGTCGTTGAACGGGCTCTCGTAGATCCTGTAGCCCGCATCGACCATCCCCAGAGCGGTATAGGTCCCCTGCGCGACGGCATTGGCGCGTTCCACGTACAGACGCAGGCCAATGACGCCCTCGCTGTCCCGCGCCAGCTGTTCGACGTGGCGGTAGAGGGCGGAAAGAACGCCGCGACGCCGGTAGCCCGGTTCCACGTAAACGCTTTGGATCCACCACCACTCGCCGTTGCGCCAGTCGCTCCACTCGCGCGTCAGCATCAGGGTGCCGATGGGTGCTGCGAAGGTTTCACCACCGCCGGCGAGCGACCGGCCGACCGCGATGAAATAGCGGGCCTTGGCAGGGTCTGCAATGCCGGCGCGCACCCCGGCCAGGATGACGCCGGGGGCCAGCACCTTGCCCTCCGTCTCCAGCGCCATTTCCGCCGCCCACTTGGCCAGCAGGGGCGCGTCATCCGGCGCGACCTCGCGGATGTCTATCCGCATCGCCGCGCCCGAACAACCGCCCGCGGCGGCGATGGCGCTGTCATCATCGTTGGATGACCCCGCAGGCCACTCGGGCACCCGCGGCTCCAGCGGGTTGGCTGGTGTAATCGTCGCCCGCAGCGTGCACGATCACGGCGCGGCCGATCGCGTCATTGGCGGCACCGCCGCCCAACACCGGTCCCATCGCACGCGCGTCGACCCGCGCCACACCCTTGGCATCGGCGACGATGTTGTCCATGTCGCCGGCATGGTGGTCCGCCGTGCCGACACGGCCGTGCATATCGTCACCCGGATTGAAGTGGCCGCCGGCGCTGCTGGCATCGGCCGCGCTGCAATCGCCCTTTTCATGGATGTGGATGGCATGGGTCCCGCCGGGTTTGAAGCCGCCAAGTTCACCGGTCAGATGCAGGCCACCCGCAATCGGGGTGATCTCAAGACGCCCGCTGACGAGGCTGCCGGACGCAGACGCCAGGTTGACGTGCGCCTGCTGGACGCTGGACGTCGTCGCCATGGGCGCTTTGGTCGCAGCCGCACGCTTGCTTTGGCCGGGCTGATTGGGAGTGGTACTGCAAGCTGCCAGTGTCAGCGCCAGCACAGTCGCAACAGCGCCGCTCAACAGGGTGGTCTTCATCGGGATTCTCCTAGGTGGGGTCATCGCGCGGTACGGGTTGCGGGGGTGCCACTCCTACCGGGACTCGGGATCGCAGCCGAACCGTATCCCTGCAACGGTCGCAGGGCAGTGAAACCATCGTGCCATGAGTTCCGGACGGAAATTTCGGCTGGCCGCCCTCCCACCACCCTTGGTGCCTCTCCTCCGAGCCAGCACACCTGCGGCGCTACAATCGGGTCCCGCGCCGGTGGTCGCTGCGACGGCCCATTCATCCTTGATGGCGAGCCGACATGTCGGCTGAACCGCGCTCCCACAGCTCCGACCTGTCTGCCCGAGGCCCCATTGGACGCTCAACCCCCACTCCCACTCCCACTCCCACCCTCCGCCGCGACGTACCCGCCGGCGAGCACGCTGGAAGACTTCCAGCACAACGTGGCGGCGGTCAACGCGCGCATCGCGGCCGCGTGCGAACGCTCGGGTCGGGATGCGAAAGCGGTACGCCTGCTGCCCGTCAGCAAGACCATCGACGAGGCACGCATCCGCATGGTGCACGTCGCGGGGTGCAACTTCCTTGGCGAGAACAAGGTGCAGGAGGCCTATTCGAAGTGGGAGGCAATGGCAGATCTGACCGACCTGCGCTGGTCGGTGATCGGCCACCTGCAGACCAACAAGGCCAAGCTGGTGGCGCAGTTCGCCAGTGAATTCCAGGCCCTCGACAGCGTGCGTGTGGCCGAGGCGCTGGACCGTCGCTTGCAGACCGAAGGCCGGTCGCTGGATGTCTTCGTGCAGGTGAACTCCTCTGGCGAGGCCAGCAAGTACGGACTGGCACCGGAGGACGTGGCCGCATTCGTGCGCGAGTTGCCGGCCTTCTCCAGTCTGCGCGTGCGCGGACTGATGACGCTTGCGGCGCTGTCGCCGGATGAGGCGCGGGTGCGCAGGTGTTTCGTGCTGCTGCGCGAACTGCGGGACCGCGTGCGCCAGGACGCCCCTGAGGGAATCCACATGGAGGAGCTGTCGATGGGTATGTCGGGCGACTTCGAGGCCGCCGTTGAAGAGGGGGCGACCGTGGTGCGCGTCGGTCAGGCGATCTTCGGCGCGCGGGCGCTGCCCGACAGCCACTACTGGCCGACGGACGCCGGCGCATGACGCCAGGCGGAGACCCGGGAGTACTGGCGTCCACCCTGCTCGCCCCGCTGGCGATCGACGTCGTCTCGGTGCAATCGCAGGTGATCTACGGCCGCGTCGGCAACAACGTCGCCGTGCCCACCCTGCAGGCGGCAGGGTTGACGGTCGCCGCGGTGCCCACCGTGTTGCTGAGCAACACCCCTCATTACCCCAGCATCCATGGCGGGGCGGTACCGATTGAGTGGTTCACCGGCTACCTGGAAGACCTCGATGCGCGGCAGGCTTTGCACGCGCTGCGCTCGGTGCTGGTGGGCTATCTCGGTGGTCCAGGGCAGGCGCTGGCGCTGGCGCACTGGATCAGCACGCTGCACGCGCGCCATCCGCAGCTGCACGTGCAGATCGACCCCGTCATCGGCGATCACGACACCGGCGTGTACGTGGATCCCGCGATGCTGCCTGTCTATCAACAACACCTGCTGCCGATGGCCCATGGCCTGACCCCGAACGGCTTCGAGCTGGGCCGTCTCACCGGCCGGCCGACAGACACGATCGAGCAGGCGATCGCCGCCGCACGCACGCTGCTGGTGGGACACACCCAATGGGTGGTGGTGACGAGTGCGGCGCCCGACTCATGGGAAGACGCACGCATGCGGGTCGCGGTGGTCAGCCGCGACGACGCGCAGGTGGTCGACCACGACCGCGTCGATGCCGCACCCAAGGGCACCGGCGACCTGTTCAGCGCGGTGCTCAATGTGCAGTTGCTGGCGGGCGGAACATTGCTGGAAGCCACCCGTCATGCCTGCGCACGCGTGGTCGACGCGGTGGCCGCCACGCATCGCGAACGTTCCGCCGAATTGCTGCTCCCGGGCATCGTCTGACCCCTGTCATCTGCGGCTGAACCGTCGCTGCCGGTCTGGGCACCATCTAGGGACAACCCCAGCTGTGGCGACCCGCGCCACGCTCTATGTTCAAGTCAGGAAAGTGACGGAGCTGACCATGGGCATTCCCCGCATCGACGGTGCTTTTGAGCGTTTCACCCTGCCACCGCCTCCCCCGCCGCCGCCGCGACAGCACCAGGTCCGCCAGGGCGACACGATCACGAGCATCGCCAAGGCGGAAGGCGTCACCACGCAGAAGCTGCTTGCCGCCAATCCTCAGGTCCTCAACCCCGACGTGTTGTACCCGGACCAGATGATCAATCTGCCGGCCGCGGCGCCTGCGCCCGGTACCGCTGGAGGCGGTGGCAGTATCGAGGTGAAGCCCGAGCAGACCACACGGACCGGCGACGCCGCCAATGGCACCACCAGCAAGAGCGCCGGCGGTGTCGAGGTCAACGACAGTGGCGGAACCGCAAGCCGTAGCCAGACCGATACGAACACCCGTACCGACGCCGGCGGGACCACGGAGACCAGCAGCACGTCGCGCAGCGGCAGCGTGGGTGTCGATACCGATAACGGCACTGTCAGCGTTTCTGGCGGCCTTGGTTTCACCGAAGGCCTCAAAAACGCCAAGGGCTACGGGGTAAGTTTCGGCATCGACGCCAACGCCACCGTGGTCGCCGGCAAGAAGACCACCGATGGCGTGACGACGTACACCGCTTCCGCCGACGTCGCGGTCACCCTCAAAGCCGGGGTCGACGCGAAGCAGGCCGGTCTGGAAGTCGGACGCACCGAAGGTATCAAGGGCGCCTACGAGGTGTCGATGCCGGAGCAACTGGCCAAGAGCACCCACCTGGCGGAGGTCAATCCCTTCGACCCGGATTCCATGCCCACCGGCACGGTAATCAAGCTGGACGGTGCCAGCTACAGCGGCACCGAGTTCAAGGCGACCTTCCGCAACATTGCCGTCGAGTCAAAGATCACCGACTTTGAAGGCACCAGTCTGCTGGTTGAAAAAACGGGGACCGACCAGGTCCGGGTTACTGCCGGCCCGACCGAAGCGATCGAGGCGTACAACGGGTTCGGGGTCGACTTCGAGGTGGCCAGCGTCATGCTTGGCCGCAATGACACGCTCGACGGTGCAACGCTGAAGACCGCGGAATTCAATCTTGCCAGTGCCGATGGTCGAGCCGCTTACAACGACTACGTCGCCACCGGAAAGATGCCAACGGACAATGGCAATGGCGTGGCGGAAGTGGCGACCATCGAGAAGGTCGACTTTTCGTCGCAGACAAGCATTGAGGCAAAGCTGGGCCCGATCAAGCTCGGGCTGGATGGCGCGAAGAACACGGGCAGCAGCGTTGTGACCACCTCTGCGGACGGAACCGCGTCTGCAACAACGCAGCTGCAGTACAGCGGAAACGTGCCGCTCACGCTGACGCAGAAGTTTGATGCGAGCGGTAACGAGGTGACGGCAGATCGCCGTTACAGCTACACCATCGAAGCGGACGGCAATGTCGCCGTGATGCTCAACCGCGCCCAGGGCGGGAGTTGGGAATCGGGCCACACCGGCCCGGTGAAAGACGGTGACACGGTGATCCTCAGCTA
>RCMY010000631.1_pt1 | contig 33252 bp, 30 predicted proteins | sample 2041341 | NCBI WGS metagenome assembly RCMY01 (sample SAMN09708234, study PRJNA481090) | Marine sediment metagenome, whole genome shotgun sequencing project. | reverse complement strand
GGTGCGTAGATGTCGTAGGCCCAACCGCTGCCGACATTGATGGAGAGCGCCTCTGAGGTCAGCAGAGAATTGGGATTGGACGCGTTGAGTAGTGAGGTTCCGTTGTAGAGGACCTGACGGTCGAAACCATATGGATTCGGTGACTCGAGGACGGGTGAACCTCCGCCGTCGGAGGTGGCTGACCCGAGGAAGCCGAGCCCGTGACCCATCTCGTGGAGCACGACCGAGTAGAGGTCGACTTGGCTTGGCGACGGGTTTCCGCTGGTGCCGACATACCAGAGACCACCGTTGTCGTCGGGGCAGCTATTGCCACTCATCATCGAAGCATTGAGGATGACCTGAACCTCGGGCAAGGCCTCGCCGTTGAAGTCGTCGTTGACGTCGAAGCCAAGGAGTGTGTTGGCCAGTCCGGCGGGATACCAGTCTCCGGTAGGGAGCCCTGGGTCATTGCGAAAGAAGCCGACCGGCCCGGCCAGGCCGAGGAGACCTGGTGCCAGGCATTGCCAATAAAACTCGATCTCGACGGCACCAGTGCCTGTAGCCAGAACAGAGTTCCAATTCGAGACCACCGAGTTGACGATTGTACGCACCGAGGTCGGAGCGGGGTAAGTGCTGTTGTAATCGACGCTGAGACCGGAAACAGCGCTCGCCATCGGCGTGCCATCGGGGCCGAACGACGGCTCGACACGTTCAGGATCGATAGGAAGGCTCGCCTGAAGGTTGGCGAAATAGTCGAGTGCCTCAGGGCTTGTGGTGTCAATCGAGTCATCGATCGACTCGACAATCAAGATGCCAGGGGCTGACTCGAGCACCGGCTCCTGAGCTCCACTCGGTGACACAAGTGCCAACGGGAGACAAAACGAAGCCGCTAGGGCTACCGAGACTGGAATTCGCATTGATGCCTTTCGCCGCGCTCCTGGGGTACCCCAGCGCTGGATTGATCGGCAACCACTGCCAAAATCACAACCCAAGTCGTCGAGCCTAATGGGAATCATTGCCAAGGTTGTCGCGCGATCTATGGCAAAACGAACAGTGACCCCGATTGGGGTCACCGTCGTCACATCTGAGTTGTTTGGGAATGCGGTCTGCTAGGCCTCGGCCCGTGCCGCCGCTGCTTCTGGTCCGAAGCATTCGGTGAGTGGCAGATCGCCAGTAGCGCCTGGGGTAAACGCCGGATCGGCGCAACCCAGCAGCTTCTCAAGGTCGATTGGTGCACCGTCGCCGCCGGTTTCGGCTTCGTGGCGAAGCTCTTCGATGAAGAGTTGGTAGGCCTCGCTCGTGATGTCTTCGCCGGCGAGGGTTGCCCGCTCATGGAAGACGACGAGTTCAAGTTCGACCATAGAAAGCCCGGCGTCAGCCTGGGCTGGCATCGCACCGAGTGCACCTGAGATCCGGGCGCCTCCAGGTCGGGCAGGGTCGCCGTAGGCCTGGCCGCTAATGGCTGCGGAGCCACGGGCGACGTGTACGAGTTGGTCGGCCACACTGGGGAACGTACTCACGACTTCACCGTTGCTGAGCTGGTAGCCAGTACCGCCGCCGCCGCCCGCGCCGTGGCAGCCGGAGCAGCCTTTTTCGACGTAAAGAGCAGATGATTCGGTGTAGAGAGCGTCTTCGCGGATGGGTTCTTGCATGGTGCCGGCGTAGGCCCAGGCCCAAAGTGGCAGCGCCGCAACCACGGGAAGCGCCCATACCGGGATGCGCTTGCGCTTCTCGAACGCTTCTACATAGGCGGCCTTTGGCACCTCTGGCACTGCAGGCTTGTCGGCTGGAATCGCCGCGGCTGCAGCCGCGAGCGCGCCAGGCACCGCGGGGGCCGCGGCAGCAGGCGTCACCGCACTGCCGGCAGCGGCACCAGCCGGTGCTGCATCGTCGCTTCCACCCTTGCGGGCTTTGCTGCGTTTGAGTAGATGTTCGGGGATCTCAGTCACAGGGTCCTCTGGGCGTCACGTGAGCCAACGGTCCGGGTGATGGCATGAAGAAAACAATTCTGCCAATCGGCCTGCAACTCTAGGCGCGGTTTTGCCAAGACAACGAAATGGCTCGGGATATTTGGTAAGCGGTGGGTCGCCAGACCTGAACCGTTAGTGAAAGAGCCTGGTGAATTGCGCGTCTGGCGGGACAAGACCCGCTAACGTGGGGCGGCCTATCGCGGTCGTTTGGTGCCTTGTGTGCCGTACGACCACGTCGAGACTCGGTGCTGGGGTTTGCCTGTCGCTATTGAGTCCCGACTAGATTGGCTCTCAGTTCATTAATGGCATCGTTTGCGATGTCTTTCCGCCCACCCGGATACCGGCCTTGGAGGTCACCCCGTGGTCGCTCTTGTCACCTCGATACTGTTTACGCTCGTGATGGCGGGCCTGATCGTGGTCTTCGCCAAGCGTCGACCAGTTGATCGTCCGTTCACCTGGGGCGAGGCGATGGTGTTCTCGCTGTACGTCTTCTTCGTCATGTTCTTTGCGTTTGGCATTGTTCCTCACCAGTGGCTGACCGTGGCCGAGAACGAGTGGAGCTGGACCGCAGAGAAGTTGCTGTTCGGACCGTTCGACATCGTGAAGCCAAAGGCCAGCGGCGGATGGTTCCCCTTCACCATCACCTATCGCACAATCTCCGACTCGATCGCCGCAGTTATCTACATCGTGTTCCTCGGCGGTATGACCGGACTATGGGGAATGTGGCAAGCACGAGGCAAAGAGAAGAAGGGTGCAGACGTCGTGAAGAGCACCTACGGTCGACCCCTCGTCAAGCGGGGCTGATGACCTTGTCTATTCGTTCGTTCATTGCTGAGGAGGTTCGCTAGTGGGATATACCGACGCCAATCCGCCGCTACCGGAATTCCGCGACGATTACGTTCTCGTCGAAGTAGACGCTGACTATCTTGGCCGCGCCGTGAAGCCGAAGCAGTTCATCCACATTGACCAGTCTGAATGCATCTTGTGCGAAGGCTGTGTCGATATTTGCCCGTGGAAGTGCATTCACCTGGTGAAGACCGAAGCCATCACTGAGGCATTCGGAATGAGCAAGCCCGGCGACGACCCAAGTGATGAATCAATCTTTACCATCGACGACGACGTGTGCACCCGGTGTGCGCTCTGCGTCGACCGGTGCCCAACTGGCGTCATCATCCTCGGAAAGATTGGCCCTGCCAATGCAACCGGCGACTACCATCAGCGGACCGACTCCCATGGCTACGGCTATGGCATGCGCCTCGCTTAGCCGCCACGCCCTCACGTACACGATCTGATCAGTAGGAAATAGGAACCCTCCAACATGGCAAAGTCGATTCAAGACAAGCCGACCGCCGCTGAACGCATGAGCAGTGCGATGAGCGGACTCGGTGATTCTGTCCAAGGTTCGCAAACCTGGAACTCCATATTCCGGCCGGGGTCGGTTTTCCGTAAGGGCTATACCGATAGCCCCCGGAATCGCTCCTACGTCATTATGAACAGCGTGCTCTATCACCTTCACCCCGTGAAGGTGAAGCGCCACGCCGTAAAGGTCAGTTACACCCTCTGTCTCGGCGGTTTGAGCTTCTTCCTCTTTATTCTGCTCACCATTACCGGCATCTTCCTGATGTTTTTCTACCGACCAACCGCTGCTGCGGCCTGGACCGACATCTACACGCTGCAGACCTCGGTCACCTTCGGCCTGCTGGTTCGCAACATGCATAGATGGGGAGCCCACCTCATGGTGCTTTCTGTGTTCTTGCATATGGCGCGAGTCTTTTACCACGGCGCCTACAAGGCGCCTCGCGAATTCAACTGGGTGATTGGCACGTTCCTCCTCCAGTTCACGCTCCTCCTCTCGTTCACTGGTTATCTCTTGCCGTGGGATCAGCTCGCGCTTTGGGCTGTAACCGTGGGTACTAACATGATGGGCTATACGCCAGTGTTCGGTCCCGAAGTGAAATTCGTGTTGCTTGGCGGCAAGGTCATCGGTACCGATACCTTGCTCCGCTGGTACGTGCTCCACGTGCTCCTCCTGCCCTTTGTGACGGTCATCTTTATGGCTATTCACTTCTGGCGGGTCCGTAAAGACGGCGGAATTTCCGGACCGCTCTAAGCCTGATCGATCGGAGAACGCAACATGACTGAGATCCCCGAACATCTTCGCAAACGAGCCGAAGAAGCTCGCCAAAAGGCAGAGAGCGCTGCTGCTCCGGCAGAGCCAGCAGCTGCCGCTGACGCGCCAAGCACCGACCCTGCCGCGTCGAAGATCCCTGCCCACTTGCTCCAACGGTCGAAGTCGGCCAAGAGCAGTGGTGCCACCGTTGCAGCCGCCGCCCCCGCCGGAGGAGGCGTTGCAACTGCTGCGCCAGCCGCCGCGGCACCGGGTATGAGTGGTCCAGGAGGGCACACCCAGCGCCTCTTGACGGTCGTAAAGTCCGGCTCCATTCAAGACATCAAGATGAAGCCCCAAGACAAGGTGCACACCTGGCCTCACCTCATTGTGGTCGAATTCGGTGCGGCTCTCTTCTGCACGGCCTTCCTGACGTTCTTCTCGATCTTCGTCAATGCGCCTCTGCTCCAGTTGGCCAACGTGAACCAGACCCCAAACCCCTCAAAGGCGCCTTGGTACTTCCTCGGTCTTCAGGAACTGCTCACGATGTTCCACCCCATGGTGGCCGGCGTGACCATTCCCGGCATTGGCCTCATCATTCTCACAATGGCCCCCTACATCGACAAAAACCCAAGCAACAAACCGGAAGATCGAAAGTTCGCTATCTCGATCTTCACGTTTTTCATGATGTTCTGGGCTGTTCTTGTCCTTATTGGCTCGTTCTTCCGTGGACCCGGATTCAACTTCGTGTTCCCGTGGAACGACGGCCTATTCTTCGAGCTCTAACGAGGTATCGCTGTGGATCCACTAGTTCTAGGCATCATCATCATTGCGGCGCTCGCCGTTGTCGTCGTCGGTTCGGTCGCATTCGGCCTTCGTCGAAACGACGCGAACAGCGCAATCGGCCAATTGTCCGGCGAGACAGTGAAGCGCGATCGTGGCGCAGTTGACATCGCCGATATCGCAGTCGAGACGCCAGCGACCGGCAGAGAGGTCGAGCGAGCAGCAAAGGCTGGTGCCGTTGCTGTCGCCACCTCGGCTCCGCCCGTCGCCTACGTTCCCCCAGACCCTGAGACTCTTGGTGTCGCTCGACGCCAGTTCCTCAATCGCGGCATCATCGCATTCTTTGCGCTCGGTCTTTCCGGCTTCGGCGCAGCTTGTATTGCGTTCCTCTGGCCAACCGGCGGCTCCGGCTTCGGCTCACGTATCAATGTTGGTCGCTTGGCCGACATCCAGGCGTCGATCAAAGCTGGCGGCGGTTTCTTCTATGTGCCCGAGGGCCGTATGTGGGTCACCGAATATCCGACAAACGCGGTAGAGAAGGCTTCAACGCAGTACACCTTCTACGCCTCGGTCGAGCAGGGCCTCACGAATGGTGTTGTCGCTCTTTACCAAACCTGCCCCCACCTTGGTTGCCGGGTTCCCGAGTGCGGCACATCGCAGTGGTTCGAGTGCCCGTGCCACGGTTCGCAGTACAACCGGGTCGGCGAGAAGAAGGGCGGCCCTGCGCCTCGCGGCATGGATCGCTTCCCCATGGAAGTGACGGCGGCTCTTGAGCTTGTTGTCAACACAGGAACGGTGATCCCTGGTCCCGCAATTGGAACGAACACCACCGGACAAGAGGCCGAAGGTCCTCACTGCATCGGCGGAGGACACTAAATGCCAGCCACCATCCTGATTGCGGCGAATTTCCGCGCTATCGGTCTCACCGTTTTCACGATCCTCATGCTGGCCTTCGTGGCCCTGTGGATCCGCAATATGTTCACTGCTCGTGCTGAGCTCGGATCAGAGATTGAGATTGCTCCTAACCGCAAGGTGTATCTCAGTGACGAGGAGCTCGAGGGCCCGAAGCTCGACCTGTCGCTGAGCTTCGCCCTGGTCGTGCTCGGGCTTGTCGCCATTTCGCTACCGTTCTACTGGCTCGCTGAGCCTGGTCGCCAAGACGGCGCAGTCGAGGCCTATGAAACGAACTTCATTAGTCGCGGCGAGGGAACCTACACCGTTGGCGCCCAGTGCGTAAACTGCCACTCCGCAGGCGGCATCGGTGGCTCGAAGGACTATGTCCTTCAGGACGCCGACGGTCAGTTCGTCACGAATGCGTTCTGGACCGCTCCGGCGCTCAACAACGTCATGCTGCGCTACAGCTTCGAAGAGGTTGAGTACATCCTTAATTACGGCCGACCCGGTTCGCCGATGGCGGCGTGGGGAACCCCTGGTGGCGGCCCGCTTACCGAGCAGCAAGTGTCAAGCGTCATCAAGTACCTCGAGACTTTGCAGGTTGCGACCGTTGACCCAATCGACATAGCTCAGTCCGAAGATCCTGTGGCCGCTCAGGCTGCAGCCGACGAGGTTAGCGCGGGCATCTACGAAGAGGTTGACCGCTCACTAGCCGACGGCGAGTTCGACTCAGTCGGCGAAGCAGTGTTTAACCTCGGTTTATTCTCGGGCTACCAGGCTGGCTCGTTGAGCTGCGCGCGCTGCCACACCTCAGGTTGGTCTCTCGGAACTTCGGTGTTCCCTAATTTGCTCGACGAGGGTGTTGCTGGCTGCGGCGGCGGTTCACCATCCGGTATTGGTTTCAGCCTCTGTGGCGATGGCCTCGAAGACCGCTTTCCCGACGACACCTGGAAGCGCCCAGACGGCACCTGGAACCCCGTCGGTGGTAGCGACATCGGTGATGGGCAAAAGGGCTACGAGGCAATGGACGGCACCATCATTCCCGTCGATGCGAAGGGCAACCTTGTTACCGATCGCACTGATGACTCTGGCGAGCTCATCGCCTACCTGATCCTCACCGACGCCGAGCACAATGGCGATGTCGCCGACTGCGAATTTGTTGCCAGTTTGTGGGAGCCAGGCGGCCGTGTCGCCGACTCTTATCCGTACAACCCGCTTGTCAAGCTCGAACCCGACGATGGCCTAGAGACGGGCCCCGTGACCCAGGGCTTCTACGATCCTGAAGAGCTCACTGTGGCTGCGGTCGAGGCAATGGGCCTTGATGGCACAGTTGTTCAGCTCGAAGATCGCCGAATCGGTGGTGGATGTACCGTCATCGACATGCCAGAACGTACAAGCCAATCACACTTTGACTTCATCTACAGTGGCTCAAACGCTGGTGCCGCGTATGGTGTTGGCGGACAGGGATCAGGCAAGATGCCTGGCTTCGGTGGCACGCTCCCCGCCGATCTAATCCAGGCTGTTGTTGACTACGAGCGAGGTCTCTGATGCTGCTTCTTTCTCTTATCGAAGGCGTCGGATTCGACCCGTTCTTCCGTGGTCTCCTCAGTGTTCTTGTCGGCGTAGTAGTGCTCATCGGCGGCACCTATCTCATCGTCGCTACGAACACCGGAACTCGCTTAGGTTTCCTTATTTCAGGCTGTGCGCTGTTCGGGTGGATGGCGCTAATGGGTGTCTTCTGGACGATCTATGGCATCGGCTGGCGGGGCGATCCCCCCACCTGGAGCCTTGTCGAGATTACAAGCGACGCCGCCGCGATCCCTGATGACGGGTTGGTTGACGCTGAGCATGAGCGGATAGTTGAACTTGGCTATGGGCTCGAAGACTTCGACATCGCCGCCGGCATCACATCCGATGATCCAGATGTGCGCCAGCGGGAGGCCTACCAAAACAGTCAGGCCAATCAAGACAAGCTGAATGACTGGCGCTTCCTCGAATCGTCTGATCCGATTCGTGGCGAGGCCGCGTCGTCAGCTGATGTCTACTTGCAACAAGAACTCATTTTCGAAGGCACTGCCGACTACCTGCCACTCGCGTTCGGTGGCTACCACACTGGTGGCAAGCCAGAACTGAAAGACAATGCCAATCTTGGTGATCGCGTCCTTCACAAGCTTGGCAGCATCTTCGTACATCCAATCCACACCGAAGAACTGATGGCGATTCAGGTGCAGGAAATCGTGCACGAACCGTCGCTTCCCGGGCAGGCACCACCGACCGCAAAGGCTGACGAGACACAACCGGTGTACTCCGTGGTCATGAAGCGAGAGCGCGGCGGGCCGTTGCCGTGGCTCTTTGGTGGGCTGCGTTTCGTTCCTGCAATGTTTGCGATCTTTAACGGAATCTTGTTTACCCTCTTTGTCTGGGCAACGCACAACAGAGATAAGCGCGAGATGGCAATTCGCGCCCGAAGCTAACCAACCACAACAACTGAGATCGGAGGACAATCATGGCCCAGTATTTACCCATTCTGGCGTTGTTGGTCCTGGCCGCACTCTTCGCAGCCGGAAGCTTCTTTGCTTCTGGATTGTTGGCGCCACGCCGACCGACTGTGGAGAAATACATCCCCTACGAGTGCGGGATTATTCCTGGACGAGCTAACCCTGGTCGTTTCCCCGTTCGCTTCTACCTTGTCGCGATGCTTTTCGTGATCTTCGACATTGAGATCGTGTTCCTCTACCCCTGGGTATTGGTTAATCAAAGCCTTGGCCTGTTCGGCATCGTCACCATCTTCATCTTCTCTGCGATGGTCTTCGAATCATTCGTCTACCTCATTGCTAAGGGCGCTCTCGATTGGGGCCCGCTCCAGGTCAATGAACGGCAGAACCCCATGACTGATACGGCCAGGACGAGTTCATCCACCGTTCAGCGGGTTGGCCTCGAGGGACGATTCGATGAAGCGGCTCCACTTGAACCGGCGCTCGCAGACGATGCAGGAGCGGCTGCCTGATGGGCATCATTGGCGAAGTGAAAGATCATGGTCTTGGCGGACTCGAACACAATGTGCTGACTGGTTCTGTCGAAGACCTGGTCAACTGGGCGCGTTCTCGGTCGTCTTGGCCAGCTACGTTTGGTCTTGCCTGCTGTGCTATCGAAATGATGGCAACTGGCGGTTCGCACTACGACATCTCCCGCCTTGGCATGGAGGTCTTCCGTGCTTCGCCTCGACAAGCCGACATCATGATCGTTGCCGGCCGGGTGAGTCAGAAGATGGCCCCCGTCTTGCGTCAGGTCTATGACCAGATGATGGAACCAAAGTGGGTCATCTCGATGGGAGTCTGTGCGTCGAGCGGCGGCATGTTCAACAACTACGCAATCGTTCAGGGCGTCGACCAGATCGTCCCCGTCGATGTCTATGCTCCCGGCTGCCCACCGGGCCCCCAGACCCTTTTGCACGCCATCGAGACCCTGCACTCGAAGATCGAGAGCGGTGAACTCCTCCGGCGTCGCGCCGCCACAGGCGCTGGTGCAGGCCTCACCGTCGAGCAGCTCGATGGACAGGGAGAGCCCAAGTTGCTGACGATTGGGAATAACCGGTGAGCGACGAATCACAGGCCGCCGAAGCAGCCGAACAGGCCGTCGTCGGGGTTGAGATGGCTTACGGCGCCCCGGTCTCTTATTCGCGTGCTCAACGCGTTATTCATCCGTCGGTCGAAGACTGGCATGAAACCGCCGTCAGCCTTTTCCGCGATGGTTGGAACATGTGCATTGATGTGACGGCTGTCGACTACCTCGGAGCGGCAATGCCTCGACCCCTTCCGGCCGGTGTCGCTCCTGAACGATTCGAGGTTGTCGCCAACTTTTTGTCGCACGGTCGCCGGGAGCGCCTTCGGGCCCGGATCCAGGTGCCAGAGAGCGAGCCCGCAATCGCCTCGCTGTACACCCTCTACCCCGGGTCTGATCTCCTCGAGCGCGAAGTGTTCGACATGTTCGGCATCGAGTTCGTCGGGCACCCTGATCTTTCACGAATCCTTATGCCAGAAGACTGGGTCGGCCACCCGCTCCGCAAGGACTATGCAGTTGGCGCCATTCCCGTGCAGTTTAAAGGAGCACCTGGCGCTCGCTGAGCGCTAAGGAGATTCACATGACCGTTACAGACGACCCAAAAGCCGACGAGGTGGGCCAACTCCACCTGCTCCCTCGCCGAGACGCAGTCCTGCGCATGTCTGAGGTGCAGGCGGCAGAGACAGCCGATCAGCTTCTCGACGACGAGAACGATCAAACTATGTTGATCAACATGGGTCCGGCGCATCCGTCGACGCATGGGGTTCTTCGGCTGATGCTCGAGATGGACGGCGAAATCGTTCGACGCTCAAAGCCAATTATCGGATATCTCCACACCGGTATGGAGAAACAAGGCGAAGAGTTGACCTTCATGCAGGGTTCAACCAATGTCACCCGCATGGACTACGCCTCACCGTTGTTCAACGAACTCGCTTTCTCACTTGCCGTTGAAACGCTGCTCGATGTTGAAATTCCCGAGCGGGCCACGTGGATCCGGATGCTCATGACTGAGCTCAACCGAATCTCGTCACACCTGCTCTTCATGGCCACCAATGGCATGGACCTTGGCGCTACCTCCATGATGATCTACGGCTTGCGCGAACGTGAAGAGGTATTGCGCTTTTTCGAGCGTGTGACCGGGCTTCGTATGAATCACAACTACATCCGGCCTGGTGGGGTCGCCGCTGATTTGCCAGACGGGTGGCGTGACGACGTGCTGCGCCTTCTGGAGATGCTGCCGCCTCGTCTAGAAGAGTACGACACGCTGATGACCGGACAGCCGATCTGGCGTGATCGCCTTCAGGGAGTCGGCATTCTGACTCCAGAAGAAGCCATTGCGCTGTCGTCGACCGGGCCAATCCTTCGGTCAACGGGTGTGCCATGGGACCTCCGGCGCGACATGCCGTATCTCGCATACGACCAACTTGAGTTCGATGTGATTGTCGGCTCGTACGGTGACTGCTTTGACCGCTACGCCATCCGGCTAAACGAGATCCGCGAGTCGATCAGGATTATCCATCAAATCGTCGATCAGATGCCAAAGGGCGACTACCGGGTTCAAGACCCGAAGGTGACGCCTCCACCGCGAGCCCGCATTGATGAGTCGATGGAGGCACTGATTCACCACTTCAAGATCTTCACTGAAGGCTTTAAAGTTCCGGAGGGCGAAGCGTACGCCGCCGTCGAGACTCCTCGCGGCGAGCTTGGCTGTTACATCGTGAGCGATGGTGGCTCCAAGCCATTACGTATGCACATGCGGGGACCAAGCCTGGTCAATCTCAGCGTTTTGCCCCACCTGATGGCTGACGGCTTGTTGGCCGATGCCGTCGCTGTTATTTCATCAGTTGACCCCATCATGGGCGAGGTAGACCGTTGAGCCGCTATACCCCCAGCAATCTCACGCTGGCAAAAGAGATCATCAGCCGTTACCCAAGGCCGAAGTCGGCAACGATTCCGTTGCTCCACCTCGCACAAGAGCAAGATGGCTACGTCGCCAACGATGCTATGGAACACATCGCTGAGTTGGTCGGTATCACACCGGCCGAGGTGCGCGGCACCTGCACGTTCTACGAGATGTTCAAGTTGCATCCCGTCGGTACCTACCTGGTCAATGTCTGCACCAATCTGTCGTGTCAGCTTCTTGGCGGCGAAGAACTGTTGCACCACGCCGAGAAGACACTTGGCATTCGGCCTGGCGGAACCACCGAAGACGGCATGTTTACTCTTGAAGACGTAGAGTGCATCGCAGCGTGCACGGAGGCCCCATGCCTCCAGGTCAACTACCGCCATGAGTACCGTTTGTCGCTTGCCGACTTTGATGCTCTTGTCGCCGATATCCGTGCGGGAAAGAGGGGCGACATCCCTCCTCACGGCACACTGGGTCGAACCCGTCAGCACATTACTAGCGATCGTCTCGCTGGCGTCGAAACCCCCGAAGCTGGGGGCACCCCCGCCTGGTTTTCGAGCCGCCAGCCAGCCGAGGAGAAGGCATAATGCCGACCAACGCCTACATCTCGCACGCTCCCGGCTATGTCGACAACGAAGGGCCGAAGATCGTCACGAGTCGGTTCCCGTTTGATGACAGCTACACCCTTGAGCGGTCACAGGCAACCGGTGGCTATGACGGGCTGAAAGCAGCCTTCGATCGTCAACCAGCCGAAGTGGCTGGCATTGTCAAAGACGCGGTGCTTCTTGGCCGCGGCGGCGCCGGTTTTCCTGCTGGTATCAAGTGGGGCTTTATGCCCCCGGTCTGGCCGCGCTACCTGGTCGTCAATGGCGACGAATCTGAGCCGGGTACCTACAAAGACCGCCTTCTTATGGAACGCGACCCGCACCAACTCATCGAGGGTTGCGTCATCACTTGCTACGCACTCGGTCTTAACCAGTGCTTCTTGTACGCCCGGGGCGAAATGCCCCTTGCCCACGAACGCCTTGCGCAGGCGCTTAACGATGCCTACGCCGCTGGCTACGTCGGTAAGAACATCATGGGCACTGACGTCAGCATCGATATCGTCCTCCACTGGGGCGCGGGTGCCTACATCGTTGGCGAAGAGACGGCACTGATCGAGTCGCTCGAAGGCAACCGTGGCATGCCGCGGCTCAAGCCGCCGTTTTTTCCGGCCGCCAAGGGCCTCTACATGAAGCCAACGATCGTCAACAACGTCGAGACGCTCGCCAATGTGCCGTGGCTGATGAATAACGGTGCCGCAGCCTACAAACAGTACGGTTCAGAGAAGTCGCCAGGTACTCGCATGCTCGCCATATCCGGGCACGTCAAGCGTCCGGGCGTCTACGAAGTCGAGCAAGGCGTCGTGACTTTCCGCGACCTGATCTACGGCGAAAACTACGCGCAAGGCATCCGCGACGACAACGGCCTCAAGGCGTTCGTTCCCGGTGGCGGTTCGGCCCCATGGTTTTTTGAAGACCAACTCGACGTGCCGCTCGAAGGTAGCGCGGCCGGTCCTGAAGGCTCAATGCTCGGCTCCGGCGCCATCATGGTCATGGACGACACGACCGATGCCGTAAAGGCGGCGCTACGACTCGTGCGTTTCTATGCCCGTGAGTCATGTGGCAAGTGCACCCCCTGCCGTGAAGGCACAGTGTGGGAAGAGAAAGTGCTCCAGCGCATTCTTGATGGGAATGGTCGCCCAAGTGATATCGACCTCCTCCTATCAATCGGCGACAACATCAGCCCCGGCCCTTATCCTGTCGCTTCGCACCCCGATGCCGGCCTCGTCGCGGTGCCATTCCCGCCAAAGCAGACCACCATCTGTCCGCTTGGTCCCTCATCGGTCGCCCCAATTACCTCAGCAATTCGACGATTCCGTGATGAATTCGAAGCCAAGATCCCGTCGACGCCCGAGGCCGTTGACAATCCAGACGACAGCACGACTCCAGCCGTTGGAGAGCACCACTAATGACTGCTACAGAGCCAACAAAGGCCACAACCGGCGTTCCCTTCACCCTGAATGGGCAAGCACTCGAGGCCGAACAGGGTGAGCTTCTGATTGATGCCGCCGAACGTAACGGCGTCCATATCCCGCGGTTCTGTTACCACTCGAGAATGACTCCAGTCGGCATGTGCCGTATGTGTCTTGTCGAGGTCGACTCCGGCCGTGGCCCTGGTCTCCAGCCAAGCTGCATGGTGCCGGTTTCGCCCGATATGAAGGTCGACACCGAGTCCGAGGCGACAGTGAAAGCCCAAGACGGCGTTCTCGAACTGCTGCTGATCAACCACCCGCTTGATTGTCCGGTATGCGACAAGGGCGGTGAGTGCCCGCTCCAAGACAATGCATACTCCTTTGGGCCAGGCGAGAGCCGCTTCGTCGAAGAGAAGCGTCACTTCGAGAAGCCGATCTCAATCAGTGATTTGGTGAAGCTCGACCGCGAGCGCTGCATCTTGTGTGATCGATGCACGCGCTTTGCTGACGAGGTCGCAGGCGACCCGCTCATCCATTTCATGGGACGTGGCGCAGACACCCAGGTCAACACCTTCCCCGATCACCCGTTCTCGTCATACTTTTCAGGTAACACCGTGCAGATTTGCCCGGTTGGCGCGCTCACGGCAACTCCATACCGCTTCAAGGCGCGCCCATGGGACCTTGAAGAGTCCGAGTCAACCTCCGTCGTCGACAGCACCGGTGCGAGGGTCATCAACCAGAGCTCTCGCAACCGCCTCGTCCGTACGCTCGGCGTCGACTCAGACGCAGTCAACTGGAGCTGGTTGTCCGACAAGGAAAGATTCGCGTATGAGGTAGCAGACAGCACCGACCGAGTGCTTGAACCGCATATCGCCGACGGTGGACCACTTAAGCCGGCTCGTTGGGCCACTGCTGCTCGTCGGTTCGCACTCGCGTTGGGTGCCGGATCTGGCAAGGTCGGGGTTATCGGTGGCGCTCGTATGCCGCTTGAAGGCCAATACGCCTGGGCCAAGCTCCTCAAGGGTGTCGCTGGCGTCGACTCAATTGATGCCCAACTCGGTGACGGCCTTCCCGCCGATCTCGTGTTGGGTTCGCCTCGGTCGACGATCAGCAACGCGGTCGCTCCCGGTTCGGTTGTTGTGCTGATTGGCGCCGATCCGAAAGAAGAGCTGCCAACTCTCTTCTTGCGCCTTCGCCACGCCGCCACCAACGGCCACATTTCACTTATCGAACTTTCGGCGAAGGCCACGAGCCTTTCGCCATACGCCGCGGCTCGCCTCCACGCCCAGCCAGGCACCGCCGGTCAGGTTGCCGCTGCTCTTGCTGGCGACGAGACCGATCGTGCCGTGGGCGGCGTGCAGTCTAGCGAGTTTGCCAAGGCGCACGAACTACTGCGGAGCGGGAAGCCGGTCACCATTGTTGTGGGGCGGTCGAACCTGGCCGAGCATCAGGTCGTGGTCAGCGATGCTGTAGCCCAGCTCCGTAACTTTGTGCCTGAAGCCACCGTTCTACCGGCTTTGCGCCGGGGCAACATCAATGGTGCACTCGAAATGGGGCTTACCCCTGGATTCCTTCCCGGTGGCCAGCCCCTCGGCTCTGATATCCCTGGTTGGACCACAGGCCCAACTGCAATTGGGCTCGACACCGAGGGAATACTTCGAGCTGCCGTCGACGGTGGGATCACCACCTTGGTGCTGCTCGGCGCCGACCCACTCGCCGACTTCCCCGATCGAGACCTTGTCACCAAGGCGTTCGACGCCGTAGATGAGGTGGTCGCCGTCGACTGCTTCCTTACTGACTCAACTCAGCGAGCAACCGTCGTCCTGCCAGCGGCAATGTTCGGCGAGGTCGATGGGTCATTCATGAACCTTGAGGGCCGCGTGTCGCCACTGCGAGCCCAGGTGACACCTCCAGGCCAAGCACGAGCCGACTGGATGATCGCAGTAGAAGTTGCTGAAGCGCTTGGCGTCGAACTTGGCTTCGATACGGTCGAGGCCGTGCAAGACGAGATCAAGACCAGCGTCGCCAGCTTCAATAGGGTCGATTTTGCTGAGGTCAACGCGTCGCCAGACGGCGTGATCGCAGATCTCACTCGTAGTTGGGCGCCCGAGGCCCCAACCCCAACCATGGTGCCGCCTGTCGACAACTACGGTCTGCGTCTGCTGGTTGACCGCAAGCTTTGGGACCAGGGAACCCTGGTTGCGAAGTCTTCATCGGTTGCCCATCTTGCAACACCCGCTCTGCTTCACCTGAACCGGACTGAGCTTGAGCGCATCGGGGCCAACCCTGGCGACACGGTTTCCGTCGAGACAGCCCACATCTCCGCCGAGGTCGTCGTTGCCCTTGATGCATCGCTCCCGCGTGGCGTTGGGCGGGTTCCGTTCCGATTGCCTGGGTTCGACCCCGGCACCTTGATCGATGCAGGCGATACGGTGGCCAACATCCGCGTCACGGCAGGTAAGTAAATGCTCTCCACAATCCTTGCTCAGGCTGAACCAACGGTCACCTACCTCAACGATGGCGTCGATTTCGGCGACGTTATTTTGGCGTTGGTCAAGGTTGTTCTGACGTTCGCCATCCTCATGGTTTCGGTGATGCTCATGGTGTGGCTGGAGCGGAAGGCCATCTCGCGGCTCCAGAACCGAATCGGCCCGAACGTAGCTGGGCCATTTGGTTTGCTGCAGACGCTGGCCGACGGCATCAAGCTGTTCTTCAAAGAAGACATCATCCCCACGAATGCCGACCGCTACATGTTTCAGCTGGCCCCCTACCTCGCGCTAGTGCCAGCGTTTCTTTCCTTCTCGATTATTCCAATCGCTGGCAACTTCAGTGGTGGCCACGATGGCTCGTCAACAATCGGCGGCCGGACCTTCCTCTGGCAGGTCTCTGACCCTCCTGTCGGTGTGCTGCTTTTCCTTGCGATGAGCACAATCGCCGTGTATGGCATCATGCTCGCTGGCTGGTCGTCCGGCTCGAAATATCCACTGCTTGCTTCGGTTCGGGCATCAGCCCAAGCTATTTCTTATGAAGCGGCCCTCGGTCTTTCGCTCGCCGCTGTTCTCTTGGTGAGCCGCTCGCTCAGCACCCACGACATTGTCGTTGGCCAGGCTTCGAGTGTGGTCAATTGGAACCTGGTAAGCACGGGCGTTATCCCTTTCATTGTCTTCATCATCGCCGGAACGGCTGAGCTCAACCGACCTCCGTTCGACTTCGTCGAGGCCGAACAAGAACTCGTCGGCGGCTTCCACACCGAATACTCGTCGATCCGATTCGCGTTGTTCTTCTTGGCCGAATACATGAACACCGTGACCATGGGTGCGCTCATCGTCACCTTGTTCTTCGGTGGCCCCGCACCACTCGTCGACGGCTGGGTAATCGGGCCGCTCGGTGCTTTCAACGGGTTCCTCTGGTTCTTCGCCAAGACATTCGTCTTCCTCTTCATGTTTGTATGGATCCGGGGCACGCTTCCACGCCTGCGCTACGACCAACTCATGAACCTTGGTTGGAAGGTTCTCATCCCGATCTCGCTCGGGTGGCTACTGCTCCTCGCCGGGATTCGTTCGGCCCAGGCTGGCGTCTATGGCTGGACTGACGATCCAAACGTCGACACCGCCATCTTCATTATCGTCGGACTCGCCGTCATCAGCGTTGGCTATGCCGTGCTTCGTGCGGCTATCACCAACGCCCGAGCCGATCGCCTCACAGAAGCGGGACTCAAGTCGGTTCCGATGCAACAAACCCTTACGCCGGTCTCGCAGGAGGATCACCACTAATGGGCTACCTCGAAGGATTCGGCGTCACGCTCAGGCAGTGGCCCCGCAAGATGGCAACCACGCTTGAGTACCGAGCGGGTAAAGGCGGCAAGGACGGTCAGCCGAGCGCGAAGGACCAGAAGAGTCCAAAGCCAGAGCGTGCCCATGGCCGCCACGTGCTCAATCGATACGAAGACGGCATGGAGAAGTGCATCGGCTGCGAACTGTGCGCTGGTGTATGCCCGGCAAAGTGCATCTACGTGCGCGGTGCCGACAACCCGGTCGATGCTCCTGTGTCACCTGGTGAGCGCTTCGGGTTTATCTACGAGATCAACTACTTGCGCTGCATCCACTGCGATATGTGCGTAGAGGCGTGCCCAACCGAAGCCATCACTGAGACGAAGCTGTTCGAGTTCTCGTTTACCAATCGAGCCGACGCCATCTACACCAAGGATGAGCTTCTCGTTGACGACGTCGGCATGCCTCAACATCTTCCCTGGGAAGATTGGCGTCCAGGCGAAGACGAGAACACCTCGGGATGGATGCGGGCAACCGCTTCCGGCGGCAAAGCGTCTTATGAGGGTGTTGTTGGTTGGTCTGGCGAGCTGGGATACGGCGTTCGTAGCCCCGAGGCCGGCCAGGCCCACGAAGATCCCAAGATCGAAGAAGTAAGTGACCATGACGATCACGGAGGCCACCACTGATGGTCGACGTGATCGTTTTCGCCGTCTCGGCGCTCATAATCCTCGCCGGTGCCATCGGGGTCATTGCGTCGAAGAACACGGTTCACGCCGCGCTCTCGCTGGTTCTTACCTTCGTTGGCGTCGCTGTGCTTTTCATCCAGCAAGAAGCGCACTTCCTCGCCGTTGTTCAGATCGTCGTATATGGCGGCGCCGTAATGGTGCTTTTCTTGTTTGTCATCATGCTTCTCGGTGTCGATACCGAAGAAGACATGTCGATCGAACCGATCGCGGGTCAACGCAGTTCGGCTGCGCTCACGGCGGCGGTGATGCTGGCACTGATTCTCGGCGGGTTCTTCCTCTCTGGCGATACCGCCAATGAGGGAAACGGCGTCGCCCTTACTGGTCGACCGAGCCTGGCGGCACCGATCGAGTCTGACAAAACCAACGCAGTTCAATTGGGTGAAGACCTCTTCACCCGCCAGGTGCTCGCGTTCGAGGTAACAGGTCTGTTGCTTACGATCGCGACAGTTGGTGCCGTCGTATTGGTCCGGAATCGTGGTGGCGAAGACCTCGTCGTCGACGAGCCCGGCACGGCAGTGAGATAGGGAGCGGGCAGAGCGTGGAAGTAACGACTACCTGGTACCTGGTGCTGAGTGCAGTGCTCTTTAGCATCGGTATGTTCGGCCTCCTGACGAGGCGTAATCCAATCGTGATGTTCATGTGTGTTGAGCTCATGCTTAATGCAGCCAATATCGCATTCGTAGCGTTCTCTGGAGCGCTCAACGACATCGCAGGCCAGACCGCGGTGTTCTTCGTGTTAGTCGTCGCCGCTGCTGAAGTGGTTGTTGGCCTCTCCATTGTTGTCGCCTTGCTCCGGCGTCGACCATCGGCCACCGCCGATGACTTCGCTGAGCTGAAGGGGTAGCGACAATGCTTGAAGCTGCATGGCTCATCCCGGCGTTACCGCTAGCCGGATTCGTCCTTCTCGTGTTCTTTGGCCGCCGCATCGGCGAGCCGCTTGCTGGATGGATTGCGACTGCGGCAATTGGTGGGTCTTTCCTCGCCACCTTGGTTGTCTTCATCGGCCTCGTTAACGAACAGCCCAATGAGCGGTTCTTCATTCAAAAGGCGTTTACCTGGGTGGCAGCTGGCACGTTCAGCGTCGATGTCGGATTCCTCGTTGACCCGTTGTCGATAACGATGTGCCTCTTCGTTACTGGTATCGGCACGCTGATTCACTTGTACTCGATCGGCTATATGCATGGCGATGAGAACTTCGCCAAGTTCTTCGCGTACCTCAACCTTTTCGCCGCATCGATGTTGCTACTCGTGCTCGGCGACAACCTGCTCCTGACCTTCCTTGGCTGGGAAGGGGTCGGTGCCTGTTCGTACCTCTTGATCTCGTTCTGGTTCACGAAGCCAGAGAATGCATCGGCTGGCAAGAAAGCGTTCGTGACAAACCGTGTCGGCGACTTTGGTTTCATGCTCGCGACCTTCTTGCTCTTCAGCACCATCGGCTCGATTCGCTACGCCGACATCATTACCTCGGCCGAAGGCGGCGATGCCGCTCTCACGACCGGAATCGCAACTGCGGCAGTGGCGCTGTTCATGCTCGCCGCAGCAGGCAAATCGGCCCAGATCCCCCTCTTCATCTGGCTCCCCGATGCGATGGCGGGACCAACCCCAGTCTCGGCGCTCATCCACGCGGCAACGATGGTGACGTCGGGTGTCTACCTTTTGGTTCGACTCAACCCGCTGCTTGAGGTGTCGAGCGACAACATTCGCCTGCTGATCGCATTCATTGGTGCGATCACTGCGCTGGTCGCGGCGCTCGCGGCGATCGTGCAGAATGACATCAAGAAGGTGCTCGCCTACTCGACTGTGTCGCAGCTCGGCTATCTCTTCCTTGCGGTCGGCATTGGCGCCTACGTGCCCGCCATGTTCCACATGATTACGCACGCGTTCTTCAAGGCGCTGCTTTTCCTTGGCTCCGGCTCGGTCATCCACGGGATGCACGACGAGCAAGACATGCGCCGCTATGGCGCCCTTCACCGATTTATGCCGATTACTGCCGGCACTTTCATCGTCGGCTGGTTGGCGATCGCAGGCGTTCCTCCGTTCTCGGGCTTCTGGTCGAAGGACGAGATATTGCTCTACGCGTGGAGCTACGACGGTGGCGCCCCTGTTGGCAAAATCTTGTGGGTTATCGGGCTTGTGACCGCAATTCTTACTGCGTTCTACATGACTCGCCAGGTCATCCTCACCTTTGGCGGTGATCGCACCCGCTACTTCGACGCGAAGCAAGACGAGATCACGACGGCGTTCGAAAATCGGGTCCAGCTCGCCGTTGGCCAGGTGGCTGTGGCCAAGGCTGGAGTAGTCACGACAACCGAGGCGCTCGAAAAGGCACAGGTCGACATCGCGAAGCGCGAAGAGGCAATCGGCGATGCCGCTTCGAAGATGCAAGACGCTCAGGCTGCTGTTGCGGCCGCGAGCGAAGAAGACGACGGCTATGCCAAGCTCGTCAAGGCGGTTGAGAAAGCCGAAAAGTCCGGACCCAAAGCTGAAGATGCATTGGCCACTGCTCGTCAGAAGGTCGTTGATGCAACGTCGGCGTTTGGCCTGGCCGAAGCTGCTCGTGTGAGCGCTTCTGAAGCCGTGATGGCGGCTCGCGCCGATATGGGCCAGGCTCCCGTCATCGCCACACACGTAACGGCACTCACGCTGGCCCCTGATGTGTCCGGGTTCGAGGCAGAGCTTCCCGATTCCTACCGTGAGCGCCAGGAGTATCACCCGCACGAATCACCGTGGACTATGACGCTCCCGCTCGTTGTGCTCGCCGGTCTCGCCTTTGCCGGTGGCGGTCTAAACTTGCCATTCACGCACAACCTCAAGTTCCTCGAGAACTGGCTCACTCCCTCGCTCTACGGCAACGAGGTGCACGTCGGCACGTCGACCTCGGTCAAGTACATACTTGCGGTCATCGCCGTCTGCTGTGCGCTCGGCGCCGTTGCGTTCGCCGCGTTTGTCTATCTAAAGGGCCGCCGCGACCCCGCAACCATCGAGAACGAGCGACTCGCTCTCGCCGTCGACTACGACACCGCTCTGACCAAACTGATGGGCGGGCCCGGCACCGATCTGTTCGATGGTCTCTCGATCGTTGACAGCAAGGGCATCGATGGCGGCGTCAATGGCATCGCCAAGCTCATTACTCGTGCTGGTACCGCAGGCCGTGCCGCCCAGTCTGGTCTCGTTCGGAGCTATGCCCTCGGCATCTCAGTCGGTGCTGTCGTCCTTGTGGCCTGGTTCTTGGGAAGGTTGTTCTCGTGACCGCTCTACTCGCTTCATCTGGGGGAGTGGGGTTCGCTCCCCTCCCTTGGCTCGTCGTAGTTCCCCTGGTAACGGCACTCGTTATCGGCCTCCTGCCTGCGAGCCGGAGTGAATACCACCGAGTCGTTGCACTCCTTGGCTCGGTCATCACCGCTGCCATATCGATCTTCGTTCTCTACGAGTTTGACAAGTCCGACGGCTTCTACCAGTTCGTTTCTGAACGCACCCTGATCCAAGACCTCGGCATCAACTGGGCGTTTGGCATCGACGGAATCTCGTTGTTCCTTGTAATCCTGACCGGTGTGTTGTTTTCGATCTCGATCGCGGCCATTGATCCCCATCACGATTCGAAGCCGTACTTCATCTGGATGATGCTGCTCATGGCAGGCTCGATGGGTGCGTTCATGGCCCTCGACCTGATGCTGTTCTTCTTCTTCTTTGAGGTCGTCCTCGTGCCGATGTACTTCCTCATCGGCGGCTGGGGCCACGGCAACCGGGTCTACGCCGCTCTGAAGTTCTTCCTCTTCACCATGGCCGCGTCAACGCTCATGCTCGTCGGCATCTTGGCTCTTGGGTTCCTTTCGAAGGATCTAGCTGGCAGCCCGACCCCGATCTTTGACATCCGGGCCCTCGGCGACATCACAGCCGGTCTCACCGAACTGCAACAGCGACTGATCTTCCTGTCGTTTGCTCTGGCGTTCGCGGTGAAGGTTCCACTCTTCCCGCTCCACACCTGGTTGCCCGATGCTCATACAGAGGCACCAGTCGCTGGCTCAGTGATCTTGGCTGGCGTTTTGCTGAAACTCGGCACCTACGGCTTCATCCGGTTCGGCCTGTTCTTGTTCCCGGCCGTCGCCCACGATCTGCGCTGGATCTTCCTGACACTCGGGGTGGTCGGCGTCGTCTACGGCGCTGCAGTCGCCACAATGCAGTCTGACCTGAAGCGCCTTGTTGCCTACTCGTCGGTGGCTCACATGGGCTTCATCGTGATCGGCATCTTCGCTTTCAATAGCCAAGGGCTCGAAGGCAGCATTGTCCAGATGGTTAACCACGGTCTTTCGACTGGCGCCTTGTTCCTCCTTGTCGGCTGGATCTACGAGCGCCGCCACACCCGAGAAATCTCCGAGCTGTCTGGATTGCAGAAGCCAGCGCCGGTGATGGCTGGCATTTTCATATTTGTGGTGTTCTCGTCGATTGGTCTGCCCGGCCTCAATGGCTTTGTCGGCGAGTACCTCATCTTGCTTGGTGGATTCACGAGCGCTCGATGGTGGACTGTCGTAGCCGCAACCGGCGTCATTCTTGCCGCTCTCTACCTGCTCTGGGCCTACCAGCGTGTCTTCCACGGCGAGGCAACGGGCGATAACGCAAACATGCCAGACCTCACCTTCGCCGAGCGCTTGTCTATTCTCCCGATGCTTGTGCTCATCGTGTTCCTCGGCATCTACCCGAAGCCGATGATCGATCGAATCGAGCCGTCGGTCGATCTTTTGATCAACCGCATCGAGGCTGTGACTTCGATCGACGAGCCCGAGCCCGAGGCGCCCATTCATCCAGCAGGTGCTGCTGACCTCACTAATGCGGCCGACCATGCAGAAGAAGACGCCGGACACGGCGAAACCGATGGTGGCGAAATTGACGACGCCGAACACAACGACGACGGCGCTACTGCCGACCATGAGGAGGGCCAATGACGCCGCACCTGTTGGCTCAGACTGACGCGCTGGTCACCCCCGACATCGAGTGGTCGCTCCTGTGGCCGCTGGTGATCTTGTCGGCCGGAGCCATTCTGCTGATCACGATCACGTCGATCTTCCCCACGACGCGCGGCAATGGGTTTTCCGCAGCCTTTACGGCCGCCGTCGCCATCGCCGCGGGCTGGTCGCTTTGGTTTGTCAACCGTGAGCTCGACGGCTCCCGAACCCTTGCGGTCTCGGGTGCAATCGCGGTCGACGCGTTCACAATGTTTGTCACCGCGATCATTTGCATCGCCCTCGTACTCGTTGCGCTCACCCTCGACGACTACTTGCGACGGGAAGGACTCGACGGCCCAGAGTGGTATGTGCTGCTGCTGATCTCTGCCGTTGGCGCCATTCTCTTGGCCTCGGCCGAAGACCTCATCGTTGCGTTCCTCGGCCTTGAAGTCATGTCGATCGCCGTCTATGTCCTCGCCTCGATGCATATGCGACGCACGTCATCTCAAGAGGCTGGGTTCAAGTACTTCATCCTCGGAGCGTTGGCGTCCGCGTTGTTCCTTTACGGCATCGCCATGGTCTACGGAGCGACAGGCAGCACGACACTCACCGGCATTCGTGAGGGCTACTTCGCTGAAGGAATCGCCGGCCGCCCCGCCGAGTCATCGTCGATGATTCTGGTTGGACTGGGACTCATCATCGTCGGCTTCGCCTTTAAGGTCAGCGCCGCCCCCTTCCACTTCTGGACCCCCGACGTCTACAACGGCGCACCAACCCCGATTGTTGGCTTCATGGCATCAGTCGTGAAGGCAGGCGCCTTTGCCGGCATGCTCCGCGTGCTTGTTATTGGCTTCGCCCCGATGCGTGAAGACTGGCAACTACCGGTCGCAGCGCTGGCGATTCTCACCGTCTTGCTTGGTTCGATCCTCGCCGTCGTGCAAACCGACGTGAAGCGCATGCTGGCGTACTCGTCCATTGCACACGCTGGCTTCATCCTGATCGGCGTCTACAGCGCTGGCTCGTCCGACTTGTCTGAGTCGATCACTGGCTCGACATCGGTCATCTTCTACTTGTTGGCTTACGCCATCGTGGTCGCTGGCACATTCGCCGCGGTCACTGCCGTGACCGGCATCGGCGACAACGACACTTCGATTGATACGTTCAATGGCCTGTCGAAGCGAAGCCCTCTCCTCGCCGGGCTGATGGCAGTGCTTCTGTTTGCCCAGGCTGGTGTGCCGTTCACCTCTGGTTTCCTCGCGAAAATGCGGGTCATTGGCGCTGCCGCCGACACCGGCGCATATGCGCTGGCTGGTATCGCAATGCTTGCATCAGCAATTGGCGCGTTCCTCTATCTCCGCATCGTCGTCTCGATGTTTATGCAAGACGATGAAGAAGGCGAAGAGCCTGCAGCCCTTGAGGTGCCACCAGCGCTCTTGTTTGCGATCGGTATTGCGGTCGTGGCGACACTCGTCTTGGGCATCGCACCCGATCTCATCAAGACCTCGCTCACCGACGCAGCCGAGATGGTGGCAAGCGGCAGCTAGCGCTGTTGTTGGTACCACGTACGCACAACAAGCGCTGTTGTTGGTACCACGTACGCACAACAAGCGGTCGAAAAAGCGAACTGCCACTTCCTCGACGAGCAAGTGGCAGTCTTCGATCTAGATGCTCGGCGAGCGAAGATCAGATCGTGCGGACGTTCTGAGCTTCCATACCCTTGCGTCCAGGAGCGACGTCGAATTCGACATTGTCGCCCTCGTCGAGGCTCTTGTAGCCATCTGTCTGGATCTGGGAATAGTGCACGAAGATGTCTTCTGCACCCTCACGTGAGATGAAGCCGAAGCCCTTCTCCGCATTAAAAAACTTGACCTGACCTGTTGCCATTTGCATTCTCTCTTTGCTCCGAACCGGCCCGTGTGGCCGATCCGTTGGGTCCAATGTTAGTTCAAGTGCTGGCAGGCTTGCCATCAGATGGTGCGGATTTGGCGAACTGTGTCATTCTCATCAGGTGTCAGAAGTAGATCGCAAGGGACCATTTTCCTTTCCCGACTTCCGCTATTTGTGGATTGGCACTGCGCTGTTCATGCTTGTAACGAACGGTCAGCGCTACTTGTTCGGCACGTACGTGCTTGACGAACTTGGGCGTGACGAGTCGTGGCAAGGCGCTACGGTTTTTGCGCTCGGGCTCCCTTCGGCCCTCTTGTCGCTGCCGGCTGGGGTATTGGCCGACCGCCTCGACCGACGAAAGCTCCTGCTCGCGGCCACCATCTTCATGTTCGTGCCGGTCGCAGTATTGGCCGCAATTCTTGGCACCGGGGGCGGTGGATTGGTCGTGATCCTTGCGGGTGCGGTGCTGGTTGGCTGCGGCCAGGCCTTTGGGCAACCGGTCCGCTCGGCCCTCGCTCCGGCCCTTGTCCCCGCCGAGTCACTATTCGCCGCCATTGCGCTGATCGCGATGGCGATCACGGTGTCGATGATTGCCGGTCCCGCGATCGCCCAGGGCGGACTTTCACTCGGTGGATTCGGGTTTGCCTTCGCGCTCTCAGCTGCCTTGCTTGCCGCTGCGGCCATGGTTAGCTGGCTGATTTCGCCGCAGCCACCTGAGACGGTGAGTCGAACTGGCAAAATCGGACCGCAGGTACGAGAGGGGTTCGCCCACATCCGCTCTGACCGGCGATTGGTTGTGCTCTTCGGTTTGCTCTTTTTGAGCTCGTTCACGGTGAACCCGGCAGCCATGATCACAAGCCAGGCTCACGTGAAGGACGCGTTTGGGCGCGATGCCGCTGACGCAGGATTGCTTTTCGCCCTCATGGGCGTTGGCATGTCGATCTCGAGTGTGATTGTCATGCGCAAAGGCGACATGCCCAACAAAGATCTGCTCTTTCAGCGAGCGCTGATTGGGGGCTCAACTGCCGTCATCGCGATGGGGTTCACCCAGACGTACGCTCAGCTAGGAGCGGTCATGTTCTTCATGGGCCTCTGCGGCGGCTTCTACCTCACGATGAACCAGGGCCTCATTCAATCACTCACCCCGAAGCCACTTATGGGCCGCGTCATGGCCGTCTATTCGCTCGTGCTCGCAGGGCTCAACCCGGTCGGAGCGCTGGCCCTAGGGTTCCTCGCGAAAGCGACATCGCCAGCCCTCACGCTGAAGCTGGCTGGATTCGTGATGTGGATCTGTGTGATGTCGATCTATCTGTTCGGCCGCCATCTATTGAGCGACCCCGCCGAAACCGTCAGGACTGATGAACGGCTGAGACGTTAGCCGCCGGAGGCAGTCGCGTTGTCGCCGGCCGCAGCCGCGGTGCGGTCGTCGTCTGGATTGGTGAGCCAGCCATCAGGCACCACAACGTTTTGTGGGCCGCGCGTGTGACCCCTCGCGACTCGGTAGTTGTCGACAGGAAGCTCAACGTCGGGAATGGTGGCGAGGAGGTCGTCGAGTTGGCTGAGGCTCTCGATTTGGGCCAACTGCCCCCGCACTGCAGAACCAACCGGGTACCCCTTGAGATACCAGCCAGTGTGCTTCCGCATCTCGCGAATGCCCTTGGTTGGTCCGAACCATTCGGTCAGAAGCTGTGCGTGTTCGGCAAGGAGCGGCTTCACCTCGGCCGTTGATGGCGGCAATGGCACCTCATGGCCGCTCAGTGCGGCGTCAAGGTGGGCGAAGAGCCATGGGCGTCCAAGACACCCACGACCGATGACGACGCCGTCACAGCCGGTCTCTGCCATCATGCGGACGGCATCTTCGGCCGCCCAGATGTCACCGTTGCCCAACACGGGAATCGTCGTCACGGCTTCTTTGAGCTTCGTGATGGTCGACCAATCAGCGTCGCCCGAATACAGCTGAGCCACCGTGCGTCCGTGCAACGCCACCGCAGCGATGCCACTGTCTTCGGCGATTCGGCCTGCGTCGAGATAGGTGAGGTGTTCGTCGTCGATTCCGACGCGGAATTTCACCGTGACGGGAACCGCCCCCGCGGCTGCAACCGCAGCTTGCACGATTGAGGCGTAGAGCTTGCGCTTGTAAGGGAGTGCGCCGCCTCCACCGTGACGGGTGATCTTGCGGACGGGGCAGCCAAAGTTAAGGTCGATATGGTCAACTCGCTCCTCGCCAACGAGATACTTGATGGCCTCGGAGATGTAGTGAGGGTCGACGCCCTGGAGCTGGAGGCTGCGGACTGGCTCGTCGTCGTCGAAGCTGGCGAGCTTCTCTGTTTTTTCGTTTCGCTCGCACACGGCGCGAGCCGAGATCATCTCGCTGACGAAGAGGCCACCCCCGTACCGACGACAGAGTCGGCGAAACGGCGCGTTCGTGACGCCAGCCATTGGGGCGAGCACGACGGGCGTCTCAAGGTTGATCGGGCCAATCTTCACCCAAACAGGATGCCTTTGGATTACATAGATCCCTGCCCAACCATCCACAGGCTTTCGTGACGATCTGCAACCAATCGGGCAGCCGGCGGCTCGACAACAGTAAGAAGACGATCGACGGAGGCAGTTGAGACGGAACAGCAGACGAGCGCCCTTTTGCTCCGCCCCGTCTTTGGATCACTGCTGCGGCCGCGATCTTGATTTTCGGGGGCTTGATTGTGGCTGGTTTGGCAACCCGCCAAAATAGCCAGGGCTTGATTGTGGCCGGGCCGGGAGAAAGCACGCCGAGCGCGTCCGCTGGCTTGACGGTCTACCCGCGGCGCGGTTCGAGAATCTACCGAACTTGGCGTCACAAGCCGAGGTAGCTCAGCGTCTGCGAGTGTTTGAGGTGTCAGTGACCCCCGACGAGGTCATTGCCACGCTCACGGGCAATCTGTTTGACGTCGACGTGACGTCTGTAGAGGAAGCAACAGTCGCCGGGCTTGAGACGACCCTGGTGTCGTTGTTTTCTGGGTTGATGCCCCGCGGGCCGCGATTGAGGGCGCGGTCGATGCCGCAGAAATCGAGGTTGGAGTGAAGCTTTTCAGCGACTGAAGCCAGCGTGTGGCGAACCAATCCGGCGTGACGTAAGGTCCGGATCATGACAATCGCAGTAGTAACTGGCAGTAACTCTGGCATCGGACGCTCAACCGCCATCGACCTCGCGAAGCGTGGCTGGACCGTCTACGGCACGATGCGTAGCCTCGACAAAGCCACCAAGCTCAATGCGATGGCCGAGGCCGCTGGCGTTGTTGTGCATCCGGTCGTGTGTGATGTGACCGATACCGACTCGGTCAATCGTGCGTGCCAGGAAGTTCTCGATGCCGAAGGTCGCATCGATGTGCTGGTCAACAATGCGGGTGTCGGAGGAAATGGCGTCACGGAAGAGACGCCGATCGAGCTGTATGAGCAGGTAATGGACGCCAATGTGTACGGCATTGTCCGCTGGGTCCAGGCCGTCGCCCCCTCGATGAGGGCACAGGGCTCGGGCTGCATAGTCAACATCTCGTCCATCGCCGGCCGAATCGCGGCACTGGCCCAGTCGTGCTACGTCGCTTCAAAGTGGGCGGTTGAGGGCCTCAGCGAAGGGCTGGCGCAAGAGCTCGCGCCGCATTGCATCAGGGTCGTGATCATCGAACCAGGCATCGTCAAAACTGCCATCATGGCGAAGAATGGTGGGGCACCAAATGAAACCGGAGCGTACGAGACCGCCAACCGTCGCATGATGGCCTTCTATGCCAGCGGCCTCGGCGCCCCCGGACAGCCGGAAGAGGTCGCAGACGTCATCTTCGAAGCCGCAACCACCGACAAACCAAAGCTCCGCTGGACCTGCGGCTGGGGCGGCAATGAACTGATCGAGGGTCGACTGGCGATGTCGGACGAGGACTGGGTCGCGCTCGGGGCCATCGAAGACGACGATGAATACGCAGTGCAGTTCGAGGAATTCTTCAACCTCGATATTCGACCTGGCCTCGACTTTTTCAAGTAAGGAGTAGGAGGAGACGGGCGTCGTTTCGACCGCGTCCCTGTTCTCGACCGAACCCACACGGCTAGAGTCGGCGATGTGATTATCGACGAACAAGATCGCTGGCATTTCAACGAGGGTCGGCACGAGCGGCTGCACGAGGTGCTTGGAGCGTTGCCCCTCAGCGATCCTGGCGACGACGGCCGACAATTCGCAGTATGGGCGCCCTCAGCGAAGAACGCCTGGGTCATCGGTGATTTCAACCATTGGACGTCCGACGAGGCCTCGCTGCTCTCTCCCCAAGAGTCGTCGGGGATTTGGGCTGGGCAAATCGAGCACGCGCGCATCGGTCAGCGTTACAAGTTTCGTTTGGAAACAGCCAACGGCGTTTTTATCGACAAGGCCGACCCTTTCGCCGCGGCGACCGAGTTAGCGCCTGCCACTGCATCGGTGATCACCGACCTTCGTTATGAGTGGCAAGACGAGACCTGGCTCAGCGAACGCGCCGAGCGCCAACGGCACGACAAAGCCATCTCGATCTACGAACTTCACGTTGGCTCTTGGCGTCATCCTGAGGCGTTCAGGAGCTACTACTGGAACGAACTGGCCGAGCCACTCGCCGACCATGTCGAGGCCTGCGGCTTTACCCACGTCGAGCTCATGCCCATCATGGAGCATCCATTCTACGGATCATGGGGCTATCAAACCACTGGTTTCTTCGCCCCGACTGCTCGCTATGGGACTCCGCAAGAGTTCATGGGATTCGTCGATGCAATGCACCAGCGCGGCATTGGCGTCATTCTCGACTGGGTCCCATCTCACTTTCCCGCAGACGGCTTTGGCCTCGCAAACTTCGATGGCACCCACCTCTTCGAACACGCCGATCCGATGGAAGGTTGGCACCCCGACTGGAAGAGCTACATCTTCAACTACGGCCGCCATGAGGTTCGATCGTTCCTGGTCAGCAGCGCAATGGCTTGGGTCGAGCGCTATCACATCGATGGCATCCGGGTCGATGCCGTCGCCTCGATGCTCTACCGCGACTACTCCCGAGAAGCAGGGGAGTGGATCCCCAATGAATACGGCGGCCGCGAAAACCTCGAAGCTGTGGCGTTCCTTCGCCAACTCAACGAAACTCTCGGCGCCGAGCACCCCGATGTCCTTACGATCGCCGAAGAGTCAACCGCGTGGCCTGGTGTCACCCGTCCCTCTGCCGATGGCGGGCTCGGATTCCATTACAAGTGGGACATGGGCTGGATGCACGACACGCTCAAATATTTCGAGACCGACCCGGTCCACCGCCGCTATCACCACGACGAGATTACGTTCCGTGGCGTCTACGCATTCAGCGAAAACTATGTGCTTCCGCTGTCGCACGACGAAGTGACGCACGGAAAGGGCTCGATTCTTAGCAAGATGCCGGGCGACGAGTGGAGCCAGTTTGCGAACCTCCGCCTGCTCTACGCCAACCAGTGGCTCAACCCAGGTAAGAAACTGCTGTTCATGGGGCAAGAATTTGGTCAGGGTCCGGAATGGAACCACGATCAACAGTTGGCGTGGGGGCAGCTCGATGAGTCTTATCACGCGCAAACGTTGCACCTGATCAGCCGCCTTAACCAGCTCTACAAAGCCGAGCCCGCACTTCATAACAACGAAAATGACCCTGAGGGCTTCTCGTGGGTGGTGCTCGACGATGGCGAAAACTCAGTTCTCGTGTGGGAGCGCTCCGTTGTTGATGGCTCGGCGGTGACTGGACGGCCGGTTATCTGCGTATTCAACCAGACTCCCGTGCCGCGCCTCGGTTACAAATTCGGGGTGCCGCTCGCCGGTGAATGGGAAGTGGTGCTCAACACCGACGATCTTGCCTTTGGTGGGACCGATTTCATGAAGGAGCGGACATTCGTTGCCGACAAGACGGGCGCACACGGCCGCCAACACGCTCTATCACTAGATATACCGCCCCTTGCGGCCGTCGTTCTTGCACCAATTTAGGCCTGCTTTCGGCCCTGTTTGCTAAAGAATCTTGCGAGAAAGCGCTTTTACCACGCCGCGGACCTTGGTCTATCGCGGCAACCAGGGATAGCATCACTCACCGTGTCGGACTTCCTCCGTGAGTATCTTCTTGTAGCGCTGTTTGGGCTTTTGGCCTGTGGTGTCGTTGGTGCCTTTATTGGCCTGTCGTCGCTGTTTCGGCCAGACCGCCCTTCTCCTGGAAAAAGCGAGTCGTATGAATCGGGTGTCGACCCGGTTGGTGACGGCTGGTCTCAAAGCCAGATTCGCTATTACATCTTTGCTCTGCTCTTCGTCATGTTTGACGTCGAGGCTGTCTTCATCTTCCCGTGGGCGGTGCGCCTTGAGGCGTATGGTTTGTTCGGTTTGGTAGAGATGGTCATCTTCATGTTTATTCTCGCTCTTGGGCTGGCATACGCCTGGCGCAAGAACGTTCTCCGTTGGGTCTGACAGCACGAAAGAGGCACCCGTTGTGGGTCTAGTCGAATCTGGCAAGCTGCCAAAGCCACTGACAACTTTGCTCAACATGAGCCGCAAGTACTCTCTCTGGGTCTACCAGTGGGGCCTTGCGTGCTGCGCCATTGAGATGGGTGCGGCGTTCGGTTCGCCGCGCTACGACGTGATGCGGCTCGGCGTGATCCCGCTTCCCGCAAGTCCTCGCCAGGCCGACCTCGTCGTTGTGTCTGGCACCGTGACCGACAAGATGGCCCCCGCTATTCGGCGCCTTTACGAGCAGATGCCCGAGCCCAAGTACGTCATTTCGATGGGTTCCTGCGCAAACTGCGGCGGTCCCTATTGGGACAGTTACTCCGTAACGAAGGGCATCGACCAGATCATTCCCGTCGACGTCTACGTGCCTGGTTGCCCACCTCGCCCTGAAGCCTTGCTTGAAGGCATCGTGCTGCTGCAGGAGATCATTCAGAACGAAGATATGGCCGAGAAGTGGAAGGGTGACCCTCTTGCCATCGTCTGAGACAGAGACCGAGACAACTGAGACCGCCACTGACGACGCCCGCGAGGCGTTGTTGGCATCGCTGACCGATGGGCTTGGCGATGCAATTGTCGAGTCACACATCAATCCGGGCAACGACTTGTGTGTTCGCATCACCGCCGATGCATGGGCGACGACTGCGGAGTATCTCCACAGTCACCTTCGTTACCGATTCTTCGACTGGCTCTCCGCCATCGACTGGATGCCATCGCCGTTTGGTCGGTCGATGGACTCCGAGGTCGATAAGGCCCTTGGCCTCGCGGAAGCCGTTGCTGAGGCCGCCAAGGCAGAAATCGTTACTGGCGTTGCCGGTGGCGACACCCGCTTCCAGGTGTTCGCACGGGTGCATAACCTGACCGAGCATCTTGGGCTGACCCTCAAGGTCGACGTCGACCCCGAGGTCATGTCAGTACCCACATGGACCACGGTCTTTCCTGGTGCCAACTGGCACGAGCGTGAGGCATCTGAGATGTTCGGCATTGGTTTCGACGGACACCCCGGCCTGCGCAACCTCTACCTCCCTCTTGAGTTTGAGGGTTATCCAATGCGTAAAGACTTCCCATTACTTGCTCGCATTGTGAAGCCGTGGCCGGGCATCGTCGACGTGGAGCCAATGCCGTCCACCGAGAACCCCGAGGACGTGTCCATATGACGGCTATATCAGACCGCAGACAGCTGGCCTACATCGCCTCACAGGCTGCTGATGCCAGGGTGAATGTTGAGCTCGAAACCGAGGGCATGACCCTCAACATCGGACCGCAGCACCCGGCAACGCACGGCACCCTTCGTATCGTTGCCCAACTCGACGGCGAACAGGTCGTCAACGCCGACCCGATTATGGGTTACATGCACCGCGGCTACGAGAAGCTGACCGAGGTCCGCACCTACCCGCAGATCACGACGCTGATCAACCGCATTGACTGGCTTGGTAGCTTTGCCAACGAGGTGCCTTTCATCTTGGCCTGTGAGCAGCTGATGGACGTCGAGGCCCCGCCTCGGGCCCAGCACATTCGCACGATCTTGTTCGAGCTGGCTCGAGTGGCCAACCTCACGCTATTCCTTGGCGACATGGGTGTGCAGCTCGGTGCCGTTACCCCGGTCTTCTATGCATTCCGCGACCGTGAGCACATCCTCAACCAAATTGAGGCTGCCACCGGTGGTCGGTTCCACCCCAACTTCGACCGCATTGGCGGCATCAAAGACGACCTGCCAGCTGGCTGGGTTGCCGAAACCAAAGAATCGCTGAAGCACATCACGAAGTTCTGCGATGTGATGGAAGGCCTCGTGCTTGGCAACGAGATCTTCGCTGCTCGCTGTCGTGGCATCGGTGTCATCCCCGCCGACGTCGGCCTTTCCTATGGCATGTCAGGCGCAAACATTCGTGCATCGGGCGTCGACTGGGACCTCCGTCGCGACTCGCCATGCGGTCTCGCCTACGACAAGGTCGACTGGAAGGTCTGGACTCACCCCGACGGTGACTCGTTTGCCCGCTACTGGGTCCGCCTCATGGAAGTTCGTGAGTCAGTCAAAATTCTCGACCAGCTCCTCGACTCCATCCCCTCCGGCCCGATCATGGCCAAGGTGCCCCGCATCATCAAGGTGCCAGCGGGCGAAGCCTATGTGGCAACCGAGAACCCTCTCGGCGTGATGGGCTACTACGTGGTGAGCCAGGGTGGCCTTGAGCCGTTCCGGGTGAAGATCCGCTC
>RCMY010000630.1_pt1 | contig 33290 bp, 46 predicted proteins | sample 2041341 | NCBI WGS metagenome assembly RCMY01 (sample SAMN09708234, study PRJNA481090) | Marine sediment metagenome, whole genome shotgun sequencing project. | reverse complement strand
CGATCGCCATGGAAGAAGGCCTGCGTTTCGCGATTCGCGAAGGCGGCCGCACCGTAGGCGCCGGCGTGGTTTCTTCTGTAATCGCTTAATTTAAGGATAAAGATAATGGCAAACCAAAAAATCCGCATCCGTTTGAAAGCGTATGATTACAGCTTGATCGACCGCTCCGCACAGGAAATCGTTGAAACTGCCAAGCGCACCGGCGCCGTAGTAAAAGGCCCGATTCCGCTGCCGACCAAAATCGAGCGTTTCAATATTCTGCGTTCTCCGCATGTGAATAAAACTTCACGCGAACAGCTTGAAATCCGCACCCACTTGCGTCTGATGGACATCGTGGATTGGACCGACAAAACCACTGATGCGCTGATGAAGCTGGATCTGCCGGCCGGCGTGGATGTTGAAATTAAAGTACAATAATCCTCAGCTGGTTCAAAGCCCGGGCAATGATTTGCCCGGGCTTTTTATATTTGGCCCGAAAATAACCGAACGACTGCCTGCATCTTTTCAGACGGCCTTTTTCTTTGTTTTAAGGTGGATGTGATTATGCGGATTGAGTGGCATGCAAAGGCCGTCTGAAACCTTTCGGACGGCCTTTCTCATTTCGAATGACTGGGGTCAATGCTCATTGCGAGTCCGCAAGAAAGTGGCGAAACGCGGTGTGCCTTTTTGGGTGAATCCTCGGTATTTATAGGTGATGGTGCTGCCGATTGCGGGCGGATTGCTGCGCTCGCTGTCTTTGAAACCGCTGCCGATACGGAATTCGCCATGGCGGTTTTTGCAGCTGACTGCCCCAAGCTTGCCGGCGTATTTTCCTTTGCCGGGATGGTGATGGGTGACCACGCATTCATCATCGTGGGCGGATTTTAATTTGAGCAGATGGCTGCTGCGCCCGCTGCGATAAGGCAGGCTGGGGTTGCGCAGCATCACGCCCTCGCCGCCAGCAGATTCGATTTGTTTCAGAAAATCAAGGGCGTGGGCATTGTCTCTGGCAGGTGTTTGTTTGATGATGTGGATAGGTGCTTGTGGGTGTTGATCCAGCCAGCGCTGCAACACAGCTAAGCGCTGATAAAGATTGCCTTGTGCTTGCGGCACATCAAAAACGTGTAATTTGATGCCTTGCCAGTTGCCGGAGTGTTGGCGCACTGAGGCAGAGATCTGTTCGAATTGGTTGCGGCGGCTGTACAGCTCTCCATCCAGCGGAAAAGGCGGGAAATGGGCGGTATAACCGGAAGGCGGGGTGAAAGGATAGCCTTGGCGGCTGATTAATTGCTTACCATTCCAATAGGCGCGCACTCCGTCGAGTTTTTCACTCATTGCCCACCCGGTAACGTTTTGCCCTTTAAATTCTTGCGCCAGCAATAAATCGGGCGCGGCGGCAAGGGCGGGAGAGCACGAGATAAATAAAGCTGCAATTGTGGCAAATGTTTTCATAATATTCCCCGTTTTGTGTTTATAGTTTCTATAAATATTATTATAGGCCGTCTGAAAAATAAAGTATTAAATCCAATGAGAATAAACAACAAACGGATGGCGCGGAAGATTGCATATTAATTTGGGCGGCATACAAAGGCAGGATGCCGGACAGCAATGTCGCAAAAATGATGGCTGCAAAAGCTAAGGGCAAGATTTTTCTTGAAAAGCGATGGGTTTTTATAGTATAGTTCAGGGCTTGGCATTTCGTGCCAAGCGTTTATTTTGTCCAATGGTCGGCCAATCGTAGCTGACCCCTTTACTAAAAGGAAAATAATCATGACTTTAGGTCTGGTTGGGCGCAAAGTGGGTATGACCCGCGTGTTTAACGAACAAGGTGCATCTGTTCCGGTAACCGTGTTGGATATGTCTGCTAACCGCGTCACGCAAGTAAAATCCAAAGATACTGACGGCTATGTGGCCGTTCAAGTTACCTTTGGTCAGAAAAAAGCCAATCGTGTTTCTCAAACTGAAGCCGGCCACTTTGCAAAAGCAGGTGTGGAAGCCGGTCGCGGTTTGGTTGAGTTTGCTTTGACTGAAGAAAAATTGGGCGAGCTCAAGGCTGGTGATGAAATCACTGTTGCCATGTTTGAAGCCGGTCAATTGGTGGATGTAACCGGTACCTCCAAAGGTAAAGGTTTTTCAGGCACCATTAAGCGTCACAATTTCGGTTCGCAACGTGCTTCTCACGGTAACTCGCGTTCGCATCGCGTGCCCGGCTCTATCGGTCAGGCGCAAGATCCGGGTCGTGTGTTTCCGGGTAAGCGTATGGCCGGTCAGTATGGCAACACCAAGGCTACTGTTCAGTGCCTGGAGGTTGTGCGTGTAGATGCAGAGCGCCAATTGTTGTTGGTAAAAGGTGCTGTGCCCGGTTCCGTTAATAGCGACGTTGTAGTGCGTCCTAGCGTGAAAGTAGGTGCGTAATGGAATTGAAAGTTATTGATGCAAAAGGCCAAGTATCAGGCAGCTTGAATGCTTCTGATGCACTGTTTGCCCGTGAATACAATGAAGCGTTGGTGCACCAGCTGGTTACTGCCTTTTTGGCAAATGCCCGTTCAGGTAACCGTGCGCAGAAGACCCGTGCAGAAGTAAAACACTCTACCAAAAAGCCGTGGCGCCAAAAAGGCACCGGCCGCGCGCGTTCCGGTATGACTTCTTCTCCGATCTGGCGTAGCGGTGGCCGTGCTTTCCCGAATAAGCCGTCTGAAAACTTCACTCAAAAAGTGAACCGTAAGATGTATCGTGCCGGTATGGCTTCAATTCTGTCGCAACTGGTGCGTGATGAACGCTTGTTTGTGATTGATGAATTGTCTGCTGCAACGCCGAAAACCAAAGAATTTGCCGAGCAAGTGAAAAATTTGGGTTTGGAGCAAGTGTTGTTTATCACCAAGCAATTGGATGAAAACGTATACCTGTCTTCACGCAACCTGCCCAATGTGATGGTTTTGGAAGCACAGCAAGCTGATCCCTACAGCCTCTTGTGCTACAAAAAAGTCGTGATCACTAAAGATGCGGTTGCACAGTTAGAGGAGCAATGGGTATGAATCAACAACGCCTGATGCAAGTAATTTTGGCTCCTGTTGTTTCTGAAAAGAGCAACCTGTTGGCCGAAAAACGTAATCAAATGACATTCAAAGTGTTGCCCAATGCAACCAAGCAGGAAATCAAAGCTGCAGTTGAGTTGTTGTTTGACGTGGAAGTGGCTTCTGTGACTACGGTGATCACCAAAGGTAAAGTAAAACGCTTTGGTCGCACGATCGGTCGCCGCAGTGATGTGAAAAAAGCTTATGTGAGCCTGGCAGCCGGTCAACAGATCGACGTGGAAGCCACTGCTGCAGCCGCAGATAAGGAATAAGTACAATGGCTATCGTAAAAATGAAGCCTACCTCTGCTGGTCGTCGCGGCATGGTTCGCGTTGTAGCAGAAGGTTTGCATAAAGGTGCGCCGTATGCACCGCTGGTTGAAAAGAAAAACACTACTGCCGGCCGCAACAACAACGGCCACATCACCACCCGCCATAAAGGCGGTGGTCACAAGCAGCATTACCGCGTAGTGGATTTCAAACGCAATAAAGACGGCATTCCCGCTAAAGTCGAGCGCATCGAGTATGATCCGAACCGTACGGCATTTATCGCACTGTTGTGCTATGCCGATGGCGAGCGTCGTTACATTATTGCGCCGCGCGGCATTCAAGCCGGTGCTGTATTGGTGTCTGGTGCAGAAGCTGCAATTAAAGCAGGCAATGCCTTGCCGATTCGCAATATTCCGGTGGGTACGACCATTCACTGCATCGAGATGAAGCCGGGCAAGGGTGCGCAAATTGCGCGTTCAGCCGGTGCATCTGCTGTTTTGCTGGCCAAAGAAGGTATCTACGCTCAAGTGCGTTTGCGCTCGGGTGAAGTGCGTAAAATCCATGTGGATTGCCGCGCGACCATTGGCGAGGTAGGTAATGAAGAGCAGAGCCTGAAAAAAATCGGTAAAGCCGGTGCCAATCGTTGGCGCGGTATTCGCCCGACCGTACGCGGTGTGGTGATGAACCCGGTTGATCACCCCCATGGTGGTGGTGAAGGCCGTACCGGTGAAGCTCGTGAACCGGTTAGCCCGTGGGGCACGCCTGCTAAAGGTTACCGTACCCGTAACAACAAACGCACGGACAATATGATTGTTCGCCGCCGTTACTCAAATAAAGGTTAATTGATATGGCTCGTTCATTGAAAAAAGGCCCATATGTAGACCTGCATTTGCTGAAAAAAGTAGATGCGGCTCGTGCAAGCAGCGATAAGCGCCCGATTAAAACTTGGTCGCGTCGTTCTACCATTCTGCCCGATTTTATCGGTTTGACCATCGCTGTACACAATGGCCGCACCCATGTGCCGGTATTTATCAGCGACAACATGGTTGGCCATAAGTTAGGCGAGTTCTCATTGACCCGTACCTTTAAAGGCCATTTGGCCGATAAAAAGGCTAAAAAGAAATAAGGTGAATCATGAGAGTTAATGCACAACATAAAAACGCCCGCATTTCTGCACAAAAGGCTCGCCTGGTGGCAGATCTGATTCGCGGCAAAGACGTTGCCCAGGCCTTGAACATCTTGGCATTCAGCCCTAAAAAAGGTGCTGAATTGATTAAAAAAGTGCTGGAATCTGCCATTGCAAATGCAGAGCATAATGAAGGCGCCGATATCGACGAATTGAAAGTGGTCACCATTTTTGTGGATAAAGGCCCCAGCCTCAAACGCTTTCAAGCTCGTGCCAAAGGTCGCGGTAACCGCATTGAAAAACAAACTTGTCATATCAATGTGACAGTGGGTAACTAAGGAAAAGCTATGGGACAAAAGATTAACCCTACAGGCTTTCGCCTGGCGGTGACCAAAGACTGGTCTTCTAAATGGTTTGCCAAAAGCAACGAATTTTCTACTGTTTTGAAACAAGACATTGATGTTCGCGACTACTTGCGCAAACGCCTGGCAAATGCCTCTGTTGGTCGTGTTGTGATTGAGCGTCCGGCCAAGTCTGCCCGTATTACCATTCATTCAGCCCGCCCGGGTGTGGTGATTGGTAAAAAAGGCGAAGACATCGAAGTGTTGAAACGCGATCTGCAAGCTTTGATGGGTGTGCCTGTGCATGTCAACATCGAAGAAATCCGCAAACCTGAGTTAGATGCGCAAATCATTGCCGACGGTATTGCCCAGCAATTGGAAAAACGTGTTCAATTCCGCCGTGCCATGAAACGTGCCATGCAAAACGCTATGCGTGTTGGTGCCAAAGGCATCAAAATCATGACTTCAGGCCGTCTGAACGGTGCGGATATTGCCCGTAGCGAATGGTATCGTGAAGGCCGCGTGCCCTTGCATACTCTGCGTGCAAATGTGGATTACGCAACCAGCGAAGCACACACCACCTATGGTGTGTTGGGTTTGAAAGTTTGGGTTTACACCGGTGAAGGCACCGATAAGGCTCAAGCCAAACCTGAGCAAGAAAAGAGACAAAGAAAGGCAGGTGGTCGTCATGCTGCAGCCAACTAGAATGAAATACCGCAAGCAACATAAAGGCCGCAACACCGGCATTGCTACCCGCGGTAATAAAGTTAGTTTCGGCGAATTCGGCTTGAAAGCCGTAGGCCGTGGTCGTTTGACTGCCCGTCAAATCGAAGCTGCCCGTCGTACCATGACCCGTCATATTAAACGTGGCGGCCGTATTTGGATTCGTGTGTTCCCGGATAAACCGATTACTGAAAAACCGATTCAAGTGCGTATGGGTGGCGGTAAAGGCTCCGTTGAGTATTATGTTGCTGAAGTGAAGCCTGGCAAAGTATTGTACGAAATGGACGGCGTGCCGGAAGCGTTGGCACGTGAAGCCTTCACTTTGGCTGCTGCCAAACTGCCGATTCCGACTGTGTTTGTTGTAAGACAGGTAGGTCAATAATGAAAGCAAATGAATTGAAAGACAAATCTGTTGAGCAATTGAATGCCGATTTGCTTGATTTGCTGAAAGCACAATTCGGCCTGCGTATGCAGCATGCAACCGGCCAATTGGCAAAAGCCAGTGAATTGAAAAAAGTACGCCGTGACATTGCTCGTATTAAAACCGTTTTAACTGAAAAAGGTGCCAAGTAATGAGCGAAGTGAAAAATGTTCGTACTTTGCAGGGCAAAGTGGTTAGCGATAAAATGGATAAAACCGTTACCGTGCTGGTTGAGCGGAAAGTGAAGCACCCGCTCTACGGTAAAATTATCCGCCGCTCGACCAAGATTCATGCTCATGACGAGCAAAATCAATACGGCGTTGGTGACATCGTGGTGATTGCAGAAACCCGCCCGTTGTCAAAAACCAAGTCTTGGGTAGTGCAAGAGCTGGTAGAGAAAGCGCGTACTGTTTAATTTTTACGACAGCTAACGCTTGAAAAAGAAACGAAGTCTTGCAGGAGCTAAAAAAAGCCTGTAAACTTCGTTTCTTATCTTTCAGCTTCTTTCTGAAAGTTCTTCCCTTCGGGGTCCAAGACTGGTTTACTGGAACCGTTAGCGGTTTCAGACGGCATGTGCAGTAGATTTAACGCCGTCTGAAAGTGGTAAATTAAGTTGGTTTATTTAAAGGTATTAACATGATTCAAATGCAGACCATCTTGGATGTGGCTGATAACTCTGGTGCGCGCCGTGTAATGTGCATCAAAGTTTTGGGCGGCTCCAAGCGTCGCTACGCTTCTGTTGGCGACATTATCAAAGTGGCGGTTAAAGATGCAGCGCCACGCGGCCGTGTAAAAAAGGGTGATGTATACAATGCAGTGGTTGTTCGTACTGCAAAAGGTGTGCGTCGTCCCGATGGTGCGCTGATTAAATTTGACAACAATGCAGCTGTATTGTTGAACAATAAATTGGAGCCCTTGGGTACCCGTATTTTTGGCCCGGTTACTCGTGAATTGCGCAATGAGCGTTTCATGAAAATCGTTTCATTAGCACCTGAAGTGTTGTAAGAGAGGTTGGCGATGAATAAGCTGATTAAAGGCGATCAAGTGATCGTAATTGCCGGTAAAGATAAAGGCAAACAGGGCCAGGTTGTTCGCGTATTGGGCGATAAAATCGTGGTAGAAGGTGTAAACGTTGCAAAACGTCACCAAAAACCGAATCCGATGCGTGGTGTTGAGGGTGGGATCGTTTTGAAAAACATGCCTCTGGCCATTTCAAATGTTGCTATCTTCAATCCGGAAACTAAAAAAGCCGACCGTGTAGGCATCAAGTTGGTAGAGGGCGAAGGCAAGGTAAAACGCGTTCGTATCTTTAAATCCAGCGGTGCGGTTATCGGTGCGTAAGGAGTTGAAATAACATGGCACGTTTAAGAGAGTTTTACAACAGCACTGTGGTTCCCGAGCTGATGAAGCAGTTTAACTACAAATCAGTTATGGAAGTGCCCCGTATTGAAAAAATTACTTTGAATATGGGTGTGGGCGAGGCAGTTGCTGATAAAAAAGTAATGGAGCATGCTGTTGCCGATTTGGAAAAAATTGCGGGTCAAAAACCTGTGGTAACCGTTGCGCGCAAATCCATTGCCGGCTTTAAAATCCGTGATAACTATCCGGTGGGCTGCAAAGTAACTTTGCGTCGCGATCAAATGTTTGAATTTCTTGATCGTCTGGTAACCGTGGCTTTGCCGCGTGTGCGCGACTTTCGTGGTGTAAGCGGCAAGTCTTTCGATGGCCGCGGCAACTACAATATGGGTGTGCGCGAGCAAATCATTTTCCCGGAAATCGAATACGATAAAATCGATGCGCTGCGTGGCCTGAATATTACTGTGACCACTACTGCAAAAACCGACGAAGAAGCCAAAGCTTTGCTGTCGCTGTTTAAGTTTCCGTTTAAAGGATAATCATGGCTAAGAAAGCACTTATTAATCGCGAATTGAAGCGTGCTGCATTGGCAAAAAAATATGCCGCCAAACGTGAGGCAATTTTTGCAGTGATCAATGACACCAGCGTTTCTGACGAAGATCGTTTCGAGGCTCGCCTCAAGTTACAGGCTATTCCTCGCAATGCATCTCCGGTTCGCCAACGCCGCCGTTGCGCTTTGACCGGTCGTCCCCGTGGCACTTTCCGCAAATTCGGTTTGGGTCGTACCAAAATCCGTGAGATCGCCATGCGTGGTGAGATCCCGGGTGTGATTAAAGCCAGCTGGTAATAGGAGTAGAATATATGAGTATGCATGATCCTATTTCCGATATGTTGACCCGTATCCGCAATGCGCAACGCGCAAGCAAGGTTGCGGTAGCGATGCCTTCTTCAAAACTGAAATGCGCAATTGCCAATGTTTTGAAAGAAGAAGGCTATATCGAAGACTTCGCGGTTTCTGCTGATGCAAAACCGGTATTGGAAATTCAATTGAAATACTACGCAGGTCGCCCTGTGATTGAGCAAATTAAGCGCGTATCCCGTCCGGGCTTGCGTGTTTACAAAGGCTCTAATGATATTCCCGCCGTAATGAACGGTTTGGGTGTGGCTATTGTTAGTACTTCAAAAGGCGTAATGACTGATCGCAAAGCCCGCGCAGCCGGCATTGGTGGTGAGTTGTTGTGCGTGGTTGCCTGATAGGGAGAGTTTAGATGTCTCGCGTAGCGAAAAATCCAGTAACTGTTCCTGCTGGCGTAGAAGTAAAATTCGGAACGGATAAATTGACAGTTAAGGGTAAAAATGGCGAGTTGTCATTTCCGCTGACTGACGATGTAGCTGTTGAGCTGAATGACGGTCAAATCACTTTTGCTGCCACTAATGACAGCAAGCATTCAGGTGCAATGTCCGGCACTGTCCGTGCACTGGTTGCCAATATGGTTAAAGGTGTGTCTGAGGGTTTTGAAAGAAAACTTCAGTTGATCGGCGTGGGCTATCGCGCCCAAGCTCAGGGCAAAACATTGAATTTGTCTTTAGGTTTTTCTCATCCCATCGTTTACGAAATGCCGGAAGGTATTACAGTGCAAACGCCGTCTCAAACCGAGATCGTGTTGACCGGTGCCGACAAGCAGGTTGTTGGTCAGGTTGCTGCCGAAATCCGCAATTTCCGTCCGCCGGAGCCTTATAAAGGTAAAGGTGTTCGCTATGTTGGCGAAGTTGTGGTGATGAAAGAAGCTAAGAAGAAATAATTGAGGCTCACTAATGAATAAACATGCAACAAGACTGCGCCGCGCACGCAAAACCCGTGCCCGTATTGCAGATTTGAAAATGGTGAGATTGTGTGTTTTCCGCACAAACAGCCATATTTATGCCCAAGTGATCAGTGCTGAGGGTGGTGAAGTATTGGCGCAAGCCTCTACTTTGGAAGCCGAAGTGCGTGATGGCTTGAAATCAGGCGGCAACATCGAAGCAGCTGCTTTGGTAGGCAAGCGTATTGCTGAAAAAGCCAAGGCTGCCGGCGTGGAAAAAGTCGCATTTGATCGCTCAGGCTTTCAATATCACGGTCGTGTAAAAGCTTTGGCTGAAGCCGCACGTGAAAACGGTTTGAGCTTCTAATAAAGATTTTGGAGACCTGAGATGGCAAAACATGAAATTGAAGAACGCGGTGACGGCCTGGTAGAGAAAATGGTTGCCGTAAACCGTGTAACCAAGGTGGTTAAGGGCGGCCGTATTATGGCATTCTCGGCCTTGACCGTGGTAGGTGATGGCGATGGCCGCATCGGCATGGGCAAGGGCAAATCAAAAGAAGTGCCGGTTGCTGTGCAAAAAGCAATGGATCAAGCCCGTCGTAATATGATTAAAGTGCCGTTGAAAAACGGCACCATCCATCATGAAGTGATTGGTCGCCATGGTGCAACCCGTGTGTTTATGCAGCCTGCCAAAGAAGGTAGCGGCGTAAAGGCCGGCGGCCCGATGCGTTTGGTTTTTGATGCAATGGGCGTACACAATATTTCTGCCAAAGTGCACGGTTCAACCAACCCTTACAATATTGTTCGCGCAACATTGGACGGTTTGGCCAAGCTCTACACACCGGCGGATATTGCTGCCAAGCGTGGCTTAACCGTAGAACAAATTTTGGGATCTGATCATGAGTGAACAAAAAAAGATTAAAGTGACTTTGGTAAAAAGCCTGATTGGCACCATTGAGTCACATCGTGCTTGTGCTCGCGGTTTGGGTTTGCGTCGTCGTGAACACACCGTTGAAGTATTAGATACCCCCGAAAATCGTGGCATGATTAATAAAATCAGCTACCTTTTGAAAGTGGAGTCGTAATATGTTTTTGAATACTATTCAACCTGCTGAAGGTGCAACTCACGCTAAACGCCGCGTGGGTCGCGGCATCGGTAGCGGTTTGGGCAAAACGGGCGGTCGTGGCCATAAAGGCCAAAAAAGCCGTTCCGGTGGTTTCCACAAAGTCGGTTTTGAAGGCGGCCAAATGCCGTTGCAACGCCGCTTGCCCAAACGTGGTTTCAAATCATTGACTGCGGCCACTAATGCTGAAGTACGCTTGAGCGAACTGGCTTTGGTTGCTGTGGATGAAATCGATGTTTTGACTTTGAAACAAGCTGGTTTGGTTGCTGCGAATGCGCTGAATGTTAAGGTGATTGCTTCCGGTGAGGTTGGCCGTGCGGTTACCCTGAAGGGTATCAAAGCAACCAAAGGCGCCAAAGCTGCTATTGAAGCTGCAGGCGGTAAAGTAGAAGAATAAGGTCTGGACGACAAACGTGGCAAATCGACAATCTTCATCAGGACTTTCTAAGTTTGGTGATTTAAAAAACCGGTTATTGTTTTTATTGGGTGCATTGGTGGTATTTCGGATAGGTGCCCATATTCCGGTGCCGGGTGTGGATGCTGCCGCGTTGGCTAAACTTTATGAAAGCGCAAGTGGTGGCATGCTGGGCATGTTAAACATGTTTTCCGGCGGGTCACTCGAGCGCTTTAGTATTTTTGCCATCGGCATCATGCCCTATATTTCGGCGTCCATTATCGTTCAGCTGGCTTCTGAAATCATGCCCTCGTTGAAGGCATTGAAAAAAGAGGGCGAGGCTGGGCGACGTGTGATTACCAAATATACGCGTTACGGTACGGTTTTGTTGGCACTGCTGCAAAGCTTTGGCGTAGCTACTTTTGTTTACCAACAAAATATCGTGGTAGCGTCTCAGCTTGAATTTTATGTATCCACTGTGGTGTGTTTGGTTACTGGCACAATGTTTTTGATGTGGCTGGGTGAGCAAATGACTGAGCGGGGGATTGGCAACGGTATTTCGCTAATCATTACTGCCGGTATCGCGGCCGGTATTCCTGCTGGTATTTCGCGTTTGTTGACATTAACCAGCCAAGGCTCGATGAGTATGTTGATGGCTGTGGCTATTGTTATCGGTGCGTTGCTGCTGATTTATGTGGTGGTGTATTTTGAGAGTGCCCAGCGCAAGATTCCTGTGCATTATGCCAAGCGCCAAGTGGGCAACCGGTTGGTTCAAGGCCAGTCTACCCATATGCCGTTCAAGCTGAATATGGCCGGCGTGATTCCGCCTATTTTTGCTTCCAGCATCATTTTGTTTCCGTCCACCTTGTTGAGCTGGTTCGGTTCGACCAATACCGATAATTGGTTTTATAAGGCGGCAGCTTTGTTGCAGCATGGCCAGCCGGTGTATATTTTGCTGTTTGCTGCAACCATTATTTTCTTCTGCTATTTTTACACAGCATTGGTTTTCAGTCCGCGTGAGATGGCTGAGAATTTGAAGAAAAGCGGTGCATTTGTGCCGGGTATCCGACCGGGTGAGCAGACATCAAGATATTTGGAAAAAGTGGTATTGCGCCTGACCTTTTTTGGTGCACTTTATATCACCATAATTTGTTTGATCCCTGAGTTTTTGACAACAGCTTTGAATGTTCCGTTTTACTTGGGTGGTACCTCATTGCTGATTTTGGTAGTAGTAACCATGGATTTCAGTACGCAGATTGCTTCTTACAGAATGACACAGCAGTATGAACATTTGATGAAGCGTTCTGATATGAAATCACTATCCCGTAAGTAATATACTATGGCTAAAGAAGATACCATACAAATGCAGGGCGAGATTTTAGAAACCTTGCCCAATGCGACATTTAAGGTAAAGCTTGAAAATGATCATGTGGTTTTGGGTCATATCTCCGGCAAAATGCGAATGCACTATATCCGTATTTCGCCGGGCGATAAGGTGACAGTAGAGCTGACGCCTTACGATTTGACCCGTGCGCGTATCGTATTCCGGGCGCGCTAATTTTAAAGAAAGGAAGAAGAATGCGTGTACAACCTTCTGTAAAGAAAATTTGCCGTAACTGCAAGATTATCCGTCGTAATCGCGTGGTACGTGTGATTTGTACTGACCCCCGTCACAAGCAACGTCAAGGTTGATTTACATCAGCTCGGGTTTTGTGTTATAGTGACAGACTTTTTGCCCTAAAGGAAAAAATATGGCTCGTATTGCAGGGGTAAATATCCCTAATAACGCCCATATCGTAATCGGTTTGCAAGCCATTTACGGTATTGGCGCTACTCGTGCTAAATTGATTTGCGAAGCTGCCGGCATTGTGCCGAGCACCAAGGTAAAAGATTTGGATGAGTCCCAATTGGAATCTTTGCGTGAACAAGTTGCCAAATATGAAGTAGAAGGCGATCTGCGTCGTGAAGTGACCATGAGTATCAAACGTTTGATGGATATGGGCTGCTATCGCGGCTTCCGCCATCGTCGCGGCCTACCTTGTCGTGGTCAGCGCACCCGTACCAATGCGCGCACCCGTAAAGGCCCGCGTAAAGCGATTGCCGGTAAAAAATAATTTTTAAGGATTTGATTAATGGCTAAAGCAAACACAGCCTCGCGTGTACGCAAAAAAGTACGTAAAACCGTGAGTGAAGGTATTGTGCATGTACATGCATCTTTTAATAATACCATCATTACTATTACCGACCGTCAAGGCAATGCATTATCTTGGGCTACCTCTGGTGGTGCGGGTTTTAAAGGTTCACGTAAAAGTACACCGTTTGCAGCTCAGGTAGCTGCAGAAGCCGCTGGTAAAGTTGCCCAAGAGTATGGCGTGAAAAATCTGGAAGTTCGCATTAAAGGCCCGGGTCCCGGTCGTGAATCTTCTGTTCGTGCGCTCAACGCTCTTGGTTTCAAGATTACCAGCATTACCGACGTTACCCCGTTACCCCATAACGGTTGCCGTCCGCCTAAAAAACGTCGTATTTAATATTGGAGTGATTGAGAAATGGCACGTTATATCGGCCCGAAATGTAAATTAGCTCGCCGTGAAGGCACCGATTTGTTTCTGAAAAGCGCACGCCGCTCTTTAGAATCCAAATGTAAACTCGACTCTGCTCCGGGTCAGCATGGCGCCCGTAAGCCGCGTTTGTCGGATTATGGTTTGCAATTGCGTGAAAAACAAAAAATCCGCCGCATTTACGGCGTTTTGGAACGTCAATTCCGCCGTTATTTTGCAGAGGCTTCACGCCGTAAAGGTTCTACCGGCGAATTGCTGTTGCAATTGCTGGAGTCGCGTTTGGATAATGTTGTATACCGTATGGGTTATGGCTCTACCCGTGCCGAAGCCCGTCAATTGGTGTCGCACAAAGCCATTACCGTTAACGGTCAAATTGTCAATATCCCGTCTTTCCAAGTGAAGGCCGGTGATGTGGTGGCTGTTCGCGAAAAAGCGAAAAAGCAAGTCCGTATTCAGGAAGCCTTGGGTTTGGCCGCGCAAATCGGCATGCCTTCTTGGGTGGCTGTGGATGCAACCAAAATGGAAGGTGTATTTAAAAATATGCCGGATCGCTCAGAATTGACTGGCGATATTAATGAACAGCTGGTGGTAGAGTTCTACTCTAAATAATGCTGGTTAAGTGAGGGACAGTTAAATGCAAAACAGCACTTCCGAATTCTTGAAACCTCGTCAAATTGATGTCGATACTTTGTCTGCAACCCGCGCCAAAGTGTCTATGCAGCCTTTTGAGCGTGGTTTCGGCCATACTTTAGGTAATGCTTTGCGTCGTATCTTACTGTCATCCATGAATGGCTTTGCGCCCACTGAAGTGGCCATTACCGGCGTGTTGCATGAATATTCGACTTTGGACGGCGTTCAAGAGGATGTGGTTGACATCTTGTTGAATCTCAAAGGCGTGGTATTCAAGCTGCACGGCCGTGGTCAAGTTCAGCTGGCCTTGAAAAAATCCGGTGCCGGCCCTGTGGTGGCAGGTGATATCGATCTGCCGCACGATGTTGAAATCATCAATCCGGGTCATGTGATTTGTCATTTGTCTGACAATGGCAATATCGAAATGGAAATCAAGGTAGAGCAAGGCCGTGGTTATCAATCTGTGTCCGGTCGCCGCGCTTTGCGCGATGACAACAAGCAGATCGGTGCCATCCAACTGGATGCGAGCTTTTCGCCCATCAGCCGTGTTAGCTTTGAAGTTGAACCCGCACGTGTAGAACAGCGTACAGACTTGGATCGTTTGGTTTTGGATATTGAAACCGATGGTTCGATTGAGCCTGAAGAGGCTGTTCGCAGTGCCGCACGCATTTTAATTGACCAAATGTCTATTTTTGCCGATTTGCAAGGAACGCCGGTTGAAGAGGTGGAAGAAAAAGCGCCTCCGATCGATCCGATTCTGTTGCGCCCGGTAGATGATTTGGAATTGACTGTGCGTTCGGCTAACTGCCTGAAAGCTGAAGATATTTATTATATTGGTGATTTGATTCAACGTACTGAAACCGAGTTGTTGAAAACGCCGAATCTGGGTCGCAAATCTTTGAATGAAATCAAAGAGGTGCTGGCCTCTAAAGGCTTGACGTTGGGATCAAAACTGGAAGCTTGGCCGCCTGTGGGCTTGGAAAAGCCGTAAGTTTGAAGATTAAAGGATAATGACATGCGTCATCGTAATGGCAATCGTAAATTAAACCGCACCAGCAGCCACCGCGCTGCAATGCTGCGTAACATGGCAAACTCTTTGTTGACCCATGAAACCATCGTGACTACTCTGCCCAAAGCCAAAGAGCTGCGCCGAGTGGTTGAACCCTTGATTACTTTGGGTAAAAAGCCTTCTTTGGCTAACCGTCGTTTGGCATTTAACCGCACGCGCGATCGCGATGTGGTGGTTAAATTGTTTGACGAATTGGGCCCACGTTTTTCTGCACGTAACGGCGGTTATGTTCGTGTATTGAAATACGGCTTCCGTAAGGGTGACAATGCACCTTTGGCACTGGTTGAGCTGGTGGACAAAGCTGCTGAAGCCGCTGCCGAGCAAGCTTAAGTTGTGTATCTTGAAAAACCAGCCTGCCGGCTGGTTTTTTCTTTTCATGACGTCGGCTCTGTGTGGTTGGCGGCCGTCTGAAACGCAGCATTGTGCTATAGTGCAGGCAACAATAAAGTGATACAAGGCATTATTCTTTCTAGGAGCTGCCCACAATTCATCCGCGAGTAAGATTTTGAGAAGGGCAAAAGTGCGTTTGCAGGACGAAAAGCGTAGCAAGGTGTCCAAGCTTGCTATGTTTTTTGCCTTGTATCTGCATTCTCAGAAACAAAATCCCCCTCATAAACGAATAGTCAGGACGCTCTAGGTAATCTTTAGTTTTTTGTGTATTATTTTTTCTTTTTGTTCACTATGCAATCTGTATGTGGCCGGCGGGCCAATAATCAGGGGAGGGGAAACATGTATCGCATATTTGCTGTGATGTTGTTGCTGTGTTCTTCAGTGGGCTGGGCGCAGCGCGCCGTGCCGGATGATATGGATGTGGCTGTGCTCAAAGAGGTGGCTTATCCGCAGATTGTATTGGGCAATAATGGTATTTCTTGGCTGAAGATTTTAACCTTGGGCTGGCTGGACAACAGCCGCGTTTTTAACGTTACCTCGGGTTTGCGTGTGAAAGATGAGCGCAACCGTTTTATTGTGCGCGGCAAATTGGCATCGCATGTGGGGAAAACCGTGGCTGTCCGCCGGGATGGCGGCAACAATATTACCGAGATTTGGATTTTAACCGAGCCTGAGCAGCGTATTTTCGAGCAACGTGCTGCCGGGCAATTGTAGCGAATGCAATCAACATGAAAAAAGTATTTATCCGTACCTTTGGCTGCCAGATGAATGAATACGATAGCGAAAAAATGCTGTCGGTGCTGGCTGAAGGTGACGATTTGGTGCAGGTGAGCGAGGCTGATGAGGCCGATATCATTTTGTTCAATACATGCTCCGTGCGTGAAAAAGCGCAGGAAAAAGTGTTTTCCGATTTGGGGCGGGTGCGGCCTTTAAAGGCGAAAAATCCCAATCTGATTATCGGTGTGGGCGGTTGTGTGGCTTCACAGGAAGGTGAGGCGATTGTGAAGCGGGCGCCGTTTGTGGACGTGGTGTTCGGCCCGCAAACTTTGCACCGCTTGCCGCAAATGATAGACGATAAAAAAGAAACCGGCCGTGCACAGGTTGATATTTCCTTTCCGGAAATCGAAAAATTCGATCATTTGCCGCCGGCGCGCGTGGAAGGTGGCTCGGCATTTGTGTCGATTATGGAAGGCTGTTCCAAATATTGCAGCTTTTGCGTGGTGCCTTATACCCGCGGTGAGGAATTTTCCCGTCCGTTGGCCGATGTGCTGACAGAGGTGGCTAATTTGGCGCAACAAGGCGTGAAAGAGATTAATCTGCTCGGCCAGAATGTAAATGCTTACCGTGGCCTGATGGATGATGGTGAGATTTGTGATTTCGCCATGCTTTTGCGCATTGTGCACGAGATTCCGGGCATTGAACGCATGCGTTTTACCACGAGCCATCCGCGAGAATTCAGCGAGCGCATTATCGAATGCTACCGCGATTTACCCAAGCTGGTTTCCCATTTGCACTTGCCGATTCAAAGCGGCTCGGATCGTGTGTTGAGCGCCATGAAACGCGGCTACACGGCGCTGGAATATAAATCGATTATCCGCAAGCTGCGTGCTATCCGTCCTGATTTGTGTTTGAGCTCTGATTTTATTGTCGGCTTTCCGGGTGAAACTGAAGCTGAATTCGAGCAAACTTTGAAGTTGGTGCAAGACATCGCCTTTGATTTGAGTTTTGTGTTTATTTACAGCCCGCGCCCGGGCACACCGGCGGCGAATCTGGCAGACGATACGCCGCATGAGGAAAAGGTGCGTCGCCTGGAGGCGCTAAATGAAGTGATTGAGGCAGAAACGGCCCGCATCAATCAAACCATGATAGGCACGGTGCAACGCTGCTTGGTGGAAGGCGTATCCAAGAAAGATCCGGATCAATTGCAGGCGCGCACGGCCAACAACCGTGTGGTGAATTTTACCGGGCAGCCGCGTTTAATCAACCAAATGGTGGATATCGAAATCAAAGAAGCGTTTACTTTTTCCCTGCGTGGCGAAGTGGTCCGTGTCGAGGCATAAGCTTCTTTAACGAAACCGGCATCAAAGGCCGTCTGAAAACCTTTCAGACGGCCTTTTTATGTAATATTTATCATGGTTTATTTGAATAGGTATGACGCCTGCGGCTAACCCAAGTTACGTTTATGAATCATGCTTTGTTGTATGCGTACGATTGCGCCGCAAAAGGCGCGGTTATACTCATTCGAAAAAATAACCTGACTGCCTTGGCTCGCCTAGCCGTACTATAGTGGAAGGCAAGAAAAAATTATACAAAACTAGGCTCTATCACGGAGTAGCTTGGGTTGATAAACCCAAGGGTTCAGACGGTCTGTGGGCTTGTTGGGTTTACAACCCAACCTACCCGTTGTGTCACTTTTTCTTGCATTCCACTGTAGGTGTACTGTCTTCGGCTCGCCGCCTTGTTATCTTATTTTTTCGAATGGGTATTAATCGTGCCTACGGCTTACATCGGTTTCTGCACTATAGTGAAATGCAAAAAAAGTGACATGGAATACCAATTTACAACGGCGTAGGTGGGGTTGATAACCCCAACGTTTCAGACGGCTTGTAGATTTGTTAGGTTTGCAACCCAACCTACCCGCCGTATCACTTTTTTATGCACTTCACTATAGAGCCTGTTCATATTGCATTTCGCGGCAATGTATTGGCCCCAAAATGTGTCTGCCGCGTTGTAGCCGCGTTGTAAATGCGTGCCAGATGTTAAACCTTGTTGTGCTTTCAAAGGCCGTCTGAAACTTTTCAGACGGCCTTATACATAAATGCCACAGAAAAGATGGCAGTCGCTTGAAATTGTCAACAAAAGGAGTGGCTATTGGTTAAAAGCGTTATAATGCGCTCTCTCATTTACTTTGTTTTACCTTGATATTATGAACGACACACACAAGAGCTTGTTTGAGAAATTATTCAAGCTGAAAGAAAACGGCAGCAATGTCCGCACGGAATTGCTCGCCGGCCTGACCACTTTTCTGACCATGTGCTACATCATCATTGTCAACCCATTGATTCTGTCGGAAACCGGCATGGATATCGGGGCGGTGTTTGTGGCCACTTGCATCGCTTCGGCCATCGGCTGCTTTGTGATGGGCATGCTGGCCAATTATCCGATTGCCTTGGCGCCGGGCATGGGCTTGAATGCTTATTTTACTTATGCGGTGGTCAAAGGCATGGGCGTGCCCTGGCAGGTGGCGTTGGGCGCGGTGTTTGTGTCGGGCATTATTTTTATTATTTTCAGCTTGTTTAAAGTGCGCGAAGCTTTGGTGAATGCTTTGCCCATGTCGCTGAAAATGTCGATTGCCGCCGGTATCGGCCTGTTTCTGGCGCTGATTGCGCTCAAAGGCGCCGGTATTATTGTGGCCAATCCGGCCACACTGGTGAGCATGGGCGATGTGCATAACCCATCCGCTTTGCTGGCGATGCTGGGCTTTTTGATGATTATCGTGCTGGATCATTATCGGGTGCGCGGTGCGATTATTTTGAGCATTTTGGCGATTACCGCGATTGCGGTGATGATGGGCTTGAGTGAATTCAAAGGGGTGATCGGCAGCGTGCCCAGCATTGCGCCCACGTTTATGCAGATGGATTTTAAAGATCTGTTTACCGTGAGCATGGTGAGCGTGATTTTTGTTTTCTTTTTGGTGGATTTGTTTGACAGCACCGGCACGCTGGTGGGGGTGTCGCATCGTGCGGGCTTGCTGAAAAACGGCAAGCTGCCGCGTTTGAAACGCGCCTTGCTGGCCGACTCTACTGCGATTGTGTCCGGCGCGGCGCTGGGCACTTCTTCCACCACGCCTTATATCGAAAGCGCTTCGGGCGTGGCCGCCGGCGGGCGCACGGGTTTGACGGCGGTGACGGTGGGCGTGTTGATGCTGGCTTGCTTGTGGTTTTCGCCGCTGGCGCAAACCGTGCCAGCGTTTGCTACCGCGCCGGCGCTGCTTTATGTGGGTGTGCACATGATGCGCAGCGCCACGGAAATCGATTGGCACGATATGACCGAAGCCGCGCCTTCGTTTCTGACCATTGTGTTTATGCCTTTTGCCTATTCAATTGCCGACGGCATCGCCATGGGCTTTATCAGCTATGCCGTGATCAAGCTTTTGTGCGGCAAGGCGCGCGATGTGCCGCCTATGGTGTGGATTGTGGCGGTGTTGTGGGCGGCTAAGTTTTGGTTTTTGGGCGCTTGATTTAATCATGTGTGGCAACAGGCCGTCTGAAAAGTTTTTTCAGACGGCCTGTTTGATGTGTAGGGTGCGGCCAAGGCTGTCATCCAACGTCTGCTTTTCAAAAGATTGATTTTTGAAACCATTTGAATTTTGTCGGCTTTGGCTCACCGCTTTATCAATTTGCATCCATCAACACAACAGGCCGTCTGAATGTTTTCTTTCAGACGGCCTGTTGTGTTGATGAGCCTGCTTATCTCACAATTTGGTTCAATTCACCTTTGGCGTATTTTTCGGCCATGGCATCTAGAGAAACCGGCTTGATTTTGCTGGCTTGGCCTTCGCAACCAAACGCCAGATAGCGGTCGATACAAACTTGTTTCATGGCGGTAACGGTTTTGGCGAGGTATTTGCGCGGGTCGAATTCGGCCGGGTTTTCGGCCATAAATTGGCGGATGGCACCGGTGGAGGCCAAGCGCAGGTCGGTGTCGATATTCACTTTGCGCACGCCGTGTTTAATGCCCTCCACGATTTCTTCCACCGGCACGCCGTAGGTTTCGCCGATGTTGCCGCCGAATTCGTTGATAATGGCCAGCCATTCTTGCGGCACCGAGCTTGAGCCGTGCATCACCAAGTGGGTGTTGGGCAGGTGCTCGTGGATTTCTTTGATGCGGTCAATGCGCAACACATCGCCTGTGGGCTTGCGGGTGAATTTATAAGCGCCGTGGCTGGTGCCGATGGCGATGGCCAGCGCATCCACGCCGGTGTCTTTCACGAAGCGGGCGGCATCTTCCACGCTGGTGAGCATTTGGTCGTGCGAGAGCTTGCCCACGGCGCCCACGCCATCTTCTTCGCCGGCTTCGCCGGTTTCGAGGTTGCCCAGCACGCCGATTTCGCCTTCTACCGACACGCCGCAGGCGTGGGAGAACTCCACCACTTTGCGGGTGACTTCTGCGTTGTATTCATAGGAAGCGGGCGTTTTGCCGTCGGCCAAAAGCGAGCCGTCCATCATCACCGAGCTGAAGCCCAGCTGAATCGAGCGTTGGCACACATCGGGCGAAGCGCCGTGGTCTTGGTGCATCACCACGGGAATATGCGGAAATTCTTCAATGGCGGCCAAAATCAGGTGGCGCAGAAAAGGGGCGCCGGCATATTTGCGCGCGCCGGCGCTGGCCTGCACGATAACGGGCGCGTTCACTTGGTCGGCGGCTTCCATAATGGCGCGCATTTGTTCGAGATTATTGACATTAAACGCAGGCAGGCCGTAGCTGTGTTCCGCCGCATGGTCCAGCAGTTGGCGCATGGATACAAGTGCCATGAGAAGCTCCTTGGGTTTGTAGTGTGATGTAGTGGAAAAGTCGCAATGAGAATTATAGCAGCTTATCTGTTGCTTGTTGAGCAAGGTTTGTTTATCTTGGCTGCATTTAGGGTCTGTTCACATTTCATCACGCGGCAATCTTTTGGCTCAAAAACGCGCTTGCTGCGTTTTTCGCCTTACATCTGCATTTTCAGGAACAACATCCCCCTCATAAACGAAATGTCAGGACACCCTAGGCCGTCTGAAGCGTTTGGGGTGGCCGTGTGCTGCGTGTTAATGCACGAAAAATCAGGTAAGACGGGATGCTGCTGCGTGAATTTGCCGCTAATATGCGCCTTTCATCCATCATCAACAAGAGGATAAATCATGATGACGAAAAAACAATTAGCGGCTTGTTTGCTGGCTGCCGGTTTGAGTGTGAGCGCGGTGGCAGCGGCAGAAACTTTTGGTGCAACCGCGCAACAAGCGCCACATGCGGTGCACACGGTGACCGAAGCGAAAAAGCTGGCGGATGACCAAAAAGTGGTATTGGTGGGGCAGGTTGTGAAAAAAACCGGCCACGAACGTTATGAATTCCGCGACAAAAGCGGCAGCGTGATTGTGGAAATTGATGATAAAGACTGGAACGGCTTGAGCGTGACCGCGGCAGATCAAGTGCGTATCGAAGGTGAAGTGGAACACAAGCGCGACGGCCGGGTGGAAATAGAAGTGGATCGGATTGTGAAACTTTGATACCCATCCAAAAATAATCTGACTGTCTTGCCAGCTTATTTTTTTGGATGGGTATGAAACAGTGTGAACGGCCTTTTACTGCGAATGCCCCCAAAAAAGCCCTGCCGGATTTGGCAGGGCTTTTTGAATGCGCGTTATGCCATGGCGGCAAAGGCTTGATGCGCAATGGCTGCGGTTTCGTCTATCAATTCGGGTGTGTGGGCGGCCGACATAAAACAGGCTTCGTAGGCCGAGGGGCCGAAAGCCACGCCGCGCTCGAGCATGCCGTGGAAGAAGCGTTTGAAGGCTTCGGTGTCGGTGCGGGTCATGTCGGCATAGCTTTGCGGCAATGTGGCGGCGAAATAAAGGCCGTACATGCCGCCGATAAAATCGGTGGCAAACGGCACGCCGGCCGCATCGGCTGCGGCTTGCAGGCCTTGGGTGAGCTGCTCGGTGCGCGCGCTGAGGTTTTCATAAAAGCCGGGGCGCTGAATGATTTCCAGCGTTTTCAAGCCGGCGGCCACGGCCACGGGGTTGCCCGACAAGGTGCCGGCCTGATACACGCCGCCGAGCGGGGAAATGCAGGCCATAATGTCGGCGCGGCCGCCAAAAGCCGCCAGCGGCATACCGCCGCCGATCACTTTGCCCATGGTGGTGAGGTCGGGTGTGATGCCGTGCAGCGATTGCGCGCCGCCCAAAGCCACGCGGAATCCGGTCATCACTTCATCGTAAATCAGCACGGCGCCGTGCTTTTCGGTGAGGGCGCGCAAGGCGGCCACAAAGGCTTCAGACGGCCTCACTAAATTCATGTTGCCGGCAAACGGCTCTAAAATCACGCAGGCGATTTCGTCGCCGATTCGGGCGAAGGTTTCTTCCAGCTGCGCCACATCGTTGTAGGACAAAACCAGCGTGTGTTTGGTGAAATCGGCAGGCACGCCGGCGGAGCTGGGGTTGCCGAAGGTGAGCAGGCCGCTGCCGGCTTTAACCAAAAGGCTGTCGGAATGGCCGTGGTAGCAGCCTTCGAATTTGATGATTTTGTCGCGGCCGGTAAAGCCGCGCGCCAGGCGGATGGCGCTCATGGTGGCTTCCGTGCCGGAGCTGACCAGGCGCAATTGCGCCACGCTGGGCACGATTTTGGCGATTTCTTCGGCAATCACGATTTCGGCTTCGGTGGGCGCGCCAAACGACAAACCGCCCAAAGCGGCTTCGCGCACGGCTTCAATCACTTCGGGGTGGGCATGGCCGACAATGGCCGGCCCCCACGAGCCGACATAATCGATATAGCGCTGCCCATCGGCATCCCACACATAAGCGCCTTGGGCTTTTTGGATAAAACGCGGCACGCCGCCCACGCTGCCGAAAGCGCGCACGGGTGAATTCACGCCGCCGGGGATAATGGCTTTGGCGCGGTTGAAAAGTTGTTCGTTTCGGTTCATGTGCGAAATCCTTGCTGAATGAGAAAAGGCCGTCTGAAACGGCTTGGTTGCCCAATGATTGTCGGGCGTTATTTTAACAGCTTTCAGACGGCCTTTTGCTATTGAGGGCAGATTCAAAATGGATCGGAGAGGTGTAATCTGTTTCAGACCCTAGCGCTGCCAAATATAATAGCGGCCTTCTGCCGCCTGCATGGCGGTGTCGATTTCTTTGCGGGTGGTGGCGGAAGCGAAATGCGGCAGATGCTGCGCCAGCGCGGCCAGCACATCGGCCATATTGGCGGTGTCTTGCGGCAAGCGCACGCCTTGCTCGGCGTGGCCGATATACCAATAAGGGAAAGGTTCGAAATCGCCTTCGATGTTGATTACCACCAGCTCGATATCTTGCCAGGCCACACGGCCGAACTCTTTGCCGTTGGCTTCGCCGGCCAAATAATCGGCGCTGATGACGGCATGGTAGGTGATGGGCTCGGGCGCTTTCGGGGTGAGGTGCTCGGCTTCAAATTGATGCCATTTTTGTTTTAAGGTGTCGAACATATTGATTCCTTTATTTTTCCCATTTTGAATAAGGGTGTTTGCTTAAATACGCATTGGTATAGCAGCCGTTTGACGTGATTTCTTCGCCCAGCCAATCGGGCTTGGCAAATGGGGCGTTTTCATCGGGCAGCTCCAGCTCCACCACCACCAAGGGCGCGTTGTCGCCGAAATATTCGTCGATTTCAAATACAAAGCCTTCATGTTCGATTTCGTAGCGGTGTTTTTCAAGCTTGAAGGGGCACATGGTGGCCATCATGGTTTCGGCATGCGCGAGCGGAATTTCGTATTCGAATTCGCTGCGCGACACATCGGAAATATAGCCTTTGAGGGTGAGCCAGGCGCGGTTGCCGATAATGCGCACACGGATGGTGCACTCTTTTTCCACGCTCAAATAGCCTTGGCGCAGGGTTTGCGGCGCGCCGGCTTTTGCGCGCCAACTGTCGTTTTTAAGCAGGAAGCGGCGTTCGATTTCTACGGTCATTTTTCAGACGGCCTTTTCAGAAGGGTTTGAACACAACAAGATAAAGGGCAATCACCATAATCACCACGGGAATTTCGTTAAACACGCGATACCATTTATGCGAATAGCGGTTGCGGTTGTCTTGAAAATCGAGCAGCAGGCGGTAGCAGTAAAAATGATAGCCGAGCAAAATCACGCCGAGGGTGATTTTGGTGTGCACCCAGCCTTGCCCCCACCAGCCGGTGACAAACGGAATGGCAAAGCCGAAAACAATCGCGCCTATGCCCAAGGGTGTCATAAATTTAAACAGGCGCTCGGCCATGCCCAGCAGGCGTTGGTATTCCGAGCGGTTGCCCGGCTCCACTTGGGCGAGGTTCACATAAATGCGCGGCAGGTAAAACAAGCCGGCAAACCAGGAAATGATAAAGAATACATGCAGCAGCTTGAACCAAAGATACATTTCAGACGGCCTTAGGTTGGATAATGGCTTATTGTAACGTTAAAAGATTAAACATTGTGGGGAAGATTGGGCAAACATGGTTGAGGCCGTCTGAAAAAATCTTCGGAGATTGTCTGCATTTTATAGCTGGGTAATGCCGGTAAAAAAAACGCACCTGCTGCGTTTTCCGTTTTGTTGTCACGCTTTTGCGCTCAAAATCGTACTTACGGCTGAAATGTGGCAAAGTCCCTCAGCATTGCGGGGAAGATTAAGCAGAGGTTGCCAAGGCCGTCTGAAAGCTTCTAGGGTCTGTTCACAATTCATCCGCGAGCAAGATTTTGAGGGCAAAAGCGTGCTTGCAAGGCGAAAAGCGCAGCAAGGTTGGACACTTTGCGAGCATTTTCAACGCAGCAGGCGCGTTTTTGAGCCAAAAGAATGTTGCGTGATGAAATGTGAGCAGACCCTAAGCCAGCTTCAGCCATTCCAGCAGGCGCTCGCCCCAGTGATTGCAATAATATAAAAACAAGGCATAGCTCTCCTGCATCAGAAAGCGGTTTTTGTTGCGTGATTCGCTGTAGCGGCTGGTGGGCGTGCCCGAGGTTTGCGCATTGATGCCGAGATCGTCGGCAATGGCGGCGGCGCGTGCCAAATGATAAGGATCGCTGACGATAATCACGCTTTGGATATCGTGTTCACGCAATAAAGGTTTGATGTTAATCAGATTTTGATAAGTGTCGCGCGAGGTGTTTTCAAACAAAATATCGCGTGCGGGCACACCTTGCTTGATGGCGTAGCGCCGGCCCACTTGTGCTTCGGTCATAAAGCCCTGCTTGGGCGTGCCGCCGGTAAACACCAATTTTTCAACGCGGTGGCTCTGATAGAGGGCGATGGCGTGGTTGATGCGCTCTTGAAATACAGGCGAAGGGCGTTTGTCCCAGGCGGCTGCGCCCAAAACCACCGCCGCATCGGCGCGCGCATCGGCGGCCAAAGGACGGTTGCCGGTGCTGTAAACCGACCACACGCATGCGCCGAGCGCGAGCACTACCAGCAAAAGGCTCAGGGCAATGCCGTGAAAAAGATAATAACGCAAGCCGGTGCGGCTGCGCCAAAGCGGAATAGACATGGGCTCAGGAGGTGTGGTCGGGCAGAATCGCTTCAATGTTTTCCAGCGGGCGGCCGATGGCGGCTTGTTGGCCGAATACGGCAATCGGGCGCTCGATCAGGGCAGGGTGCTCGGCCATGGCGGCAATCAGCGCTTCATCGCTCAAGGCCGGGTTGTCGAGCGCAAGTTCGCGGTAAAGCGCATCTTTGGTGCGCATCATGCCGCGCGGCGAATCGAGCTTGAGCCGGCGGTAAAGCTGCTTCAGCTCATCGGCATCGGGCGGGGTGTCGAGATAATGCACCACTTTGGTTTTCAAGCCGCGCAATTGCAGCAAGGAAAGCGCTGCGCGTGATTTGCTGCAGCGATTATTGTGATACAGGATAACGGTTTCGGGCATGGCAGATTCCTCAGGTGCGGCAAAGAGATGTTTGGTTTCATTGTAAAGCACGGCTTGCCCCTTGTCGCGTGCGGCGGCCGGGATTTTTAAGCAATTATTGATATGGCGCTAAAGATAGGGGCGCTTGTTGCGGTTACAATAGCCCATTATCAAACCTAATATCCTGTTTGCGGCTGGCCGCTTAGTTAGTTTATTTTTAGGTTTGGTATGGTTATAGATTTTTATAAGGCCTTGATAAAATGAAAAAAATCACCGTATTTCTAACCGCGGCTTTGCTCGCCGCCGGTGCGCAGACAATGGCGGCCGATTTGCAGGATTGGCAAAGCAATGCGCCCAAAAATGTGAACGCACTCAAAGCGCCGGTGCGGGTGGTGAACCTTTGGGCCACTTGGTGCGGCCCCTGCCGCAAGGAAATGCCGGAAATGTCGGCATGGTATCAAAAGCAGAAAAAAGGCAGTGTCGATATGGTGGGCATTGCGCTCGACAGCAGCGAGAATATCGGCAGATTTTTAAAAACCACGCCGGTGCGCTACCCGATTTGGCGCTACAGCGGCAACGACAGCCGCGCGTGGATGAAAAGCTTCGGCAACAGCATCGGCGGCTTGCCCTTTACCGTGGTGGAAGCGCCCAAGTGCGGCTACCGCCAAACTTTGCTCGGTGAAGTGACGGCGAAAAAGCTGGATGCTGCTTTGGCGGCTGCGCGTGCGAAATGCGCCGCATGATGTTTGTGTCATCAATAGAAATCATTCAAAAGGCCGTCTGAAAAATAATTTCAGACGGCCTTTTGAATCAAACGATATCCATCAGCATAATCGACACCGTTTCGCCATTCACCCAGCGTTCATCAATGCGCCGCCAGCCATAGCGCTCATAGAGGTTTTGCATATCGGGCGTGTAGAGATAAAGCTGCTGCACGCCCTGTGTGCGGGCAAAATCGATAGCTGTGTGCACCAACGTTTTGCCGGCGCCGCAGCCGCGATGTTCGGGCAGCACAAACACATCGCCGAGCCAATAGCGGGCGGCTTCATGATAGGCCAAATCATATTCTTTCACCGATGCCGAGCCGAGCAGCCGGCCTTGCGCGTCTTCGGCCATCCACACTTGCGGGAAAAGCTGCCCGCCGGCCAAGGCATCTTGGTAGCGCGCCACAATTTTCTGCCGGTTTGCCCAAGGCGCAAAATCGTGCCATTGGGCATGCAGGGCATCGGCAAGCTGATCAATATGCTGCGGGCAGGCGGCCAGCGGTTTGATGGTAATTGCGGTCATTGTGTTTCAGCGAGAAGGGGTTTACAGATTGCCTTTGAGCACCACGCGGCTGTTCCAAGTGCCGATGTGGCATTCGTATTGGCCGCCGCCAACGGTTTTCTTGTCGAAATAGCTGATCACGCGCACCGATTTGCTGCCGCGCTGGGCGGCGGTGGTTTGGAAGCGCTTAACGGTGTTTAAAAAAGCGCGTTGGCAGGTTTCTTCAGGGGTTTTGCCCACGGCGTTGGCCACTTGGCGCGAAGTGAGCGTGTTGGCGCCGACATTGCCGTAGCTCACGCGTATGGCCGGATCGAGCACTTCTTTGGCTTCGGCAGAATTCAAGGCGGCAGAGGCCGAGCACAAATAAGCATCATTGCGCCCTTTGGTGGGCGCCGGCGTGGGAATGCTGCGGCAATTGCCGGCGCTTGCCGAAGCGGCCGGTTTGGCGGCGCTGCCGGCGGCACCGGCGCGCTCTTCAGTGGGGGCTTTATTGCCGGAGCAGGCCGATAAAGCGAGGGTGGCGAAGCCGGCGAAAGCAAGGGCGGTGATTTTTTTGTTCATAACACGATTTCCTTGTTATTGATGATCAAGTTTTTCAGACGGCCATATGGCTGCTGCGATTGTACTGCATATTATGCGGATAATGTAGCTGCGTGTAAGGTGATGCACATCAAGCCCCGACAACGCGCGGCTTTACCATTGCGCAGGCTTGCCGCATAATTACCCCGATTTGTTTCATTCACCCACAAGGACACCGACATGGCTTTTTTGAAACTCACCGATCAAAACGTGCAAGGCAAAACTGTATTGATCCGTGCCGATATGAACGTGCCGTTTAAAGACGGTGCCATCAGTGACGATACCCGCATTCGCGCTTCTTTGGCTTCCATTCAATATTGTTTGGATAATGGCGCATCTGTGATTGTGATGTCGCATTTAGGCCGACCCACCGAGGGCGAGTTTAAGCCTGAAGACGATGTGGCGCCCGTGGCCGCCCATTTGGGCAAGCTCTTGGGCAAAGAAGTGCGCGTGCTCAACGATTGGCGCGAGCAAAAGCCTGCGCTCAAAGCCGGTGAAGTGGCCATGCTGCAAAACGTGCGTATTAACAAAGGCGAGAAGAAAAACGATCTTGAATTGGGCAAAGCTTATGCGGCTTTGTGCGATGTGTTTGTAAACGATGCGTTCGGCACGGCCCACCGCGCGCAAGCGTCCACCGAAGCCGTGGCGCAAGCCGCACCGCTGGCCTGTGCCGGTGTGTTGATGGCGGGCGAGCTCGATGCGCTGGGCAAAGCCCTCAAAGCGCCGGCACATCCCATGGTGGCGATTGTGGCCGGCAGCAAAGTGTCGACCAAGCTCACCATTTTGGAAAGCCTGGCCGACAAAGTGGATCAGCTCATCGTGGGCGGCGGCATTGCCAACACCTTTTTGCTGGCCGAGGGCAAGCCCATCGGCAAATCGCTGGCTGAGCACGATTTGGTAGACGAAGCGAAAAAAATCATGGCCAAAATGGCCGCCAAAGGCGGCGTGGTACCGCTGCCTACCGATGTGGTGGTGGCTTCCGAATTTGCAGCCGATGCCAAAGCCACGGTTAAATCGGTGGATGATGTGGCTGCCGACGACATGATTCTCGATATCGGCCCGCAATCGGCCGCCGCACTGGCCGGGCTGCTCAAAGCCGCCGGCACCATTGTGTGGAACGGCCCCGTGGGCGTGTTTGAATTCGACCAATTCGCCGGCGGCACCGAAGCTTTGGCCAAAGCCATTGCGCAAAGCAAGGCCTTTTCAATTGCCGGCGGCGGCGACACGCTGGCGGCCATTGCCAAATTCGGCATCACCGACCAAATCAGCTATATCTCCACCGGCGGCGGTGCGTTTTTGGAATTTTTGGAAGGCAAAGAGCTGCCCGCTGTGGCCGTGTTGGAAAAACGCGCTTGAGTGTTGACCGGTAAACACCGGTATATGCTATAAAAGATGCCGTCTGAAAGTTTCAGACGGCATCTTTACATATAATTGTCATCAACGCTGTGTATGCTGGCCGCACATTCATTCCATATATAAAGGCATCATCGTGAAAAAATGGCTGTGTTTCCTGGCATTGGCGCTTATCGGAGCAAACACTTTGGCAGCAGACAAACTGATTATCGCCCACCGCGGCGCCAGCGGCTATCTGCCCGAACACACGCTGGAGAGCAAGGCCTTGGCATTCGGCCAGGGCGCGGATTATCTCGAGCAAGATTTGGTGATGACCAAAGACAATCATTTGGTGGTGATACACGATCATTTTCTCGACGGCCTCACCGATGTGGCGCAGAAATTTCCCGGCCGCGCGCGCGCCGACGGTAAATATTATGTGCCCGATTTCACGCTGGCCGAAATCCGCTCACTGCAAATGACGGAAAATTTCAAAACCGAAAACGGCAAACAAGTGCCCGTGTATCCCGATCGTTTTCCGCTGTGGCAAGGGTCGTTTAAAATCCACACCTTTGAAGAAGAATTGCAGTTTGGGCGCGGCCTGGAAAAATCCAGCGGCAAACGCATCGGCATTTATCCCGAAATCAAAGCGCCGTGGCTGCACCACCAAGAAGGCAAAGACATTGCCCGCGCCACGTTGGCAATGCTGAAAAAATACGGCTACACCCAAAAAAGCGATCCGGTTTATCTGCAAACCTTCGATTTCAACGAGCTCAAACGCATCAAAACCGAGCTGCTGCCGCAAATGGGCATGAATGTGAAGCTGGTGCAGCTTGTGGCCTATAGCGATTGGGGCGAAACGCAGGCGCGCCAAAACGGGCGTTGGGCGAATTATGATTACGATTGGATGTTCAAACCCGGCGCAATGAAAGAAATCGCCCGCTACGCCGATGGTGTCGGCCCTGCTTGGTATATGTTGTTGGACGAAAAACAATCGCGCCCCGGCCATATCGTGGCCACGCCGATGGCAGCAGATATCCAAACCACCCAATTGCAGTTGCACCCCTACACCGTGCGCCGCGAAACGCTGCCGCCTTATGTGCGCAACATCGATGAAATGTATGCCGCCTTGTTTGAGCAGGCCAAAGCCGACGGCATTTTCACCGATTTCCCCGATACTTTGGCGCAGTATTTGAAGAAGTGATTCAATCAATTATAAAGGCCGTCTGAAAACATATAGTTTCAGACGGCCTTTGTCATATTGCAACAACTTTGGAGAAAAGCCAAATCTCAAGCCGTTTTGAAATCGATTCAGACGGCCACAAAAAATAAAAAAGCAGGCCGTCTGAAAGCAACTATGTTTCAGACGGCCTTTATGCTGATGCAGTGGCTTTAGGCAAAAGTTAAATCTCAAGCTGTTTTAAAATCGATTCAGACGGCCTTTGCAGTAGCACATATATATCAGGCCGTCTGAAACCGATTACATGCCCGGAAATCTGCCTTTCATGCCTTTGGCCATATTCATCAGCTTGCCCATGCCTTTGCCGCTGAACATTTTCATCATTTGCTGCGATTGCTCGAATTGCTTGAGCATTTTATTCACTTCTTGAATGGTGGTGCCTGAGCCTGCGGCAATGCGGCGCTTGCGGCTGGCTTTGAGCAGGGCAGGGTTGGCGCGCTCTTTGGCCGTCATCGAATTGATAATGGCTTCCACATGGCCCATGGCTTTTTCGGCCGTGCCCTCGGGAATCTGCTTGGAAAGCTGGCCGATTTCGCCCGGCATTTTCGACATGATGCTTTCCAAGCCGCCCATATTGCGCATTTGTTGGATTTGCTCTTTAAAGTCGTTTAAATCAAAGCCCTTGCCTTTGTGCAGCTTTTTCGCCATTTTGGCGGCCACTTCTTCATCGATGCCTTTTTGCACATCTTCAATCAAAGTGAGCACGTCGCCCATGCCGAGAATGCGGCTGGCAATACGGTCGGGGTGGAAAGGCTCAAGCCCGTTCACCTTTTCGCCGATACCGATAAATTTAATCGGCTTGCCGGTGGTTTGGCGCACCGATAAAGCCGCACCGCCGCGCGAATCGCCGTCCATTTTGGTGAGAATCACGCCGGTGAGCGGCAGCGCTTCATTAAATGCCTGCGCCGTGTTTACCGCATCTTGGCCGAGCATAGCGTCCACCACAAACAGCGTTTCCACCGGATTCACCGCCGCATGAAGCGCTTTAATTTCGTTCATCATCGCTTCATCAATGGCCAGGCGGCCGGCGGTGTCCACCATCAACACATCGTAGAAATGCTTTTTGGCATAATCCACCGCCGCGCGGGCGATGTCCACCGGCTGCTGGCCGGCATCAGACGGGAAAAAATCCACGCCCACTTGTTCGGCCAATAATTTCAACTGCTCGATGGCGGCAGGGCGGTAAACGTCGGCAGACACCACCAGAATTTTCTTCTTTTGTTCGTTTTTCAGCAGGCGCGAAAGCTTGCCCACGGTGGTGGTTTTACCCGCGCCCTGCAAACCGGCCATCAACACCACCGCCGGCGGTGCAGCGGCCAAATTGAGTGAGCTGTTTTCCTTGCCCATCAAGTCGACCAAGGCTTCATTCACCACGCCGATAAAAGCCTGATCGGGCGTGAGGCTGTCGGTGATTTCGCGGCCGAGCGCTTTTTCTTTGACGTTGTTGACAAAGTCTTTTACGATGGGCAGCGCCACATCGGCTTCCAGCAAGGCCAGGCGCACTTCGCGCAAGGCTTCTTTGATGTTGTCTTCCGTGAGTTTGGACTGGCCGCGGATGTTTTTAAAAACATTGCTGAAGCGGCTGGTTAAATTGTCTAACATGCGTATCCTTAATATGAGAATAGCCGCCCGCAAGCAGGCGTTATTTGCTAAAATTGCCATATTCTACACTACAGACGCATTTGTGAATATGCGCGCAACAGAGAGTTTGCCATGCCTATTGTCCTGATTTGCCTGATGCTGGTGTATGCCGGCCTGGCTGTGTTTGTATGGCACCACCAGAAAAAAAATGCCCGGCATTATCCATTGAAAACCGAGCTCGCCATTTTGGCACCGGCGCTTTTGGTGCACGGCTTGGTGCTGATTTTGCCGGTGCTGCACGACCATGTGCTGGTGATGGGGTTTGGCTATTCCGTCAGCCTGATTGTGTGGCTGATGCTCACCATGTATTGGGTCGGCAGCTTCTTCTACCGTTTGCGCGGGCTGCAATTGCTGCTCTATCCCTGTGCGGCTTTTTCCTTGCTGCTGGCGGCAGTGTTTCCCGGGCATTACGTCGGCTACCAAATCAGTAATTGGCCGTTTATGCTGCATGTCGGCGCTTCACTGCTGGCCTACGGTCTGTTTGGCATCGTTACTTTGCTGGCGGTGCTGATTCTGCTGCTGAACCGTAATCTGCACAAGCGCCAATTTTCGCCGATGGTGTCGTTTCTGCCGCCGCTGCTGAGTTTGGAAAAGTTAATGTTCCAAGGCATGTGGATCGGTTTTTTGCTACTCACTTTTTCCGTGGTTAGCGGCACGTTTTTTGCAGAAGAAGTATTCGGCAAGCCCGCAGGGCTCACCCATAAAACCGTGTTCGGCATTTTATCGTGGCTGATTTATGGCGCGCTCTTGTCCAAACGCCACCTGAGCGCGTGGCGGGGCAAGCAGGCCGCGGTGTGGACCATTATCGGCTTTGTCAGCTTGATGCTCGCTTATGTCGGTAGCAAATTTGTGTTGGAAGTGATTTTGCAGCGTTAACCGCTCACTCTAACGAAAAACAGGCTGCCGGATATCCGGCAGCCTGTTTGTATTGCATATCAATTACCCCTTGCGGAGCATTCTCTCTCTCTTTAATTATGCCTTTGCGTACTTGGCTTTTCCGAGCGTTTGCTCTTTATGTAAGGAAATGTAATGTATTTGCAATAAAAGCGCAAGCGGCTTGATGAAGTTTCTGCTACAAAAGTGTGAAATCACACAAAATAATCGTATCGTAAAATTAAATCTCAAAGTTCTTTTGAATTGCCCATAATATGCCGATAAGCATAGGCTGTTCTGTGTATTCTTGCCTGGGATCGCATGGCATATTGAAATAATTGCAAAGGCCGTCTGAAACCCTTTTTCAGACGGCCTTAGTGCTATATTGTTCTCTGCATTGTTGTGACTGGCAGGAAATGGAGGGGGGTGTTGATAAAAAATACCCAGCTAAAACAATCGGGTGATATTTTGTTGTAAATATTTTTGCAGATAGATGTTGACGGTTTTTGGT
>RCMY010000629.1_pt1 | contig 33309 bp, 28 predicted proteins | sample 2041341 | NCBI WGS metagenome assembly RCMY01 (sample SAMN09708234, study PRJNA481090) | Marine sediment metagenome, whole genome shotgun sequencing project. | reverse complement strand
TGGGTATCTCGCATTTTCTGGTGCGCATGGCGCGGCGTGCCGGAAAAAAGCAAACCAACCTTTTAAACTCGCTGATGGCCGGCCTGACCGACACGCTGCAATCGGTCAAGCCATTGAAAGCGATGGCCCGCGAGCACCTGGCCGACAGCGTGCTGGCTATGGAAACCGCGCGTCTGAACAAATCCCTGCAGCGGCAGGTGTTCAGCAGTGCCATGCTCAATGCCGCCCAGGAAGAAATGTTTGCGATTATTATCGCGCTGGGCATATTCGTCGCACTCGTACAATTCGAAATGCCGTTGGCCACTGTGATGGTGCTGGTGATCACACTGGGCCGCATGCTTGCCTTTCTGGGTAAAGTGCAAAAACAGTTTCAAAAAATGGTAATCAGTGAAAGCGCCTACTGGTCTATCAAGCGGGCAATCAAGGATGCTGACGCTGCCCGGGAGCAACTTGGCGCAGGCAAGGGTCCCACCCTGAGAGATGGCATTCAATTCAAGGCCGTGCGCTTCGCGTACGACAACCATGCTATTTTTACCGAATTATCGTTACACGTGAAAGCCGGCGCGCTCACCACGCTGGTAGGCTCGTCGGGTGCGGGTAAAACCACGGTTGTCGATTTGGTGATTGGCTTGATGCAACCTCAGGCAGGCACTATTTTGATAGATTCGACTCCGCTACAGGAGTTAGATTTGAAAACGTGGCGGCGCATGATTGGCTACGTGCCGCAAGACACCGTGCTACTACACGATACGATTGCCCACAACGTGACACTGGGCGATCCTGAATTAACCGCAGCCGACACCGAACGCGCACTGCGCGCCGCCGACGCCTGGGACTTCGTCAGTCAGCAGGAACTGGGCATGCATACCATGGTCGGTGAGCGTGGGGGCAAATTATCCGGCGGTCAGCGGCAGCGCATCGTCATTGCGCGTGCACTGGTGCATAAGCCGAGCCTGCTTATTTTGGATGAAGCCACCAGCGCACTGGACCCGGCCAGTGAGCAGGCTATTTGTAAAACGATAGAAAAACTACGCGGCGACCTGACCATTCTGGCGATTTCGCACCAGACCGCGTTGGTTAAGGTGGCGGATTGCGTATACAGGCTTGAAAACGGCCAGGCGCGGGCGGTCGAAGATAACACCGCGCAGCGCACCACCAGCAATCCGTAGGGTGCGCCGTGCACACGCGTAAAACCCGAACCAACACGTAACATTTACAGCGTGCGCACGGCGCACCCTACGGATTTAGTAGCTGCTGTACGCGTTCTACGGCGCGTTCAATATCTTTTAGCGGCGGCGGCGTTGCTGCGGGAAACTTGTTGCCCAACCACACCGCATTACCGGCCGCTAACAGGCGGTCGTGCACCAGAGTGATATCGCGACTCAGCCGGCGCGGCCCCCAGCGTATTAAACCTCGGTAGCCAAACGTCGACAGGTCAAAATCGTTAGCGTCAGCGACCTCTGTTGCGTCCCGTCGCATCGCCTGCGGTCCCACCCCCGGATCAAACATATAAACCGGCTTGCCGGTCGCGCAGGCTTCGGTGAGCATCGAAATGCTATCGGCCGTGACGATCAGCTCATCGGCCAGGGCGAGATAGGCAAAATACGGGTTTTGTTCATCAGCCTCTTTCCAGCGATAAAAAAGGCGCGGCACAGCGGCAGTACCCGCGTCTAATGCACGTAACGCTGCCGGTGCGGTGCGCGCGCTGCTGGTCAACAGCAGTGAACCGCCGCGCGCCTGCGCCAACCGGCTTGCCTGCCGAGCCAGGCGCGCGGCGGCGCGTGCACCAAAAGTGTACGGCCCGCTGTGGCCGCCGACGATCACGGCGATATGAGGTTGCGGTAGGCTCGCAAACGTTGGCTGCCATTGCGCGGCTGCGGCGGCCATGTTGGCGGCGCTGACGCTGTGCATGGTCAGCATATTTTGCAGCACATTAGGGCGCTGCGGCAGGCGGTATTGCGGTGTTGTGATGACCAGGTCAAAACGTTCGGGGTCGGCCCAGGGACGACCGACGTGCACAATTTTCGTATGCCCGCCCGACTGATTACGAATCCAGCGACCCACAGGCTCGTTGCGCATACCGGCTTCCAGCAGCAGATCAGGCCACGGCGGCTGTAAGGGCGTTGACCGCCCCTGACGAATACCGCGCAAATCGCTGCCACGAAAAATATTGGTGCGAAATTCAAGGCTGCGATAGCTGAGCTTTTTTACCTCGTAAGGCAGCCCCAGCGCATCGGCCAATGCTATAAGCTGACTGTGTTCACCGGCGCGGTAGCCGGCAATCACCCATAGCTGCTTTTTTTTGCCTTTATTGAACATAGTTGTTGCGCAATTATTCCACACGAAAGCCTATTTTGTAGGGTACCTTGGCCGTCATCTAGTCCTAACGGCGCTGTACCAGTATACTTGGTGATTTTTGCTAGTGTGGTGGTTATTGTCCCGATCGGGGTCACTTCTTAACACAGCATCTCAACACAGACAGCATCGCCATATGACCGACTTCACAAGCTACCAGACTTTTATCATTGACGTTTTACAGCCTTTTGCCAAGCAGGGTACGACCGTTACAGAAAACACAAAATTAGTCGCAGAGTTGGGCCTGTCTTCCTTGCAAGTGATGGAACTGGTCGAACAAATTGAGGATCACTTCGACATTTCGGTACCGCTAAACCTGCTGCCTGATATGAACACCGCGCAGGAGATGGCGCAAAAACTCGCCGAACTGGACGCATCATGAGTTTGTTCGACAAATTTCAGCCACTGGCGCAGTTACGCGCCGACCTGCAGGCGACGGCGGCCCAGCCATTCGGCGCGGTGACCGAAAAACTGTTTTCGGCCACCGAAGGCATCGTCAACGGCCGGCGTGTGATTCTTGCCGGCACCAATAATTATCTGGGAATGAGTTTTGACCCTGATTGCATCAGCGCCGCGCAGCAGGCGCTGGCGGAGCAAGGCACCGGCACTACCGGCTCGCGCATGGCCAGCGGCACATTTGCCGGTCATGTGGCTTTGGAGCAAGAGCTGGCGGCATTTTTCGACAAACGCCACGCCATCATATTCTCTACCGGCTACGCGGCTACCATGGGCATGGGGTCGACGCTGGCCGGGCCCGGCGACGTCATCTTGCTCGACGCCGACAGCCACGCCAGCATTTACGACGGCGTGCGCCTGGGCGGCGCAGAAGTTATTCGCTTCAAACACAACGACGCCGCCGATCTGGCAAAACGCATGCGCCGGCTCTGCGAACGGGCCGCCAATGCCTTGCTTATCGTCGAGGGTATTTACAGCATGCTGGGGGACCAGGCACCACTCGCCGACATTGCCGATGTTAAGCGCAACTATGGCGGCTATTTAATGGTCGATGAAGCGCACTCACTGGGCATCACTGGCGCTAATGGCCGCGGTGTGGCCGAGCAGGCCGGCGTTGCCGACGAGGTCGACTTTATCGTTGGCACGTTTAGCAAAAGTCTGGGCTCGATTGGCGGCTATTGCGTCAGCAATCATGCCGAGCTGGAAACGCTGCGCTATGCCATTCGCTCGTACATATTTACCGCCTCATCGTCGCCGGCCGTGATTGCCTCTACCCGGGCGGCATTAAAAGTTATACAGCAACGCCCCGAACTGCGTACCCAGCTGTGGAGCAACGCCGAGCGTTTGTATAACGGGCTGAAAAATTTGGGCATGAACATTGGCCCAGAAGTCGGCCCGGTAGTCGCCGCTATTTTTGCAGATCGCGACACAGCGATTAATTGCTGGAAGCAATTGCTGGAACACGGCGTGTGCGTCAACCTCGTCGTGCCACCCGCCTCGCCTAACACCAGCAGTTTGTTGCGTTGTAGCGTCAGTGCTGCGCATAGCCCGGAACAAATAGATCAAATAATCGCCGCTTACGCGGCTCTGCCCTGCAATTCATATTCTGTGGCCAATGGATAAACTAAAAATAACCGGCAATGGCCCCTTACGTGGCGAAGTCGCGATTTCCGGTGCCAAAAACGCCGCCCTGCCCATACTAGCGGCGACCCTGTTAAGCGCCGAGCCGCTGCGCATTAACAACGTGCCATGCCTTAAAGATGTAAGCACCACGATAAAGTTGCTGCGCCATCTTGGCTCGCGGGTTGAGTATTCCAGTGCCGACGAATTGCAGCTGCATAACGACGCTATTAGCTGCGTGCATGCGCCGTATGAACTGGTAAAAACCATGCGCGCATCAATCCTGATGCTGGGGCCGCTGGTCGCCCGCTGCGGCGAGGCCGAGGTTTCCTTACCCGGCGGCTGCGCCATCGGCTCACGGCCAGTTGACCTGCACGTTAAAGGGCTGGAAGCCATGGGTGCGGAAATCAGCATCATCGATGGTTACATCAATGCTAAGGCCAAACGCTTGCACGGCGCAGAAATTCTGTTCGACACCGTGTCGGTGACTGGCACCGAAAACTTGATGATGGCGGCCACGCTGGCGCAGGGTGTAACCCATTTAATCAACGCCGCCTGTGAACCGGAAGTGGTTGATCTCGCAAATTGCCTGGTTGCCATGGGCGCTCGCATTAGCGGAGCCGGCACTGCAAGAATCACCATTGAGGGCGTGGAAAAGCTGCATGCGGCCAGCCACAGCATTCAGCCCGACCGCATTGAAACCGGCACATTTCTGGTGGCGGCGGCAGCAACCGGCGGCAATATACGGCTGCGAAATACCAGCGCGTTACTGCTTGAGGCGGTGCTGGAAAGACTGCAACAGGCCGGCGCAACGATTGACAGCGGTCAGGATTGGATAGCACTCGATATGCAGCGGCGACCGCTGCCGGTAAGTGTTACCACCGCGCCCTACCCGGCCTTCCCGACCGATATGCAGGCCCAATTTGTCGCCTTGAATTGCATCGCACAAGGCAGTGCCAGCGTAAAGGAAACGATTTTTGAGAACCGCTTTATGCACGTACCAGAGCTGCAGCGCATGGGTGCCAACATCCGCTTGCAGGGCAATACCGCCTTGGTGCGCGGCATCGAAAAACTGCAGGGCGCACCGGTGATGGCGACCGATTTGCGCGCCTCTGCCAGCCTGGTCATCGCCGGGCTGTGTGCGAGTGGAGAAACGCTGATGGATCGTGTCTACCACCTCGACCGCGGCTACGCACAGATAGAAAATAAGCTAACCCAGCTGGGCGCACAAATTGAACGTGTGGCGACTGCGCCGACAGAGAGTGCGTCGCTGCGTTCCACCAAGGCGACCAGCAAAGTAACCATCCTGCCGCCCCCGGTCGCGGCCATACTCGAGCAAAGTTAGTGGCCGCAGCTACAACACTGGCAAAACCAGATTCGGCGGCTGCGTTCACGTTCGCGCAGCTATCAGACCTGCACCTGTCTTCGCTAGACGACGTGCGCTGGCGGCAGCTGGCCAACAAGCGCCTGCTAGGGTATTTATCGTGGCACAAGCGACGCCGCGATATCCATGATCGCGTGGTGCTGGATGCGCTGCAACACGATCTCAGGCGCAGCGCGCCCGACCATATTGTGGTGACCGGTGACCTGACGCATATCGCCATGCCTGCCGAATTTCTGCAGGTACGACACTGGCTGGAATCGCTGGGTGAGGCAACCGACATCAGCGTGATACCGGGTAATCACGATTCCTATCTGAATTCCGGCTGGCAGAAAAGCTGGCAGCAGTGGCAGGCGTTTATGGTATCTGACAGCGAGCTTGATCACCCGAACTCACTGTTCCCCAGTTTACGCACACGCGGCCCTGTCGCCTTTATTGGCCTTTCCAGTGCCTGCGCCAGCCTGCCACTGTTCGCTACCGGCACCCTCGGCGCGCAGCAACTGGCAAAATTTGAACAATTATTGGAAGAAACCGGCAAAGCGGGATTCTTTCGGGTCGTGCTAATCCATCATCCACCAATTCCCGGTACGGAAAAGTGGCGTAAACGCCTCACCGACGGCGACAAGTTTTGCGCCGTGGTGGCTAAGCATGGTGCCGAGCTGGTGTTGCACGGCCACCGGCATCGCGCCTCACAAAACAGCATCGAAACTCGGACGGGCCCGGCCGCTGTGTTTGGCATCCCGTCGAGCTCGTCTAACGGCAATAGCGCTAATGAGTTAGCGCAATACTACCTCTACACAGTGCAACGCCAGGCGCAGCATTGGCAGCTGGATATTGCAGTGCAGGAATACAGTCCGGCGACCCGTGCATTCGCACACCTGAGAGATATGCGGCTTGAGATAGCGCAACAGCAGAAAGACACCGCTAGCGTCTAACTCTCTTAAAATGCCGCTAGCGTGCGGCGAATAATTGCTGCACTATTTCATAATCGTCGATTGAATCGACGTCGATGGCGGCGTGTCCGTCCTGCATCAGCACGGCGCTGACGCGCAACCCAAGCCGTTTTGACAGACCCGCCAGCGCGTCGGCAAGCGTTAACTGTCCCAGCGCGTAACGACACACTGCCTTCCAGCCTAACAGCCGCACAACGCGCAGCGGGCTTTTGCGTTGTTGCTCTACCTGTTGCCACTGTTGCGCGGCACTGCGGCCAATTGGCGTCATGAAAGCAAACAGGTTACAGCCGCAATACTCGCCGTCTTTAAAGCGCAGCACAGTTTTGCGCATATCCGGTACGACGGCCCGCACCAGCTCAAAAGGTGCCAAACCGATGCAGACGTCTGCCTGCTGCGCCAGGCTAGCGGCGCAGAAGTGGTCGATCATAGCAGCGGTCAACAGTGGGTGGTCGGCCGTGGTCAGCAATACCGACTGCTCGGCCGCCACGGCTGACAGCGCCTGATATGCGCTGCGGCTGGGTGTCGCCTGCGGTGGCTGCCACTCGATGGCCTTTTCCTCTACCAGCGCGCTGATGCTGCGATTGCTGGCCAACTGTTGCTGCGCCGGACCCGCGATAGCAACGGTCTGAATAGAACGCGCTTGCTGCAGCGCGGTGAGCACTCTTGCTAGCATCGCCTCACCGCCAATTGGCAATAAGGCCTTGCAGCTGCCGGCGTCGATGCGCGCCACTAACGGATCATCAGGGCCGCGATCGCCGGCCAGAACAACGGCATGCATTGCTGCTGCGGTGCGCGCCTGAGTCATGCGTGTACCACGCTGGAGTCGCAGTAAAACTGCCGACAGCCCGGCTGAGCAATATGTATACAGCGCAACGACTCGCGCGCCCATTTTTGCTCACAATAAGTCTGCCAAAGTGCCTCTGGCATGTCGAAAAAACAGTCAAAATGACGCTGAATTAAATTTAGAAAACTATGTGATTGCATACGCTTACTACCGTTTCATTAAAAAAAAATGAAGAGTTTTACAGTAAATGAATCGAATGATTAGAAATTGATTAAAATTTGCACAAAACCCCTTAAATAATCGTTATTTATGCGCATAGTATATTGCCTTTCTGCATCGCTCTCTTAATAATACGCACCGGCGGTACTATGGTAGATCCATAACTCATTCAGCGGCGCAATCAGCGCCTGTTGTACAGATGCCAGGATAGCTTTCACACTGCCTCGGCAAAATAAACCGCAGGGATGTCTTGCTAGTAGCTCCATTTGCCAAGCGCTAACGTACGCCTCGCGGCCCTCACGCCTAAAGCCTACTCGTTACCGAACTCAGGAAATCAGTTTGCAAATTATACCAACGCCCAAAGCACACCAACTCGCCTTCCGCGCAGCCGATTTTACAACACTGACCGAGGCACTCGATTACGCAGCGCAAGGTGAAACCGGCGCAAATTTTTATACGCGCAGAGGCCTGCTGTACGCGTCCTTACCTTACCGAGAATTGCAGCAAGCGGCGCAATCATTGGCGCGTAAAATGCTTGGCCTCGGTTTACAGCGCGGTGACCGCGTTGCATTGATTGCCAAAACCAGCCCCGATTTTCTGCGTTTCTTTTTTGCCAGCATGTATGCCGGTCTAATTCCAGTCGCGTTGCCTGCTTCATTTAACCTGGGCAGCCACAAAACTTACGTGCGTCAACTGCGCGGCTTTCTGGAAAACCAGCAGGCTAGTGCGGCGATGTCACCAAACGAATACCTGCAGTTTCTTGAAGAAGCCGGCGAAGGGCTGGAATTGCGCATGATCGGCGCACCGGAAAACTTCGACCAGCTACCGGAGCAAGACGGTGATTTGCCGCTTATCATGCCCGATGACGTGGCTTACATTCAATATACGTCGGGCAGCACGCGCTTTCCTCGCGGCGTTGTGATTGAACAGCGTACGGTGATGAGCAATCTCGCCGGCATCAGTCGCGAAGGTTTAAAAGTCACCAGTGGCGACCGCTTTTTCTCGTGGTTGCCGTTTTATCACGACATGGGCCTGGTCGGCCTGGTACTGGTGCCGCTGGCAACTCAAACGTCGGTTGATTATCTCGACCCGCACGACTTTGCGATCAGACCACGGCAATGGCTGAATCTGATGTCGGAAACCAAAGCCACTATCTCATTCAGCCCATCGTTCGGCTACGAACTGTGCGCCCGTCGGTTAAACGAGGGCGAGGCGACGAAATACGATTTAAGCCACTGGCGCATCGCCGGTATTGGCGCCGAAATGATTCGCCCGCCAACACTTGAACGGTTTGCCAAGGCACTCGCGCCTGCCAAATTCGATGACCGTGCGTTCCTCGCCTGCTACGGCATGGCCGAGTGTTCGTTGGCCGTTAGTTTCGCTCAGCTGTCCAGCGGCTACTCAACCGACAGCATCGACGGCAAACATTTGTCCAGCCACAGTCAAGCAATTCCAACCACTGCCGCCACTCATCGTAGCCGGGTTCGTTCATTTGTTAATTGCGGCGCAGCGCTGCCTGAATATGACGTAGAAATTCGTGACGACACCGGGCGTGTGCTAGGCGAACGCTGCTGCGGCACGATTTTCCTGCGCGGCCCCAGCGTAACGTCGGGTTATTTTAACGCGCCGGCTGAAACGCGTGCGGCACTGTCGGCTGACGCCTGGCTTAATACTGGCGATGTTGGCTATTTTGTTGACGACAGCATTTACATCACTGGTCGCAAGAAAGACCTGATCATTATCAACGGCAGAAACATCTGGCCACAAGATCTCGAATATCTGGCCGAACAGCAGCCCGAAGTGCGTATTGGCGACGCGTTGGCCTTCTCGGTACCAAACCCGACCGGTGGCGAGTCTTGCGTGCTGGTCGCGCAATGCCGGGAATATGATCCGCAGAAGCGCATTGACCTGATCGACAGACTGACCGGCAGCGTGCGAATTGAGCTGGGCATAGACTGTTACGTCGAGCTGGTGCCGTTGCACACGCTGCCGCGCACCTCGTCGGGCAAACTGTCACGCTCACGCGCGCGCCAGGATTTCATCGACAGCAATGATCTGGAAGCGTTGTTTGCCGTGTCAATGAGCCCGGTCAAAGAAGCCGCCTGCGTGTAAACCTGCTGCCATACAAAACGCTGTTTCGCAGCTTGCGCTGTGCGTACACACTAGCGGCATTAGGTGCGCATAGCGCACCCTGCGACAAGCAAAGCAACCCAGCCAAATGCAAGACGTAGTTGCTGTTACCGGCGCAACCGGTTTTATAGGCCGTAATGTATGCCGCCAGTTATTGGCGGCCGGTTTCCACGTCCGCGCGCTGGTACGTTCACCTGGTGCCGCGCACGCTATGCAGCAACAGGGCTTAGAACTCATTCACGGCGCGCTAAATGACCGCGCCAGCCTGATCGGCCTGACAGATAACGTAGCGGCAGTTGTTCATCTCGCGGGCAGCGTTCGCGGCGCAACCCAGCAGCAATTTGATCGCGTCAATGTCGATGGCGTTAAAAGCTTGCTAGACGTGCTGGAAAGCGCCGCCACACCACCCGCCTTATTGATGCTGTCATCACTGGCGGCACGCGAACCACGGCTTTCGTTTTACGCCACCAGTAAGCGGCGCGGCGAACAGGTGTTGCAGCAACAAGCCCGCCGCGTCAATTGGACCGTGCTACGGCCACCGGCAGTGTATGGTCCGGGTGACAAGGAGCTGTTACCGCTATTTCGCCTGGCGGCACGCGGTCTGTTGCCGTTAGCCGGAGCAGCCAGCGCACGCTTTTCACTGCTGTTTGTCGATGATTTGAGCTATGCAGTGCTCGCCTGGCTGAAGAGCAAGCAAACGGCTGGACAGATCTATACACTGGACGACGGCACACCGACCGGGTACGACTGGCATAGCGTAGCCGCGACGATAGAGCATGTCTGCCAGCGGCGGGTGCGGCTGGTCGCACTGCCCGAATGGCTAATGGACGCAGTCGCCAACGTCAACAATGCCGCGTCTCGGGTATTGGATTACGCCCCAATGTTGACGCCGGCAAAATTGCGCGAACTGCGCCACCTCGATTGGGTTTGCGATGGCACTGCGCTGCAAGCCGCACTGGACTGGCGACCGAAAGTTCAGCTTGCTGATGGCTTGCAACGTACTCCTGGCTGGTTAGCTTGAGTTGGCTAGCTCAATGATGGCCGGGTAAGCTAGTATTATTTCCTGCTATTGGCGGAGTCGGTTTTTTGGCAAAGTTCATTTTTGGCAACGCAGTGCGTAAGTCTGTCGCTGAGTCAGGCGTTATGTCGCGCATGCTGTGGCTGCTCGACTTGCTGTTTATTGGCAGCATTTTTGCGCTACTGCGCCTGCTGTCGGTAGATAACGCGGCGGCGCTGGGTAACCGGTTTGGCCGCTGGCTTGGCCCGAAATTTAAGAAAAAAAGCGCCATTGTAAGGGCCAATCTGCGTCAGGCTTTGCCGGGTAAGTCTGAGGTGCAAATCGATGCCTTGACGGCGCAGGTGTGGGGCAATGCCGGTGCTGTATTCGCCGAATACGCTCATCTGGACACAATATGCCACTCTGAGGCGAGCACACGCATGGAGGTGGTCAACCTCGGTGATATAGAAACCTTTCGCAATCCGGCGAGTCCAATGGTAATTGCCACTGCGCATCTGGCCAACTGGGAGTTAATCGGTGCGGCTATCGTCAAATCGGGCGCAGCGTTTGTGGCCTTGTATTCACCGCCAGCCAATCCCTGGTTTGAAAAGCTGTTGGTAAAGCAGCGGCGAACACTGGGCTGCGAACTGGTGGCACGCGATGCCAGTATGCGCACCTTGTTTCGCGCACTTGAGCAGGGCAAGTCAATCGGCATGGTGATGGACCGGCGCATTGACAGCGGCCAACCGTTGCCCTTTTTTGGCGAGGACATGTCGACTACACTGTTGCCAGCGAAACTCGCATTGCGGTATGGCTGCGAACTGGTGCCTGTGCAAGTCGAACGCTTGCGAAATGCACACTACCGGGTAACATTTCATCCGGCGATAAAGGCAGACGATCCACAGGCCGATACAACGTCGCAGGCAATGCAGATGGCGCGCCAGATTAATGCACTGTTCGAACACTGGATCCGCGCCAGACCGCAAGACTGGCTATGTACAAAAAGGCTGTGGCCGAAACAGAAAGTGCCGGTCACGCCGACCACTGAGGCCGATGTGGGCAGCCACACGAGTTCGACATGACGATGCGCTACGCCGCATATTACTATTGACCCGGAAACAGATCATGCAGCAGAGCAAGCAACAGTCGATACGATTGTTTAAAAATGATTTTATGGAAACCCTGACCCACGTGCATCCCATCGTGCCGTTGGCGTTTTGGAGCCCCATTGTCGCGTTCCTGCTATGGCGCAGCTTTGCAGTGCACGATTTATCTGTTGCTGCCGTTGCTGCTGTGGCCATTGCCGGACTGGTGACCTGGACCCTGACCGAATATTGCTTGCACCGTTTTGTGTTTCACTTTCCGGCCCGCAGCCGAGCCGGCAAGTACCTGGTGTTTTTATTCCACGGCGTGCATCACGATGCGCCGAACGACAAGACTCGTCTGGTCATGCCACCGGCCGGCGCGGTGATTATTATGGCGCTGTTATGGTTGCTGTTTGGCTTGTTTATCCCAGCGCCGTGGATAGAGCCGTTTTGTGCGTTTTTTATTATTGGCTATCTGGTCTACGACTATATTCACTACGCCTGTCATCACTTCCCTATGCGTCATCCTGTATTGCACTACCTGAAAATTTACCATCTGCAGCACCACTTTTCCAGCGATGGTGGCCGCTACGGCGTTAGCTCGCCGCTGTGGGATCGGGTGTTTAGAACGTTTAGATAGTCGCCTGCCAAGGTGAGCAAACATTATCTTATTCCGCAGGGTTTGAGCGCTAAATTTCCTGCGTTGCAGCATGCAGCATGGCGGCTGGAAGACGCTTTCTTCGGCGCTTGTTTCTGGTCGCTGCGGCGCATGCCAGCCGCGCTAGCGCTGCGGCTGGCGAAGAGCTTATTCGCCGCAATAGGACCACTAACGGCGAAGGCCGCAACGGTACGCAACAACCTTACGGTCGCTTTCCCCACATATGAACCGGCGAAAATCAAGGCCATGACCAAAGACCTGTTTGGCCATCTGGGTATTGCTGTCGTTGAGCTGGCATTGCTTGAACGTCTATGGGAAGAACGCGCGCAGCGCATTGAATTTGTCGCGGCTGACGCCGTCGCGCCCTTACTGCGCAGTGGCAACGCTATCGTCTTTGTGACCGCGCATGTGGGTGCCTGGCAACTGTGTAACCTGATTGCACCTCACTACGATATACCGATTACAACGGTCTACGCACCGGAATCCAACCCCTTTCTGAACGCGAGGCTGCTGCGGCTGCGGCAGGCATTTCAATGCCAGCTGGCACCGCGCGACGGTAGTATGCGCGTATTGATGCGCGAACTCGGAGGTGGCCATGCCATCGGTTTGGCAGTTGATACACGCTTGGATAGCGGCGAACTGCTGCCGTTCTTTGCGGTCGACGCGCCGACCAACAGTGCGCCCGCTAGACTGGCCTTGCGCTACAACTGCGAACTAGTGCCGCTGCATGTGCAGCGCCTGCCGGGAATGCGCTATCGAGTCGAGCTCTGTGAGCCAATCCGCGCAGCGGATGCGGCGGCATCGATTGATGGCAAAGCGCTGCAAATGACGCGCGATCTTAACCTGTTGTTTGAAAAGTGGATTAGCTCAACCCCAACCGAGTGGATGTGCCTGAAACGGCGCTGGCCGCGCGCAGCTTATGAATAATAGCGCCAGAAATACGCAACAGCGCAGGTCAGTGCACTCGTTTTTAATCGCTATCGCAGTATTGCTACTGGCGCCGTCCGCCTACAGTGACAATGCGGCCGCTGAAACCATCGAAGTGCCGTGGCAGCAACTGGAATTTCAGGCCAGTAAACTGTTTGTTAGCGGCAAACTGCAGTTCAAACTGACTGAAATAGCCGCTGACAAAGCACGCGAGAAATTGCTGCAAGTCAAACAACAAAAATCGCTTGAACCGCTTAGCGACACGCTGGCGCTGCTGCATCTGCGTTCAGAGCTGATGAGTAACCGTGGTGAAATGCGCATCTGGATGGACCCGCGTGACTTTCGCGTTTACCAGCGTGAGCGTATGACCACTGGAACGAATACCCGCCTTAAACTGTATCGATATCTGCGCAACGCGGTTTACCGGGTACGTAAAGAGTCTAAGTCCAGCGATCTACAGTTCGACTCGCCAAAATGGCGTACCTCCAGCGAGCAGCTTATTCCACTGCGCGCCGATAAAGCGAGTTCGACAGCCTTACACGACCCGTCCGCACTGCTGCTCATTGCCAGCAGCAAAGCGCTGGCTAAAATTGGCGACTCGGTCACCGTAACGGTTTTTACCGACAAGCAATTCTATGCGGCTACGCTAAAAGTGACGGGCCAAAAACCGGTTAAAGCCAAGTATCGCCTGAGCGATTACAGCGGCTCCCGCACCGTCTCCGCAGAATTAAACACCTTACAAATTGAGCTAACGAGCAAACTGTTGGGAACAGCCCAGGAAGAGGAGCCATTTGAATTCCTCGGCTTAAACGCACCAATATTGATTTCCGTCGACCCCAAGAGCCGCCTGCCTCTGCAAGTAGAAGGTTCGCAGAGCAGGGTTGGCAAGGTGACCGTCGATGTACGCAAGGTCAAACTAAAAGCAAAATAACTTCAGGTCTAACTTGCCAGCAACTCGTTCAGGCTGTCGATGACACGCGTTGGTTTCACTCCGGTGAGGCATTTCAAATGTCCTAGCGGGCAGGTGCGTTGGAAGCACGGCCCGCAATCAACCGGCAACGATTGAATAGCAACACGATCAGCCAACGGCGGCGTAAAGTTTGGCGAAGTGGAACCATAGATGGCGATCAGCCGCTTGTTCAGCGCGGCCGCAATATGCAGCAGGCCCGAGTCGTTACACACCACCGCCGCCGCGGCTGACATCAATAAGGTGGCCTCTGCCAGTTTGGTTTTGCCAGCAAGGTTGCTGCACTCCTGCTGCGCGGCTGCCGGTAACGCCTCGATGATGCCTTGCACCACGGCCTCATCGTTAGCCGAGCCCAGCAGAAAAATCTGGTAGCCGTCGGCAATCTTCTGCTGCGCAAGTGCGGCGAAATACTTCTCGGGCCACTGTTTCGCCGGCCCGAACTCGGCACCGGGACAAAGCGCGATGACTGGCTTATCGGTATTGAGCTGGTAGTTTGCCAGCGTCTGCTTCACCAGCTCAGTATCAATCTCAATATAGGGGTTAGGCAGCGGCTGCGGCAGCGCGGCACCGGGTTCGAGTCCCAGCGCCAAAAAGCGCTGCACCATCAGCGGATACGCTTGTTTGTCGAGGATGCGTATGTCGTTCAACAAACGGTAGCGCATTTCCCCGCGCCAGCCGGTGCGCTTGGGAATTTTCGCCCAGTAGGGAATCAGCGCTGACTTAAATGAGTTGGGTAAAACAATAGCCTGTTCGTAACCCGACTGGCGCAGCTGTCGCGCCATGCGATAGCGCGCCGGCAGCTCCAGCTGACCATGCCCGAGGGGCATTTCCCAGCCGTGGCGCACTTCAGGCATCAGCTCCAGTAGCGGTAAGCTCCAGCCCGGTGCCAGCACGTCAATAGGTCGCTCAGGATCGACCGCCTTGAGCATCCGGTACAGTGCCTGCGACATCATCATGTCACCGACCCAGGAAGGGCCTATGACAAGCAGCGGGCCTGCCATCTTTAAACGCGTGCGTTACGCGTTTTCAACCGGGGTCAACCACTCCGGATGTTCGCTGCGGCGGCCACGCACCTGGTCGAAATACATGGTTTGTAATTTTTCAGTCACCGGGCCGCGCCGGCCGACACCGATCTGGCGGCCGTCCAACTCGCGTATCGGCACGACCTCAACCGCTGTGCCGGTAAAAAATGCTTCGTCGGCGATATAGACTTCATCGCGGGTGATGCGCCGCTCTTTCACCTCAAGGCCAAGCTCTTTAGCAAACTCGAAAATTGTGCGCCTGGTAATGCCGTCGAGGCAGGAGGTGAGCTCAGGCGTATGGATTTGATCGCCGCGCACCAGGAAAATATTTTCTCCGCTACCTTCAGCAACATAGCCTTCGTTGTCTAACAGTAGGGCTTCGTCGCAGCCGCTGTCTATTGCCTCTTTCAGCGCCAGCATTGAGTTAATGTAATGCCCGTTTGCCTTGGCCTTGCACATGGAAATATTGACATGGTGACGGGTGTACGACGACGTGCGCACCTTGATGCCGGCTTCCTGCGCTTCGGGTGCCATATAGTGCGGCCACTCCCAGGCGGCAACAATGGTATGCACACTGAGATTGTCGGCGCGAATTCCCATGCCTTCGGAGCCGTAAAAACACATCGGCCGCAAGTAACCTTCCTGCAATTTATTTTCCTTAACGACCGTGCGCTGCGCGGCGTTAATCTCATCTTTGCTGTAAGGTATTTTCATGCACATGATATGGGCTGAATTAAATAGCCGATTGGTATGCTCTTGCAAACCAAAAATACAGGTGCCACGATTTTCAGTCTTGTAGGCGCGCACGCCTTCGAATACGCCCATACCATAATGCAGCGTGTGGGTTAAAACATGAACGTTAGCCTCGCGCCACGGCACCAGCTTGCCGTCAAACCAGATAACTCCATCGCGGTCAGCCATAGACATAAATCGTACTCCTCAAATTCATTCTTCAAATAATTCATGCCACTTTTGCAGCACTATTTCACGTTCTCGTTGTAGCTGCGTGGCATCGACCAACGCGGATTCCTGCTGTAGCGTGCGCCGATGCAAACAGGTCCGATAGGATTTATAGGCATCCCGCAGTTGCTCAGCGTCTTCAGCACTAAATAATTCGGCTGCTTCCAGGCTCTCAAGTATTCTAATGTTATCAGTATAAATGCATAGTTCGGGATGCCGGGCAGCCCACAGCAGCACCACGTATTGCACCATAAATTCAATATCGACGATAGCTCCAGCGCTATGTTTTAGGTGAAATTCCCCATCGCCCACGCCAGTCAACAAGTTGTCGCGCATTTTCTTACGCATAGCGCTGACATCTTCGCGCAGCTGCAACGCGTCGCGCTGCTGACATAAAATGCGCCGCCGAAACTGTTCGAACCAGTCCGTCAGCGCTGCGGGGCCTACTACCACACGGGCGCGCACCAGCGCCTGATGCTCCCAGGTCCAGGCGCGGTGCAGTTGATAGTCTTCGAAGGCTTTCACCGAACTCACCAGCAGACCGGAATTGCCAGACGGCCGCAAGCGCATATCCACTTCATACAGCTGCCCCAGCGCGGTGCGTGTATTTAAAATATGGATAATGCGCTGCCCCAAACGAGTATAAAGCGTCAGGCTGTTAAGCGGCCGCTTGCCATCGGTCATGGCCGTTGCATTGCCCTGGTGGACGAACACCAGGTCCAGGTCTGAATTGTGGCCCAGTTCGATGCCGCCCAATTTACCGTAGGCAACGATGATGAAATTCGGCTTGCCCTGTTCGACGCAGTCTTGCGGCTGGCCGTGTTTAAGTGCTAACTGCTGCCAGGCAAGCTGCAACACATACTGTAAAATCGCTTCGGCGATAAAGGTTAAATAGTCGCTGACTTTCATCAGCGGCAGTGCGCCACTCACCTCGGCAGCGGCAACGCGCAGGCCGTAAGACATGCGGAAATAGCGCAGCTGTTCCATCTGCGCTTCCTCGTCATGCTCGTCGATGCGCAACATTTGTTGGCGCAAACTGGCCTGCAGTTCGGCGCGGTCGGGTGGTTGGAACAGTGTTCTAGCGTCGAGCAGCTCATCGAGCAAGGCCGGGTGTTTGGCCAACTGCTCGGCAATCCACGGACTGGCGCTGCACAGTTCGACGAGGTGCTGCAGCGCCTGCCGGTTTTCGGTCAACAATAACAGGTAAGCTGAGCGGCGTAATACCGACTGCAGCAGGGGCAGCACGCGCATCAGGGTTTGATCCGGCTTTTCAGATTCGGCGCAGCGCGCCAGCAACAAAGGCATTAACAGGTCTAGCCGGGCCACGCCTATCGACTGCATGTGAGCGGCGCTGGCGTGCAAGTCGCTCAGCGCGCGCCAGACTGAATCGGCATCGACAAAGCCTGCGGCGATTAACTTCTCCAGCGCGTCGTCCTGATCGACATCGGCTTCCCACACGTCTTCCCATAGCTTTGCCTGAGCTTCGACCTGCTCATCTTCGCGCTCGGACGCGGGCTCGATGGTGTCGTTAAAATATTGGCTCACAATGTCGCGATGCTGCTCCAGGCAGTCAGAAAACTCCTGCCAACTGCTGCTGCCCAGCGCAAAGGCCAGCCGCAAACAGTCAAGTTCTGTGCTCGGCAACTCCTGCGTCTGGCGATCCTCCATGGCTTGTATGGCATGCTCAACATTGCGCAGATACTCGTAGGCCTCGGTCAACTGCACAACCGCATCAGCAGACAACAAACCCTCGCGCTCCAACACCGGCATAACGGCAAGTAAGGTGCGCGTTTGCAAGGCCGGGTCCTGGCCACCGCGCAGTAATTGAAACGCCTGCACAATAAACTCAATTTCACGGATGCCACCGGCGCCCAGCTTGATATTGCCGCCCAGATTCTTGCGCGCTACCTCGCGCACAATCATGGCTTTCATGGAGCGCAGCGACTCGAACACGCTGAAATCGATATAGCGGCGATAGACGAAGGGCCGCAGGCTAAGCAATAACTGTGAACCGGCAACGTGGTCGCCGGCCGCGATGCGCGCCTTGATCATCGCGTAGCGCTCCCAGTCACGACCCTGGTTTTGATAATACTCGTTCATGGCGTCGAAACTCATCGCCAACGCACCACTCTGGCCATACGGTCGCAGACGCATGTCGACCCGGAACACGAAACCATCAATGGTCTGCTGATCGATCAGTTTGATTAAACGCTGCCCGAGACGGGTAAAAAACTCGTTATTGCTGATGCTTTTTCTGCCACCCTGGGTCGACCCCGCACTCGGGTAAGCAAACATCAAGTCAATGTCTGATGACAGGTTAAGCTCGTGCGCACCCAGCTTGCCCATGCCTATTACGACCAGGTGCTGCTCCGTCGCCGACCCATCGGTGCTGTTGCTCTGCGGGGTACCATAGCGCTCGCAGCATTTTATATGCAGATAGTGCAGGCCGTTTTGCAGGCAGGCATCCGCCAGCCAGCTTAGCTCATGCGTTAGTTGCGACAAGCTGCTAAGGCGGTTCAAGTCACGCCAGATAAAGCGCAGCACTTCCCGCCGGCGCAACACGCGCAGCATTTTTGCCAGTGCATCTTCACTCAGATCGTCTGCGGCGGTGATGCTAGCCTGCAGCCTCAGCTGCAGTTCATCTGCCGAGTAGTCGCGCTGCAGGTCACCTGACGTCAATAATTCCAGCAGCAGCCCAGCATGACTGACGCAGCTGTCTGCGACAAACTGGCTGATGGCACAAATGCGCGCGAACTGCTCCGCCTGCTCTGGTTGCTGGCTGAAATGCTCGATGATGGCTTGCAAATCCTCCACGTCAGAAATTTCATTCCAGCGCCGCTGGAATTGTGTTAGCGCGTCGCGCAACGGCTCGGGGATATGCGCATCGGGTAGCTGCAACATGGATTTAGTCAGTTGTTATGGGGGCCTTATTGTAGCGCGTTCAACCCGTACGGAAATACCCATACGGTGCGCCGTGCGCACCCTACCCGTTATCGGGCGCTGGGGCGACGCGCATCACTTCGGCAATAGTGGTATCACCAGCACCAACTTTTTGCGCACCGCTAAGCCGCAGCGTGCGCATGCCAGCGCGCATACTGGCGGTGCGCAGTTGCGCTATATCGCAATCGTTGGTAATGAGCTGCTTGATATTTTCATTTAACGGCATGACTTCGTATAAACCCTGGCGACCAAGATAGCCGCTGTTGCGACACTCCAGGCAGCCCACCGGCTGAAACATATGTTGCGGTGCATTGACTTTCCACGGTTGCGTCATTTGCTGCCAGGCCGACGCATCGAGATCGACTTTTTCCTTGCAGTGCTGGCAAAGCGTACGCACCAGGCGCTGCGCCATAACGCCAAGTACAGTCGCTTTTAACAAATACGCTGGCACACCGAGTTCAAGCAAACGCGTAATCGCCGTTGGACTGTCGTTGGTATGTAACGTAGACAATACAAGATGGCCCGTTAGCGATGCCTGAATCGCCATTTCTGCCGTTTCAAGATCGCGAATCTCGCCGATCATAATGATATCGGGGTCTTGCCTGAGCAAAGCTCGCACGCCGCTGGCAAAATCGAGATCAATATTGTGCTGCACCTGCATTTGGTTAAACGCAGGTTCGACCATTTCAATAGGGTCTTCAATAGTGCAGACGTTTACATCGGGGGTCGATAGCTGTTTCAAGGTCGAATATAGCGTCGTGGTTTTACCGGAACCGGTCGGGCCGGTGACGAGCACAATGCCGTGCGGAGTGCGGGTCATCGCATTCCAGCGATCGTAGTCGTCGTTGGCCAGGCCCAATTCTGCAAAAGATTTCAGCAGCACATCCGGGTCGAAGATACGCATCACCAGCTTTTCGCCGAATGCGGTTGGCAAGGTCGACAGACGCAGCTCCACCTCGTTGCCATCCGGGCTAACCGTTTTCAAGCGACCATCTTGCGGGCGGCGCTTTTCCGCCACGTCCATACGGCCCAGTATTTTGATGCGACTGGTCACGGCGGTGACAACCTGCATGGGCAATGCATACACCGGGCACAACACGCCGTCGATACGAAAGCGGATGTTGCCCTGCTCACGGCGCGGCTCGATATGAATATCGCTGGCGCGCTGTTCAAAGGCGTACTGAAATAACCAGTCCACAATATTGACGATATGCTGGTCGTTGGCATCCGGCTCCTTGAGCTGACCCAGCTGCAACATTTGTTCGAGGTTGGCGAGTCCGGCCCCGGATTTTTTGCCATCTTGCGTATAGCCGCTAACCGACCGCGCCAGCGTATAAAACTCGATCATATAGCGCACTATGTCAGCCGGGTCGGCGACCACCCGCGTGATCGATTTGCGCAGCACGTGTGCAAGATCCGTTTCCCACTGCGCAACAAATGGCTGGCCACTGGCAACCACCACTTCGTCATTGCTCACCTGCAAAGCGAGAATTTGGTGGCGCTGGGCAAACGCGTATGACATCACCTGCGTGACTGCCTGAACATCAATTTTTAGCGGGTCGATATGGGCAACGTTCTGTTGCGCACGCTGGCCTAACCATGCAACCAGGGCGTCGATTTTTAATTGCGCGCCCGGGTGAGCAAGATCTTCCAACTGTTGGTCAGCCACATAGTTAAGCGGATGCTGGGCGGCTTCATGACGGTTACGCCCGCTGGTGACCAGGCGATCAACGTCGGCCTGCTCAATACGACCATCTTGCTGCAGGTCGTCGAGCAGACGCCGCAGGTCAATGGTCATTTCCAGAGAACGCGGCGTTTTAACGGCTTGTGACATGGTATTTCCTGCGGCGATTGGTGCGCCATACGTTTTCTTTAAGTCTAGTTGCACAATGTCGATTTCGCCGGCAAGAGGAGTGTAAATGCGACCCCATAATGCAGCGATTGGTCAAAAGCTGGCATACTGGCTGGCTTTTAGCTATGTTGTGCAAAACCGACGAATGAAACACCAGCTATGCCATTGCCAACTCTTAAGTCACAGTTCAGCCAACTGATCAGCCTGCCATCAATCAGCAGCGTTAGCCCGGAGTGGGACCAGAGCAATATAGAAGTCATTAATCAACTAGCCGAATGGCTGACGTTGCTGGGGTTTGACTGCGACGTGCGACCCTTGGCCAGCAACGCCAATAAGGCCAATCTTGTAGCAGTACTTGGCAGTGGTCCTGGAGGGCTGGTGCTGGCCGGGCATACCGACACGGTGCCGTACGATGAAGGCAGGTGGAGCAGCGATCCCTTCACGCTAACAGAGCAAGACAATCGCTTCTATGGCCTTGGCACCTGCGATATGAAAGGCTTTTTTGCTTTGGCGATCGAGGCAGTAAGGACGTTTAATAAAAGCGATTTCAAACAGCCGCTGATTATTTTAGCAACCGCAGATGAAGAAAGCTCAATGAACGGTGCGCGTGAGATTGCTGCTGGCGGCTCACCGCTGGCACGCTATGCAATCGTTGGCGAACCGACCGGCTTGCGGCCGATTAGAATGCATAAGGGCATTATGATGGAGAGCATTCAGGTGCAGGGCCAGTCGGGGCATTCCTCCAACCCGGCGTTGGGTAATAATGCGCTCGATGCAATGCACCATGTGATGGCTGACTTGCTGGATTTTCGGGCTGAATTGCAGGCAGAGCACACCAACCCGGCGTTTAAAACTGCTGCGCCGACGCTTAACCTGGGGCATATACATGGCGGCGACAACCCCAACCGCATATGCGGTTACTGCGAGCTGCAGTTCGACATGCGCTTATTGCCGGGCATGAAGAATGACGCTGTGCGTAGCTCGCTGGAGCAACGCTTGCAACGCCTGGCTGAGCAACTAAAAATCGATATTAAACTGCAATCACTGGTTCACGGCGTTGCAGCTTATGCCGAACCGGCTGATTCTGAACTGGTTAAAATGGCGGAAAAACTGACTGGCCACAGTGCGGAGGCTGTTGCTTTTGCGACCGAGGCACCGTTTTTGCAAAAGCTAGGCATGCAGACCATTGTGCTCGGACCGGGGTCGATTGATCAAGCACACCAGCCTAACGAATTTATAGACCTGGGGCAGATAGACCCCTGCGTAAAATTGTTGCGGCAGTTTATTCAGCGCATCTGTTTGTAATATATGTAATAGCAAAGAGAAAAAGGTTTGGACTCTCCTCAATACGTCGACTTGTTTCGTTCTGCCACGCCTTACATCAATGCCCACCGTGGCAAAACGTTCGTAATCGTTATCAGCGGGGCTTCGGTTGCACACGCAAACTTTGTCAACATTACGCAAGATCTTGTGCTACTGCACAGTCTCGGTGTGCGTCTGATCGTCGTCCACGGTGCCAAACCGCAAATCAGCGCCCAGCTACAGCGTAGCGGCATCGAAGCGCGGCATGTTGAGGGCCTGCGTATAACCGATCAACAGGCATTGCCGCAGGTCATCGCCAGCGTCGGGCAGGTGCGGGCCAGTATCGAGGCTTTGTTAACGGCTGGCATCGCGCAGCCGAGTCAGCGTGATCACGGCGTGCGCGTGATAGGCGGTAATTTTGTTCGAGCCAAACCGATAGGCATACACTTTGGCGTCGATTTCGAACACACTGGTGAAGTGCGTAATATTGATGCTGACGGGCTGCGACAGCAATTGGCACAGCATAATATCGTGCTGCTGTCGCCTTTGGGGTATTCGCCTTCGGGCGAGACCTTCAATCTTGGCGCACAAGAATTGGCTGCGGAAATAGCCGTGGCCGTTGCGGCCGACAAGCTGATTTTATTTGCTCAACAAGAGGAAATGCTGCACCAGCAAGGTCAGCTTGTGCGCGAGCTTGACCTGCATGCCGCCAAGCAGGTCGCGCAGGCTGACACGACTGAAAGCGGCCTGAAATACCTGCTCACGCAAGCCGTGCGTGCCTGCGAGCACAACGTTGCGCGCAGCCATATTATTAGCTGCGAAGAAAATGGCGCGCTGTTACGCGAGCTGTTCAGCCGCGACGGTAGCGGCACGCTGGTAAGCCAGCAGTCGTTCGAAACAACTCGACAAGCCAGCATCAACGACATTAACGGCATTATCGAGCTGATCGCGCCGCTAGAAGCCGACGGCACGTTAGTCAAACGGTCGCGCGAGAAACTGGAAGACGAAATAGATCGCTTCACCGTGGTTGAACGAGAAAACGCCATCATTGCCTGTGCGGCGCTCTATCCCTACCCGGCAAGCAGCGTGGGTGAGGTCGCCTGCGTAGTCACTCACGCTGACTACCGCGGCGCGCAACGCGGCGAAAAGCTGTTAGCGCATCTGCATGCACTGGCTGCGCAGCAAAAATTAACCATGCTGTTCGCGCTGACCACCAAGGCAGCGCACTGGTTTCAAGAACAAGGTTTCGCGCCAAATAGCATTGAGGCGCTGCCGCCAGAACGACAATCGCTGTACAATCTACAGCGCAATTCAAAAGTTCTATGTAAACCGGTGTAGACTGCCAAAGCCGCCGTTTTTGCCGGCTGACCGCTTCGTTGGCACGCAGAACTCTACACTGACTTTTAGCCCGGAGCGCATCCATGCCTGACTATCGTTCAAAAACATCTACCCACGGCCGCAACATGGCTGGCGCACGTGCACTGTGGCGCGCCACCGGCATGCAGGACGGTGACTTCAAAAAACCCATTATCGCGGTGTCGAATTCGTTCACCCAATTTGTACCTGGCCATGTACATTTAAAAGATATGGGCCAATTGGTTGCGCGGGAAATTGAGCGTGCCGGTGGCGTCGCCAAGGAATTCAACACCATCGCCGTCGACGACGGCATCGCGATGGGCCACGACGGCATGTTATACAGCCTGCCGTCGCGCGAAATCATCGCCGATTCGGTGGAATATATGGTCAATGCGCACTGCGCCGATGCGCTGGTGTGCATATCCAACTGCGATAAAATCACACCAGGAATGTTAATGGCCGCTCTGCGTCTCAACATTCCGGCTATTTTCGTATCCGGCGGACCGATGGAAGCCGGCAAGACCAAATTATCTGATCACAAACTCGATCTTGTCGACGCCATGGTAGTGGCTGCTGACCCCAACGTTTCCGACGCCATGGCAGACGACTACGAGCGCTCGGCCTGCCCCACCTGCGGTTCCTGCTCGGGCATGTTTACGGCTAACTCGATGAACTGCCTAACCGAAGCCCTGGGCCTGTCGTTGCCGGGCAACGGCAGCATGCTGGCAACGCATGCTGATCGCGAACAACTGTTTCTGCGCGCCGGACGTACGATTGTTGAGCTGTGCGAACGCTACTACCAGCAAGATGATGCCAGCATTTTACCGCGTAATATCGCTAATTTTGACGCCTTTGAAAACGCCATGATGCTCGATATCGCCATGGGCGGTTCGACCAATACAATATTGCACCTGCTAGCTGCCGCACAGGAGGGCGAAGTTAACTTCAGCATGCAGGATATAGATCGGCTGTCGCGCAGAATTCCACAGCTATGCAAAGTTGCGCCGAGTACGCCTGAATACCATATGGAAGACGTACACCGAGCGGGCGGCGTGATGGCGATATTAGGCGAGCTAAACCGCGCCGAACTGCTGCACTCCGAATGCGCCACCGTACACAGTGAAACACTTGCCGCGGCTCTGCAGCAATGGGATATCGTTAGCACTCAGGACGACGCGGTGAAGTCTTTTTATAAGGCCGGCCCAGCTGGCATCCCAACGCAGCAGGCTTTTTCGCAAGCAACTCGCTGGCCAAGCCTGGATCGCGATCGCGAAAAAGGCTGTATTCGTAGCTTGGGTAACGCCTATAGCCAGGAAGGTGGCTTGGCAGTTCTGTACGGCAACATCGCCGTCGACGGCTGCGTGGTGAAAACTGCGGGCGTCGATGAAAGCATCTGGATCTTTGAAGGCCCGGCCCACATTTGCGAAAGCCAGGATGCGGCGGTAGACGATATCCTCAACGATCGCGTGCAGGCAGGAGACGTAGTCATTATACGTTATGAAGGACCCCGCGGTGGGCCGGGAATGCAGGAGATGCTCTACCCTACCAGCTATTTGAAGTCGAAGGGGCTTGGCAAGCAGTGTGCACTGCTGACCGATGGCCGCTTTTCGGGTGGCACCTCCGGACTTTCGATCGGCCATGTTTCTCCCGAGGCTGCTGCTGGTGGTGCCATTGCGCTGGTGGAACAAGGCGATACCATTCGTATCGATATTCCCAATCGTAGTATCGACGTTATGCTAAGCGATGTTGAACTGGAGCAACGCAGAGCTGCGAAGGGTTCATCAGTGTGGCAGCCTAAAGAATCGCGGTCACGCAAGGTTTCAACGGCGCTTAAAGCCTATGCTAAGTTGACCACCAGTGCCGACAAAGGCGCAGTGCGTAATGTGGATGTGCTGGATTGAGTACAGGGCCGAATTTATTCGGCCCTATAACTAAAACTTAACTGCTAGACCTGCTTTTCTTTCAGCTTGGCCAGCTTCTCTTTAACTCGCTCCAGGTCTTTGAGATCTTTAGCGAGTTGATCGCGGCGATCCTGCTCTTTACCGACATACTCCACCCACTGGCTAGACAGCTTTTTGCTACGCTTATCTTTGCCCGCGTTGCGGAAAGACTGTTTAGCGGATTTCAAGCGATCGAGATTGAACTCTGACATACCTTTGATAACCCATAGATTATCGGTACGCTTGATGCCGCCCTTTTGCAAAGCCTTGTTGGCCGCTTTCACCGACTTGGCGAAGTCGCCGTTGTCCAGATAAACCGCTGCCAAGCGCGAGTACAGTTCGCCGCTGTCAGATTTTTGCGCTGCCTGTTCAAGCGCTGATATCGACTCTTTAACGTGTTGAGCCTGGCGCCACGAATTACCGAGCAGCTCAAGATTCTTGGAAGTCGGCTTTATCTGTTTCGCTGCAATGCCCTTTTCGACTACTTTGGCAGCTTTATAAGGCATTTCATTAGCCAGGAATAAGTAAGCCATATTGAGCAGCTCGCCCTCCCTGGTTAGCATATCTTGCACGTAAGCCGTCTCCATGGCGAGCAACTGGTCTTTCTCGCGCTTCAACTCGCCGTACATGCCTGCCAGCTGTACCCAATACTCCCGTTTAGGCCAACCTTTGACCAGCGTTTCCAATACCTCGGCAGTTTTCTTATAGTCATTTTTTTCGTAGTACAGCACCCGCAGCAATAAGTACCAATGCTCTTTCGGTTTTTTGTCACGCTCACGCCCGACCGCCATACCTTTTTCCACCGATGCCAGCGCGTTATCGTAGTCTTTCGTTTGATAATACGCCTGGCCAAGTAAGATATAGGGATCGGGACCAGGGTTATTCGCCACCTTGAACCATTCTTTTAACGCAGTCACTGCCGCAGGATAGTCTTCTACAACAAACTGCAACTGCGCGAGAGTATATTTTGTGCCCTGCTCGAGTGCATCAGGAATATCTTCCTGCTCAACAACCTTCTTGTAAGCGGCGATGGCGTCTTTGTATTTTTCTTCTGAGTAGTAGATGAAACCATAGACATTCCAAACGCTGGCTGCATCGTATCCCTTTAACTTGTCGCCCTGACTTCTGCGCAACGAATCAAGTATCTTTCGCGCGCCCTCGTAGTTTTTTGCTTCTGCTTCTTCCTGAGCCTTGGCTAGCTTTTCATAGACTTTGGCGCTGATAGCCTGAGTTTTCCTGGTTTTCTCAGGTGGTGGCTCATCGTCTGCGGCATTCGCCCAACCGAAACCTGAACTCATTGTGCCCTGCGACGGAACAGTAAGGGCACCAAGCAACTGCATTGCTATCAGCGTAATAACGGCGAATAGTGCTATTGTTAGCACTTTGCTCGACGTGCGTAAACAAACCATTACTTGTTGCATGTACCTGGACCTGTAACTATTTATCAAGTTGATAGGTAAACTTGTTGCGCACGCCCGGCACTTCTACCGCTTTGCCGTCGACTACACGTGGCTTGTACTTGAACTTCATCGCGGCTTTTTTCGAGGCGCTGGCAAATACCGAATTAGGGCAGTCTATTACCTCCGGGTCGCGCGTCGTGCCGGTTGCCGTCACGGTATACCTAACCGTGCAGTAGCCTTCAATACCACGACTGGCAGCCCGGTTAGGATACATCGGCTGCACTTTGACTATCGGCAGAAATTCGCCATCCTGCGCGCTCGCACCGTTCATGCCAATCTCCACGTTAGCGTTTATAGGCGCTGCCATGTTGACGGCCGTGTCGGTCATTTGAATATCTTGCATCTCGGGCTTAGGCATATCCGGTGGCGGCTCTTCAGGGTCTTCTGGCTTGTCCGGCTTGGCGTCCTTTAAGTTAACCTCGATTTGCGTATCAGGCATGAAAATATCTGCCATCTTTTGTTGTGGCCCTTCGTTCAGCGTCTTGTCGGCCATAAAAATCAGCGAGTGCATCAAGAAAAATAATGCAAAGGTGACCAGGGCAGCAAGCGGAAGACTAATAGCTATTCTCATCACAGTCATGTCTGCACTCCTCTCACTGAATATCGCTGGATAGCTTAATGTCGGTCGCGCCAGCATCGCGCGCTGCGTCGAGCACCAAAGCGACGGTTTCCGCGTTAGACTCCAAATCAGCCTGCACGACTACTGCTCCTTTTGGGTTCTCCACCAGTAAGCGTTCAATATTGGCTTTAACCTGGCGCTTATCAATGCGGTTTTTATCGACCCAAAGTTCGTTATTACTGCTCACCGCGATCAGAATTTTAGCATTGGGAATTTTTTCAGCCATTACCGCCTGTGGCTTCATGACCTGAATACCCGCCTCTTTAACGAACGAGGCGGTTACGATAAAAAAGATTAGCATGATAAACACGACGTCGAGCATCGGTGTCAGATCTATCGCGCCGCTTTGCTCTTCGGTATTTCGCCCTCTGCTTGCTGCCATATCAATGATCCGTCGTTAGGTGGTCTTCGATCAACAATTTTTCGCGATTCGCCACCTGTGTCAGGTAAGTGTTCGCAAAAACACCAGAGATAGCAGCGACCATACCCGCCATGGTGGGTATGGTCGCCTTTGACACACCGCCCGCCATTGACTTGGCGTCGCCACCGCCAGTGACCGCCATCACATTGAACACCTCGATCATGCCAGTAACGGTACCCAACAGGCCCAATAGGGGCGCAAGCGCCACCAAGGTTTTCAGCATCGGCATGAACTGGTCTATGCGCAGTGACATTTGTGAAATCAGTTGCTCGCGAATCGCGTAGGCGTTCCATGACTTACGTTCCGTGCGCCCCTCCCACTCGTCGGTAATGGCGGCAACATCTTTACTTAGACCGCCCTTACTTTTGAAGTACCAGAAGCGCTCGAACGCCAGCGACCACATCACGAAAACCAGCACTGCGATGATCCACAATACGTTACCGCCCGCGCTCATAAAGCCGCGTAGCTGGGTCAGTACTTCCATCACCGCGTACATTAGCCTTTAACCTCATTCTGGCGTGCAATGATACCGGCCGCCTGCTCGTCAAGAATATGCACGATACGTTTCGCTCGGCCAGCCACTAAGGTGTGCAGTAACACGGTCGGTATCGCTACGCACAAGCCCAACACGGTAGTCACCAACGCGCTGGAGATACCGCCAGCCATGGCCTTGGGATCGCCTGCACCGAAGATGGTGATCGCCTGAAAGGTGATAATCATACCGGTTACCGTACCTAACAGTCCTAGCAGCGGTGCCACCGCAGCGATAATTTTTAGCAACGTCAAAGAGCTTTCAATCGCCGGAGTTTCCTTCAACACCGCTTCATTAAGCTTCAGCTCCAACGTTTCGGCATCCATTCTGGGGTTCTCTTCCTGCACCGCCAAAACACGCCCCAGTGGGTTATTGGTATTCGCCTTGTCGCTTTTCAGCTGTGAGTTGACTTTGGAGCCAACGCTAGCCAAGACAATAAAGCGCCAGATCGCCAGCAGCACGGCGAACACACCGACGCCAGTGATGATGTAACCAACGATGCCACCTTGATGCCAACGCTCGACCAGCGTCGGGCTGTCGATCAGGGCTGACAGGAAGCTACCGCCGCTCGGACCGGTAGGATCAACGCCAAAACGATGCAAGCCTTCGCTGGCAGCGGCCAGCTCCGCCGCCATGCTGACATAGTTACCGCCCGGCTGGCGCGCTAACTCGGCCAACGAACCATCCTCACTCATCGTCAAATACTTGCCGCTGTCTGAAATAACGTTAAACACACCAACGCGTACCACCTCTTCATCAACCTGTTCGCCGGTGACCTTCGATACTGGTGCTGTAAATTTCACCACTCGGCCGGTTTCAGTCGCTTCGCGCTGTAGCTCAAACCACAAACGCTCGATTTCCTCAACGCTCGGCAACTTGTCGCTGCCACTCATTTTTTCAACCAGGTCATCCAGAAATTCAGACCGGTCGTCAAACTGTGCGCTGGTGTAAGAGCTTTCAATCGTGGTGCGCAGATCACCGGCAGACGAGGTCAGGTGGCCGAATAGCTCTGACAATGATCCGAGGCGCTCTTTCAGTTGTTTCTTCTTGGCTTCAACCTCAATGTCATTTTCTTCAAAGGTTTTTTCCAATTTAACGCTGCGAGCTTCTTCAGCGACGCGGGTCTTTTTGGCTTTTTCGAGCATTGCTGCCTGCTCGCCTTTTTTCTGCTTGAATTCGGCCTCGCGCTTGGCGTTTTCGCGTGCTTCAGCAGTTCTGCCCTGCTTAACAAAATTCAGCAACTCGTCAAGCGACTTAGCCTTCTCTTGCGCCTGTACCGCACCGGTTGCCAGTAAAACGGCCACACTGCCGGCTGCAATTATGCATTTGATTTTATTGTTCATTGAGCGGCCTCCGGTGCAGCGATTGGGAGATTAAGAATGTCGATGGAAGCTTGTTTCTTGGCGATGCGGATGCCATTCGAAACCGCATTGCGGTATTCGTTGCTATCCAGTGGCTTCCAGGCTCCGTCGGCCCAGGCACCTGTCACGTCTTTATCTGTCGATTGGAACATCAGGGCGATGCGGCCAACACGCAAAATATCAACTTCGCGCTCCTGGTCCATGCCGTCGATTTGAATTTCGTCTTTGTAGGTGTCGATTTTGCGGCCGTATTCGCTCTCGATCTTAAACGCTTCCAGCACCTGGCGGAATTTCTCCGAAGTGGAGATATCGGAACGATCAACATTCGCTTTCAGGAAGGCGATGCGATCGGCTCGCTCTTTTTCGTGGAATGGAAAGTCCAGCTCAACAAACTGCTCAAGCCCGTCAATCATACGAAGTATCAGCGGCGTCATTTGACGCTGTATGACAGTCACCTGGCCGATTGCATCGTCCAGTTCCTGCATACGCACGGACTGGTTTTCAATCTGAATATCCAGTCGCTGGTTATATATTTTAAGGCCGTCAATTTCTTTGTTAACAGTCTTGTAGTCGCTTAACAAGCTTGAGGTTTCATCGGCCAGTTTATCGATTCGCTTTTGCGATTGCTGGGCCGCCGCTGTTTTGGCTTGGCCAACCTGCATGATAGAGCTAAATGCGTCGGCACTGGCGGTTCCGGCAAAGGCTATGCCGACCGTCAAGCCGACGCAGGCAGCGGTTTTCAATCGATGCTTTTTCATGGATAGACTTCCTTTATATTGAGGCTTTGACTAAGACTTTTGACACTCACTAAAAATTAGCTCGCTGCAGTTTTTTTATTCGCCAGGGTGCTTAACTTTCACACCGATACGATAGCGTGCAGTTGTATAACAGTTTTCCACATAAATCAACGATCGCTAATAAAAGTTATTTTCTTTGTGTCGAACTACCACGGAGATTTAGGCGAGTGTGTAAATCGGTAGCACGTAACCCTTCGTTGAGTAGAATGAGGTATGCCCCCTCTTACACTCTTTCATAAGTAACGATACTAAACGCATGCGCACGCTTCGCAGCTGCCGGAAATTCCTCGCGCTGCAGCTCGTGCCAGGCTTGCAGGTCGAATACTGGAAAGAACGTATCACCGTCGATTTCAGCATGCACCCAGGTCAGATACAGACGCTGCGCCAGTGGCAGACTTGCGGCGTACAACTGCGCACCGCCGATTACGAAATACTCGGCTTCTCCGCTGTTGCTACAATCGATTTGCGCCAGCTGCAGCGCTTCTTCAAGCGACTCTGCTAACTGCACACCTGGGATTTTTTTTAGCGAGCGACTGACCACAATGTTACATCGCCCAGGCAGCGGCTGATCCATCGATTGGTAGGTTCTGCGCCCCATGATCACAGGTTTCCCCAACGTAGTGCGCATAAAGTGCCGCATATCTTCAGGCAAGCTCCACGGCAAATCGTTATCACGCCCGATGACGCGATTGCTCGCCATGGCAGAAATAAGTGACAGGCAGAAAGATTTGCCGTCAGCGTGCTGGCGCGCATCAGCGCCGGTGGTCGATTTATCCATTTGTTTATGTAGGTTTACGTTGTAAGAACTGCAAGTGTTAGCGCTTGGCGGATGTTAAATCACTAATCGCGAAATGGTTACTATACGCTAGAAAATAATAATAGATCGTTAGTGATGAATTATAAGGCGGCGGGGCGCAACTGCGTCATGCCCGCTGATGACTATACGGCCACTGGCGCTGCAATGTGTGGATGAGGGTCGTAGCCACTTAGCTCAAAATCTTCAAAGCGATACGCGTAAATCGACTCCGGCCGGCGTTTGATCTGTAACCTTGGCAAAACTCGAGGTTGGCGCTGCAGCTGCACACCAACCTGCTGCGCGTGGTTGCTGTAGATATGACTATCGCCAGTAGTGATAATTAACTCACCCAGCTGCAGGTCGGACTGCTGTGCCAGCATGTGGGTAAGCAGGGCCAGGCTGGCCATATTGTAAGGCAGGCCGAGCAGCGAGTCGGAAGATCTAATCAGCAGCTGCGAAGACAAGCGACCTTCGGCCACATAAAACTGGTACAGCAAATGGCAGGGCGGCAGCGCCATCTTGCCTTGTTTGACGTTCTCCTGCGGCGACAGGTTTTCATCGGGCAAATACTCGACGTTCCAAGCGTGAAACAAAATGCGGCGACTATCAGGGTTATTGCGCAAACAATTCACCACGTAATCAATCTGATTAATCGTGCCACCATCGCTAGTCGGCCAGGCGGTCCACTGCTTACCGTAAATCGGTCCCAGGTCGCCGGTCTCGGTCGCCCACTCGTCCCAGATTGTTACGCCATTGTCGTTTAACCACCGGGTATTGGTATCGCCGCTAAGAAACCAGAGTAGCTCGTTGGCGATGCCTTTAAAGTGCAGCTTCTTAGTGGTTAGCAATGGAAAACCAGCGTTCAGGTCGTGGCGCATTTGGCGGCCAAATACCGACAATGTGCCGGTACCTGTGCGGTCACCCTTTTGCACTCCGTTGGCTCGAATATCTTGTAATAAGTCTAAATATTGTTGCATGGCCTTTTTGGTTGCTGATTTCTCTGATTAAAAGTTTCTCTGATTGTGCGTTGCTCTGATTATAGGTTTAACTGCGTGCCGATTTGTGTGCGCGGTAAGCGTAGAAAAGCATTAAAACGCCGGCTAAAAACATAGGCACGCACAGTTGCTGGCCGCGTGTCATCCAGCCAAATATGAGCTCATCACGCAGATGGCTGTCGGGCTGACGCGCGAACTCCACCACAAAACGCTGTACGGCATAACCTAGCAAAAACACACCCGACACAGCCCACGGCGGTCGCTGAAGGCGTGAAAAGTAGAATACCAGTGCGAACAGGAAGATGCCTTCCAGACCTGCCTGATATAGCTGCGACGGATGTCGCTGCAGCAGTTCCGGATCGTTTGGAAACACCATCGCCCACGGCAGATCGGTGGGCCGCCCCCACAATTCCTGGCCGATAAAGTTGCCAATGCGACCCAGACCCAGACCAATAGGCACTATTGGCGCGACGAAGTCGAGCACGGCACCCGGTGACTTGCCCAGTTTACGGGCAAACAAAAACATGGCCACGATCACGCCTAGCAGGCCACCGTGGAACGACATGCCGCCGTCCCAAATCTTCACCAGCCACAGCGGGTCTTGTAGGAATTTTCCGAAATCGTAAAACAACACATAGCCAAGGCGACCGCCCAACACGACACCCAGCGCACCGTAGAAAATCAAATCATCAAGGTTGTCGCGCGTAACAGGACTGTAGGGGCGTGTCGCGCGCTGCCGCGCCAGCAACCAGGCGGCGGCGAACGCTAACAAGTACATAAGGCCGTACCAATGCACGCGCAGCGGACCGACTTCGACAGCAACCGGGTCGAAATTCGGGTGCATCAATACGCCCACTAAGCTTTGCGTTAGCATGGTTTGTCTCTAGTATCCCTTCCAGGTGATAATGCATTATCACCTGGAAGG
>RCMY010000628.1_pt1 | contig 33346 bp, 30 predicted proteins | sample 2041341 | NCBI WGS metagenome assembly RCMY01 (sample SAMN09708234, study PRJNA481090) | Marine sediment metagenome, whole genome shotgun sequencing project. | reverse complement strand
TAGGAAATCGTGAAGATATTTCCACTCGTGCATTGCGTATCCTCGCTGAGGTAGACATTGTGTATGCGGAAGACACGCGACATAGCCGTCAATTATTGTTTTCTTATGGAATTGAGGCTGATTTGCGTTCATTGCATCAGCACAATGAAAAAGCGCGTACAGAGGAAGTTTTACAGCATTTAGAAGCTGGAATGAATCTTGCCTTAATTTCTGATGCTGGCATGCCGTCAATCAGTGATCCTGGTTTATTAGTGGTTTCTGCACTGCAAGAAACCTCACATACCGTTGTGGTCATTCCAGGAGCGAGTGCTGTAGTTACTGCTTTAGCAGGTTCAGGTTTGGCCTCGCAACCATTCACATTTTTAGGTTTCCCTCCCGATAAAAAAGGTAAACGCGCAAGTTTATTCGAGCAAATTAGAAATCTGCCACATACCTTAATATTTTATGTGGCAATACATGATTTAAAAAAATATTTACAAGAAATTTCTGAAGTATTTTCTGATAATAAAATTTCCGTCGCACGCGAGCTTACTAAAATGCATGAGCAGTTTTATTTAGGAACAGCAAAGGAGTTGTTAGCTTTAATTGCTAATGGAGATTTAGTTTTAAAAGGTGAGTTGGTCTTGTTAATTGATAATACGAAAGTTGAAGTGAATGATTCACAAGGCGTTGCTAAACAAGCATTGATAAAAGCTTTCGCTGATGAGTTGCCGTCAAGTAAGTTAGCAAAAATTGTCGCCAAGTTAACCAACGAAAATCGCCAAGACGTGTATGCTGAGATCGAGAAGCTTAAATTGAAATAAAAAATTTGCTTCTCGCCCCGTACTTGATACGGGGTCTCCTAACGATAAGGAGAATTTGAAGAAAATATAATGTAGGGGCAGCATTCCGTGGCTGCCCTAGATAATAGAAATTATCAAGCAGGGTAGGCACAGGGACCTACCCCTACAACATAGGAAAAAACCATGAGCCCAGAAGATATTTTTTTACCCGTAATCGCTTTAATTTTATGGACACTCGTCTTTACCTTTTGTATGGGATATTACCGTGTAAAGTCAGCCAAAGAAGGTGCGGTAGATCCACGTGTATTTAAAACTTACGCTGATACCTCATCGTTTTCAGAGACCATGCGGAAAATGGGTAATCATTACGATAACCTCATGACTATGCCTATGTTGTTTTATGTGATCTGTTTAATGATTTATGTAACTAAAATTGTAGATGGTTTTTTTATTGGCTGTGCTTGGATTTATGTAGCTACACGTTTTGTGCATTCGTTTATTCACTTAGGAAAAAACAATCCTATTAAGCGATTTATGCCGTTTGCTTTGAGCGCAATTGTTTTGTTGGTGATGTTATTGAGATTTGGAGTTAAGGTTGCGAGTTAGTCAGTGGATTGCCGTTCTACGAGGCGTCGCATTGCTTCAAATTCACCATATTTTTTTAACTCGGAAAAGTAAAACTCAAATTCACCAGAACTAAAAAAGCTTTCGTCTGTCATGATAACGCCAGAAAGGTTATTCAAGTCTTTAATTTGATTTTTAATGTTGATGAGATCTTCATGTGCAGCTTGGTTACCTAACAAAAATTGCATCCTAGCTTGAATAGTTATACCTAAAGAGTGACCAAGGATTGTTTTAGAGTTTTCGAGTGCTAAGCCGTATTTATAACAAGCGCTCCTCCAGCGTTCGGCTTGAGTATTGGCAACGCCTTGTTTTAAGCAAGCTTGAGTAACATCACTATTTATAGCTTGTGCCGCCGCAATTCCTATAGCATCTATGGCCACGCCTAATCGTTGTATGCTTTCATCGCTAAGTTGTGATAAATCGGGTTTGATTTTGTAACCGAGAGTTTTTTCTAATTTCTTTTTTGAATATTTATGTAATCTTGTATCTTTATGAAGTGAGTATTCAACATTTTCAAAGGTTTCGCTGTAATAAGTATTGTATGATTCGTCACCCTCAATGCTTTCTAAAATACTGAGTGCAGATTCATAATCTTTACTATTTAAACTATCTGATATCAGTAATTCTTTACCAACAACGTTTTTAGGATTAATTGAAAGAAGTCTTTCGGCAAATCGTTTCGGATCGCAGGGATTAGTTTTTATTTTTATACAGTTAGTACTCGCTAAAAATTGGAGTAACTCGTTTTTAGGGTAGGCATCAGCAAGGCGAACAAGTTCTGCCACTCTTTTTATTTTATCTTCTGTTAATAAAGCATTCGTAATATCGTTTGTTAAGTGCACATCAAATGGTTTCTGATTATGTTCATTTGCTATTGGACTTATTATAATTGATTCTGCAGTTACTTTTTTTTTATTAGATTCTTCAACTTGAGAAAATTTTCCGTTTATTTTATTTTCGAAAGGCAAAAGACCTTGCGGATTTTCAACGCTCTGATTTTTATATATCACTGTAGCTAGAAGTGCACTTGTTAAGATTATTAAAAGTGTAATAAAGGTTTTTTTCATTTCGAACCAATCTAATATTGCTTATTCTTTAATTCCCTGTATTGTACCACCCCTGAGCCGGCTAGACAGTCGCTGTTGATCTTGTATCAATGGAGGAAAGTCCGGGCTCCATAGGGTAGAACGCCAGATAACGTCTGGGTGGCGCAAGCCAACGGAAAGTGCCACAGAAAATATACCGCCAAGTTCGCTTGGTAAGGTTGAAATGGTGCGGTAAGAGCGCACCGCGCTTTTGGCAACAAAAGTGGCAGGGCAAACCCCGTTCGGAGCAAGGCCAAATAGGGGAGTTGGGGCGAAAGCACCGCCTGTGACCCACAGGGCTCCCGGGTAGGCTGCTTGAGATGCATGGCGACATGTAATCCAGATGAATGACTGTCCGCGACAGAACCCGGCTTATCGGCCGGCTCAGACTTTTTTTGCTTTATTCTGCATAATTAATAAACAATCTCACTTTCTTAACAAGTGCTTAAAAGAAGTGCTTGTAAGTTACTGATAAATGGTTTTATTAGTACTCGATTTTTCCAATAATTTAGTATAAAATCACTCGTAAGTCACTGTTCTGTCACAATTTTTCCTAATTTACAGTTGACACTCCCGCCAGCTAGTCACTATAGTGTCAAGAAGTGGTAAAAAGTGGGAGAAAATGGGTTTTTAGGTAAACAAGTGGTCCATCAGGACTCAAAAGCCCAAAAAAGTGCAAATGTTACGCGGAGCCAGCCAAATAAACTTAGATGCGAAGGGTCGTTTATCGATTCCTTCTCGCTATCGCGCGCAATTGCAAGAAACTTGCCAAGGTCAGGTAATAATCACCGTAGATAAGGATTATTGCCTATTAATCTATCCATTACATGAATGGGAAGAAGTAGAGCGCAAGTTAAATCGTCTCCCTAACTTAAATAAACAAGCCCGCCGCTTACAGCGTTTGATGATTGGTTATGCATCAGAAGTGGAAATGGATGGCAATGGCCGTTTGTTATTACCAAAAGAATTACGTGCCTTTGCTGGATTAGAAAAACAAGTGGTTCTTCTAGGGCAAGGCAATAAGTTTGAATTATGGGATGAAACACGCTGGAACGAAAATCGTGATGCATGGTTGGCCGAAGAGAGTGAAGGTCCTCTCGAAGGCGAACTAGAAACTCTGTCTTTATAAAGGGAATTTGCAATGACAGATAAGAAAATTAGCGAGTTGGCATCATCAGCAACTCAAAAGAAAACGCATGAGCCGGTTTTATTTAATGAGGTCTTGGCTAACTTGTCTTTAAACGCTAACAGTGTAGTAGTTGACGCGACCTTCGGTCGTGGTGGTCATTCGGCAGCAATATTGCCTCTGGTTTCTGCACTCTACGCATTTGACCGTGATCCTACGGCTGTAGCCCATGCTAAGAAGTATTTTTCAGAAATAAAAAATTTTACACTGATTAACCGTCCATTTAGCGAGCTCCAAAAAGGTCTGTCCGAACACGCCGTCAAAGGGATTGATGGCTTGTTAATGGATTTAGGGGTGTCATCACCGCAATTGGATGTGGCTGAACGCGGTTTTAGTTTTCGCTTAGATGGTCCACTAGATATGCGTATGAATTTTGAAAGTGGTATGCCGGTAAGTGAATGGTTGGCAGTGGCAAGTCATCAAGATATTTCAAGGGTAATACGTACCTTTGGTGACGAGTCCGATGCCTTAGCTATCGCTACAGAAATACTTGCAGTAAGAGCACATACACCGCTCACGCGTACTTCACAGTTGGCCGATATTGTGAGTACTGTTAAAGCAAAGAAGTTCAAATCACATGCTCAGAGAAGAAAAGAAGGGTTGAAAAAAACCATTCATCCAGCTACTAAAACTTTTCAAGCCTTGCGCATATTTATTAATCAAGAAATGCATGAATTAGAAGCTTGTCTTGAGCAAAGTCTTGAGGCTTTGAATGTGGGCGGACGTTTGTGTGTAATCAGTTTTCACTCACTGGAAGACAGAATTGTAAAGCGTTTTATGCGAGACCAATCTCGTGTAGACCCTGCGCTAGCTGGCTTGCCAGAAATTCCTGTAGCAATGCAACCAAAACTGAAAATTGTTGGTAAGGCAATACATGCAACGCAAGAGGAAATAGTAAGAAATCCACGTGCGCGTAGTGCTGTGATGCGAGTAGCAGAGCGTTTGCAGGGTGCTGCGTAGTTTATGCAGCGTTTTGGGTTTTTATTGGTGTTAAGTGTCTTATGGTTTGCTGTTTTAGCATCGGCAATCACGGTGGTTACCGTTAGACATGAAGTGCGTACGCAGTTCATAGAATTGCAAAAACTAGTGAAAGTTCGCGATGGCTTAGTTGTTGAGTGGGGTCAATTACAAATTGAACAAAGCACTTTTGCAACGCACGGAAGAATTGATCGTTTGGCGAGAGAGAAATTGAAGTTAAAACAGCCTTTGGCTGAAGATATTATTATTGTGAGTAGTCTTAAATAGATGAGTAAGCAGAACAGTAGACGCAGTGAACAACAAAATCGTGTTGCAGCCTTTAAATGGCGCGGTATGTTTTTGTTTGCGTGCTTCAGTTTGCTTTGCGGTGGTTTGGTCGGGCGTGCGTTTTATCTACAAGTCATGCATCATGACTTTTATAATGAGAAAGCTGATGCACGTCATGTGCGGACCGTAAAAATTAGTGCTCATCGAGGCAAGATTACTGATAGAAATAATGAATTGATTGCGGTTAGTACTCCAGTTGATTCAATTTGGGTGAATCCAAAGACGATATTGCAAAATGAGGTTAATTATACAGCGCTAGCTAAATCTATTGGTCGCAGCGAAGAATGGTTATCACGTCGAATCAGCCAAAATTCACATAAAGAATTTATTTATTTGCGTCGTCACATGCGCCCTGATTTGGCAGAGCAAATTAAAAGTTTAAATATTCCTGGCTTGTATTTAGAGCGAGAATATCGCCGTTATTATCCAGCTGGCGAAGTTACTGCACATTTGCTGGGTTTTACCAGTATTGACGATAAAGGCCAAGAAGGATTAGAGCTTGCTTATGACCACCGTTTACAAGGTGAGTCAGGTAAAAAACAAGTGCTACGTGATCGTTTGGGTCGCAGTATTGATGACTTTAGTTTAATTAAAGAGCCGCACAACGGCGAGACATTGCAAACCAGTATTGATTTGCGTTTACAGTATTTGGCGTATCGCGAACTAAAAACCGCCGTAAAAAAATTCAATGCGACTTCAGGTTCACTAGTAGTTCTGGATGTACATACTGGCGAAGTGTTAGCGATGGTTAATCAGCCTTCTTACAATCCTAACAATCGTGGCAATTCACCAATTTCACATTATCGTAATAGAGCGGTAACCGACTTATTCGAACCGGGTTCAAGTGTTAAGCCTTTAATAGCTTCTGCAGCAATTGAAACTAAAGGTTATTCGCAACATAGCATTGTTGATACATCTCCTGGTTACTTCAAAATCGGTGCACGTACAGTTAAAGATAAACGTAATTTAGGCAAAATCGATTTGTCTACTGTAATAGCTCGTTCAAGTAATGTTGGTATAGCAAAGGTTGCTTTAGATGTTGATTCAAAACAATTATGGCAAGTGCTTAACGGCTTTGGATTAGGTCAATTGACCTACAGTAATTTTCCTGGCGAATCAGCTGGATTGCTTAATCACTACAGTAACTGGCGACCAACTTCGCAAGCAAGTTTGGCATACGGCTATGGCTTGTCAGTAACGCCATTACAGTTGGCACAGGCTTATGCGGTTATCGGAAATGAAGGCCTACGCACACCGGTTAGTTTTTTAAAGCGAGAGCTTGAGGATGCTAAAAAGCTAAGCCAGAGAGTTATTTCGATTGATACAGCAAAACAAGTCATAGAAATGATGGAAGCAGTGGTCAAGCCTGGTGGCACTGCGCCACAAGCACGAATTGAGGGTTATCGTATCGCAGGAAAAACAGGAACTGCTTGGAAATTTATTGATGGCGCGTATAGCCAAGAACGTTACCGTGGCTCGTTTGTTGGCCTTGCGCCGGCTTCTAATCCACAGGTGGCTGTGGTTGTAATGATTGATGATCCGCGTGGTGAGAAATACTATGGCGGTGATGTAGCGGCACCAGTATTTTCAAATACATTAGCTGGTGCCTTGCGTTTATTAAATATACAACCTGATGGTTTTGTAGAAACTACAGATTCCTATCAAGTGAGTCGTCAACTTGCTTTGACAGGAGCGGCTCAATAATGAATGCTCCAATGTTAAATAAAAATTTACAAGACTTGTTATCAGGGCTGGTAAATGCAGAGTTAATTCCTTCTGTCGAAGTTGGAAATTTAATTTTAGACACTAGAGAGTTGCAAAAAGGCGACGTGTTTATAGCTGTTGCTGGTACGCAGGCACATGGTCTGGATTATTTGCAAAGTGCTCTAAGCGCTAGTCCTGCACTTATACTTTTCGAGCCAACTGAAAAATATTCGCATATACAAACAGATGGTATTCCTTTTATAGCTATTGAAAATTTGAATCAGCATGTTTCTCTGATAGCGGCGCGATACTTTAATAAGCCAAGTGCAGAGCTAAACGTTACAGCAATAACTGGCACTAATGGTAAAACCACAAGTGCTTATCTGCTTGCACAGCTGTTAAGTTCTCAAGGCGTTGACGTTGCTATTATAGGAACAACTGGTTCTGGGCGTTTACACGAATTGCAAAATTCTAACTTAACAACGCCAGATGCAATCAACTTACAGAAAAAGTTGTCTGATTTAAAATTATCAGGTGTGCAACACGTAGTTATGGAAGCGTCATCGCATGCGCTTGATCAGCATCGTTTAGATGCGGTTGAAGTTGACGTTGCTGCATTCACAAATTTGTCCCAAGATCACTTGGACTACCATGAAGATATGTCTTCATACTTGGCAGCAAAGGCTAAGTTGTTTGCATTTAATTCTTTGGATTGTGTCGTTTTAAATGCAGATGAATCATCTTTTGATGTGTTGATGAAAATTATTAAGCCATCAGTAAATGTGATCACCTATTCAAGTGTTAATAATTCAAATGCAGATATTATTGCAAATAACATTGAGCTGAATTCCCAACAAACTAAGTTCCAGCTTACAGATTCAAAGTCTGAGTATTTCTTTTCAACTACCTTATTAGGCCAATTTAATGTAGCCAATTTAACGCTTGCGCTTTCTGTGATGCAGGCTTATGGATATGCCCTAGACAAGCTGACTAATACGGTTGAAAATCTAGTTGCACCAAGTGGTCGCTTAGAACGTTTCGGTGGTGTGCATGCACCTACGGTTGTAATTGATTACGCTCACACGCCTGATGCGCTTGAAAAAGCACTGAATACTTTGAAAACAATTAGTGCAGATGATTTGTCGGCAGTTTTTGGTTGTGGCGGTGATAGAGATAAATCAAAACGTGCACTTATGGGTGCTATTGCTCAGCAGTACGCGGAGAGAATTTATTTAACAGATGACAATCCAAGAACCGAATCTTCATTGAATATTATTAATGACATTAAAAGTGGTATGCAGGTCAGCTCGAAAGTTAAAGTCATTCCAAACCGAGCTGAAGCAATTAAAACCAGTATTAGTGAGGCAAATGAAAACGATATTATTTTGATTGCCGGTAAAGGTCATGAGGATTATCAAATTATAGGTAATGCAAAAATAGCATTCAGTGATCAATTGCATGCACAGGCGGCTTTGCAAGAATGGCGGGAGATTCGCTCATGATGGCAGATCTCAAGACCTTAGCAAAATTAGTTGACGGAAAACTGCTTGGCAATAATGCAGAATTCCATTCAGTATCAACTGATAGCCGTAGCATAGAATTTAATCAGTTGTTTGTAGCCTTAAGTGGTGAAAATTTCAATGGCAATAAATTTATTATTAAAGCTCAGGAGGCTGGCGCTGCTGGTGCCTTGGTTTCTGAAGCAAATAACACAGCCTTAATTGATCAAGTATTAGTTGAGGATGCTTTAGTTGCCCTGCAAGAATTTGCGACTTTTTGGCGCAAGCAATTTGCTATTCCTTGTGTGGGAATAACGGGTACCAATGGAAAAACTACAACAAAAACTATGCTGAAAGAAATTTTAGCTCAGTCACATAATGTACATGTCACTAAAGGTAACTTGAATAATGACATTGGCGTTCCTATGACCCTACTGGAATTGCGTGATAAGCATGAGTATTCCGTTATTGAAATGGGTGCGAGTCATCGTGCTGAGATTGGATTTTTAGCAAAAATGGCTAAACCAAAAATTGGAATAATTACTAATACTAGTGTGGCTCACCTAGATGGTTTTAATAATTTAGAAGGTGTAGTGCGTACTAAAGCGGAATTGTTCCAAGCATTGCCAAATGATGGAGTAGCAATTATTAATGCTGAGTCCAAAGGGTCTTTGTTTTTAAGTAAAGTTGCTAGACATTGTGAGCAACTCAATTTTGGATTTGCACCAAACGTTGATGTTCGAGTGTCTGGCTTAAGAATAGAAGAAAGTGAACATTCCGTAAAGCAAATTTTTACTTTAACAACACCGGATTGGAAAACACAAGTTGAGTCATATTTATTAGGGCCACACAACGCTTTAAATGCAGCGGCAGCAACGGCTGCGGCATATGCACTAGGCGTAAGTCAAGAAGATGTAGTTCGTGGTTTGCAGGGTATGCATCCTGTAAAAGGGCGTTTTAACTTGCATGAATTAGGTTCTGGCGGATGGTTAATTGATGACTGTTACAACGCAAACCCTGACTCAATGCGAGTCGCTATAGAGACATCCATCAAATTAAATCATCCTGTTTGGTTTGTTATGGGAGATATGTTTGAGATGGGTGCTAACGCACACAAGCATCATATGGAGATTGGCGCTTATGCAAAAAAATGTGGTGTAAAGCGTTTATTTGCGGTTGGTGATAATGCAAATGCTGCGGTTGAAGCGTTTGGTGAGGGTGCTTTATGGTTTGAAGACCTGGAGACATTGAATACTCATTTAAATCAAGTTATGGCGGCAGTTGCAGATCCAGTAACTGTTTTAGTTAAAGCGTCACGTGGCATGCATTTTGAAAAAGTGGTTCATGAAGTAAACAAGCATTTTATTGAAGCTACGGGTCAATATCGTAAATTGTCAATTCCAAAATCGAGGTTCATTTAATGCTTTTGTATTTAGCAGAAATTCTAGAAGGCTATATTTCTGGTTTTAACTTATTTAGTTATCTCACAATGCGAGCTGTATTGGGCGCGCTGACTGCATTAACAATTTCGCTTGCAATTGGTCCATGGATGATTAACCGCTTAAGTGCAAAACAAATTGGCCAAGTTATTCGCGAAGACGGACCGCAGTCGCATTTGAGTAAAGCGGGGACGCCAACAATGGGCGGCACTTTGATTGTGGTTACAATCGCCATCAGTACTTTACTCTGGGGCGATTTAACCAACCAATTCGTTTGGCTAGTATTGGCTGTAACCATTGGTAACGGTTTAATTGGTTTCTATGATGATTATCAAAAAATTAAATTTGGAAATTCAAAGGGACTTTCTGCTCGAGGAAAAATTATGTGGCAATCGCTTATCGCAATTGCTGCGGCTTGGTTTTTATTCCAGTGGAATACAGATGTTGCACAAGGCCATAGTTTAATTATTCCTTATTTAAAAGACGTGGCTATACCGCTTGGAATAGGTTCTGCAGTATTAACTTATGTAGTGATTGTTGGTACCAGTAATGCCGTGAACTTAACGGATGGTTTAGACGGTTTAGCAATTATGCCCGTGGTCTTGGTTGGGGGTGCTTTAGGTCTCTTTGCTTACGTATCAGGGAATGTGAATTTCTCTGATTATTTAGGCATTCCATATATCGAAGGTGTGGGAGAGTTATTTGTGTTTTGTGCAACTATCGGTGGAGCTGGTTTAGGGTTTTTATGGTTTAACACCTACCCTGCACAGGTTTTTATGGGCGATGTCGGCGCCTTAGCATTAGGAGCGGCCTTAGGAGTTGTAGCGGTTGCAGTGAAGCAGGAACTAATTTTATTCATCATGGGCGGAGTATTTGTGATGGAAGCGGTATCGGTAATCTTGCAAGTAGGCTCCTATAAATTACGCCAAAAACGAATTTTTCGAATGGCGCCATTGCATCATCATTATGAATTAAAAGGTTGGGCAGAACCAAAAGTAATAGTACGTTTTTGGATAATTACTGTGGTTTTGGTTCTGGTTGGTTTAGCAAGTTTGAAAATTAGATAAATTTAAAAATAGTAAAAATAATGCAAGTTAATTCTTTAAATACAATACATGCAACATCAGTTGTTCTCGGTTTGGGAGCATCGGGTTTGTCATGTCTTAAATACTTGCAAAATAAAAAAAGCCTTATTGCCTGTGATGATCATATGTCAGTAACACGACAATCAGAACTACAAAAAGACTTTAGTCAGGTGGAATTTTTAAGCGTGGCTGATTGTATGCGACGCACAGATATTCAAGAAGTTATCGCTTCTCCTGGTATTTCAAATCAGCACCCTTTGGTTTCACAAGCTTTGGCCGCAAGTATTCCAGTAATTTGCGATATAGAAATTTTTGCAAAAGCAGAAAAGGCACCAGTCATAGCAGTTACCGGGACTAATGGTAAAAGTACTGTTGTAAGTTGGTTGCAATATGTTTTAAATTCTGTGGGTAAAAATTGTTTACTAGCCGGTAATATTGGTATTCCTGCTCTTACCGCAATTGATGATGAGCATGAGGTTAGCATATTAGAGTTATCTAGTTTTCAATTAGAAAGAACTTATTCCTTAGCCCCAAAAGCAGCGCTTATATTAAATTTGAGCTCAGATCATTTAGACAGATATAGTAATGAGGTTGCTTATCAAGAAGCCAAAGAACGGATTTATAACAACGCTCAAGTAATAGTGATAAATCGCGATACACAAAATTTCAAAACGCCTTTATCAATTAAGCAGACTATGAGTTTTGGTTTGTCAAAATCTGAAAAGGATTTTGGAATAGTTTTTCAGGACGGTAAGCGATATTTGAGCTATCAGGGCGAAATTTTGGTGGCAAGTAGTGAGCTCCCACTTATCGGAGAGCACAATGTTTCAAATGCCTTAGCAGTCTTAGCTTGTGCTCAGGTTGTAGGGGTTGAGCCTGCAGATGCAATTTCTGGATTGTTAAAATTTAAAGGTTTAGCTCATAGAACTGAATTAGTTGCGGAACGCAATGGTGTGCGTTACATCAATGATTCAAAAGCTACTAATGCTGGTGCAACGATTGCAGCAGTAGATGGCGACTTGCAGAACATACTGCTTATCGCCGGCGGTGATGCGAAAAAAGCAGAATTGGCACCAATGCTAGATGCACTAAAAGGAAAGCTTAAACATGCCATTCTTTTAGGGCAGGACGCTAGGCAACTAGAAGACTTATTAGGTGCAATTGCCCCTTGTTCTCAAGTCGAAGACTTAGAGTCAGCAGTTAAATTAGCATCTGAGTTAGCTGAGTCGGGAGATACGGTTTTATTATCGCCAGCATGCTCAAGCTTAGATATGTTTAAGAGTTACATGCATCGTGGTGAAGTTTTTATTGCTGCTGTGGAGGGCTTGAAAGATGAGTAGCCTGACTCTTAGGAATAAGCTGGTTTCAGAAACTGTAGCGGTAAAAAATCGTAATACATCTTTACAAGATAAAGCTGAAGGCACTCTGGATTTGCAGTTGGTTAGTATTTGCTTAATGCTATTGTTGATAGGCGTTGTCATGGTTTATTCAGCGTCTATTGCGAGTGCTGAAAAACAATTAGGAGCCGCCGATTATTATTTAAATCGCCATTTAATATTCGTCTGCTTAGGCTTGCTTTGTGGTTTGCTTACCTATTCAATTCCAACAAAATTTTGGCAGCGTATTCGTTGGGTGTGTTTATTAGTGGTATTTATTTTGCTGGTATTAGTGTTAATTCCGGGTATTGGAAAAGTTGTCAATGGCTCTCGTCGTTGGATAGATCTAGGGTTGTTTGGCTTACAGGCTTCCGAACTTGCAAAACTAGGTGTAATCATATTTTTGGCAGGTTATTTAGTTAAGCAGCAAAAAAATGTTGAACAGAGCTTCAGTGCTTTTATTCGGCCATTAATTGTGGTGGTTTTAATTGGAATTTTGCTCATGCTTGAGCCAGATTTTGGTGCTACTGCAGTCATGATGGGAATTACCATGGGCATGCTGTTTTTAGGTGGCGTACGTATTTTACATTTCATGGTGTTTATGTTGATTTCGATAGTTTCACTTTGGAGTGTTGCTATCTCAAGCCCGTATCGAGTAAAACGTATCATGTCATTCTTAGAGCCATGGGAACACTCGCAAGATAGTGGTTATCAATTGGTTCAGTCACTTATTGCAATTGGTCGTGGTGAGTGGTTTGGCGTGGGTTTAGGTAACAGCATGCAAAAGCTTTTTTACTTACCCGAAGCACATACTGATTTTGTATTTGCAATCTATGCTGAAGAGTTTGGATTGTTAGGTGTTGTTGTCTTGATTGCTCTATTTGTGTTTTTACTATTACGCGCTTTTAAAATTGCACGTATGGCAATGAGTGTGTCCAGACCTTATCAGGCCTATTTAGCAAGCGGAATTGGAATTTGGATAGGCTTGCAGGCGCTAGTCAATATTGGTGTTAATCTGGGCGCCTTACCAACTAAGGGTCTTACTCTCCCATTGATTAGTTATGGCGGAAGTAATCTGATTACCATCTGCATTGCATTAGCATTGTTATTACGTGTACATAAAGAAAATGTATTGTCGCAATTAGGGCATGCAAAAAAATCGCCGAGCCGTAAGTCCTCTGTTTCCAAGGAGCAAGTGTAATGTCACAAACATTAGCTCCAATAGTGGTAATGGCAGGTGGAACTGGCGGGCATATTTTCCCAGCTATGGCTGTGGCCAAAATACTTGAAGCAAATAATTGTCCTGTGACTTGGATTGGAACGCCTAATAGTATGGAAGCGCGTTTGGTGCCGCAGCACGGTGTAGTAATACGCTTTGTTGATATTCAGGCTCTTCGAGGTAAAGGAATTGTTACCAAAGTATTATTCCCTTTACGTTTAATACGAGCTATTTTTCAAGCGAAAAAAATAGTATCCGAAATTAATCCAGCTGCAGTGTTAGGAATGGGTGGTTTTGTTACGGGTCCTGGTGGGATTGCGGCTTGGATAGCACGTAAACCGTTACTCGTGCATGAACAAAATGCAGTAGCAGGAATGACAAATACCTATTTGGCTAAGTTTGCAAAACATGTTTATGAAGCATTTCCAAATAGCTTTAAGAATTTCGATAAAGCCATAGAAGTTGGTAACCCAATTCGAGCTGAAATTAAAGCATTACATTCGCAAGTTAAATCAAAATTTACGCATGCAAGACCATTTCGCTTATTAATTATTGGTGGAAGTCTTGGTGCTCTAGTGTTGAATGAAACGGTTCCACTTGCAGTCGCTAGTCTTTATCTGAACCACGGTATCAAAGAACAGGATATTGAGATTCGTCACCAAGCGGGTAAAGCTACTTATCAGCATGCAATGGATGCCTATACAGTTGCCAATGTTGACGCTGAAGTAAGCGAATTTATTGACGATATGGCAGCGGCGTATTTGTGGGCAGATCTCATTATTTGTCGTGCAGGTGCTTTGACTGTTAGTGAAGTTTCGGCGGCTGGCTTACCAGCAATTTTTGTTCCTTTCCCATTGGCGGTAGACGATCATCAACGTAAAAATGCTGAAGTATTAGTAAAAAACAATGCTGCAAAAATGATTCTGCAAAAAGAGTTAACTGCTGAAAAGTTAGCAACAACTATCTTGACCTTAATTAAGCAAGATGAACAACTTATCGCTATGAGTGAAAATGCAAAAGCCTTGGCCAAGCTAGATGCTGCAAATATTATTGCTGAGCAATGTTTAAGTTATGCGAGGCAAGCAGCATGAGCGATACCATGCATAGAATAAACCATATCCACTTTGTTGGAATCGGCGGCTCTGGTATGGGCGGTATTGCTGAGGTTCTTTTAAACCTGGATTATAAAGTCACTGGATCAGACATTAATGTCAGTGCTATGACACAGCGTTTGGAGTCAATGGGCGCAAAAGTATTTATTGGTCATGCTGCCGAAAATATTAAAAACGCTGACGTTATTGTGAGATCAACCGCAATTTCAGAAGCCAATATTGAAGTTAGTGCCGGACTGGCCCAGAGAATTCCTGTAATAAGACGAGCTGAAATGCTTGCTGAACTTATGCGTTTTAAATTTGGCATAGCCATTGCCGGAACGCACGGAAAAACCACGACAACTTCATTGGTTGCAAGTATTTTGGCCGAAGCCGGTAAAGACCCAACTTTTGTTATAGGTGGTTTGTTGAACTCAACTCAATCTAATGCCAAGTTAGGTACAGGCAAGTATTTAGTCGCTGAAGCAGATGAGAGCGATGCCTCATTCTTACATTTGCAACCAATTCTTGCTGTAGTTACTAATGTTGATGTGGATCACTTAAGTACATATGAAGGTGATGTAAATCGTTTGTATCATTCTTTTGTTGAGTTCTTATCTAATTTACCATTTTATGGAACCGCCATCATGTGCGTGGATGATAGTGGCGTTCAAAAAGTTATGCCTGATGTGTCAAGACGTATTCTAACTTATGGTTTAGATGCAGAGGCTGATGTGAGAGCTATTAATGTTGAACAAAATAATTTTCAAACAAATTTCACTGTTCAACGAAAAGGTTTTGCTGATCTAAATATTCAACTCAATATGCCTGGTTTGCACAATGTCAGAAATTCTTTAGCGGCGATTGTAATCGCTCAAGAAATTGGAGCAGATGACGAAGCAATTGCAAGGGCCTTATACAATTTTGATGGTATTGGTCGTCGCTTCGAGCAGCTAGGCGTAGCTCCTGTAAAAGCAGGACAAGTCACTATTGTGGATGATTATGCGCATCATCCAGTTGAGCTTGCAGCAACACTACAGGCTGCAAAACAAGTGTGGCCTAATAAACGTATTGTTACAGTTTTTCAGCCGCATCGTTATTCTCGCACACAAGAATTAATGGATGATTTTACTCAAGTGTTAGCTGAAGTCGATCAGCTATTGTTAACAGAAGTTTATCCAGCGGGTGAGAAAGAAATACCATCGGCTAATAGTCATGCTTTAGCTCGTGCCATACGTGTACGTGGAAAAGTTGAACCAATTTTGATTTCTGATTTAGACCAAGTCGCAAACAGTATTAATGACATTGCACAAGACAATGATGTGATATTACTCATGGGCGCGGGAAGTATTGGAAGAGTTGCAAAAGATATTGTCAAAAACTTGACCGATTTGCAAAATAAGAGACAGCAATAATGCAAGCAAATAAAATGCAACGCATTACCCGTTCTGTAACTGATGCCAAGAAATTTGGCAAAGTGGCCGTTTTGTATGGTGGAAATTCTGCTGAGCGTGATATCTCATTGATGAGCGGCGATGGAGTCTTTGCGGGCTTGATTGAAAAAAATATCGATGCCCATTTAATTGATTTGCAAGCCTATGATTTGCAAAATCTAGTAAGTGAAAAATTTGATAGAGTTTGGATTGCACTGCATGGACGTGGTGGTGAAGATGGTACTTTGCAAGGCGCTCTTGAATATCTAGGTATTCCATACACCGGCTCTGGTGTTTTAGGTTCTGCATTGTGCATGGATAAATTGCGTGCTAAGCAAGTATTTGTTGCTACAAATATTCCGACACCTAAATGGATGGTAGTTGATCAGGAAACGTCTTCTGAAGAGTTATTAAATACAATAGGTTTGCCAATGGTAATTAAACCTTCGAATGAAGGCTCAAGTATTGGCATGAGTATCGTGAATGAACCAGCTGAGTTAGCGCGTGCGATTCAAGATGCATTAAGGCTTGATGCCTCAAGTATTGCTGAACAATATATTGATGGTAAAGAAATCACTATTAGTGTTTTACATAATCAAGTATTGCCTGGTATCCATATCGAAACTCCAAGAACATTCTATGATTATGAGGCTAAATATTTTTCAGATAATACAAAATATCATTGTCCTGCAAATTTATCAGAAGCCTTAGTTTTGAAATTGAATAAACTCAGCTTGCAAGCTTTTGCAGCATTGGATGCCTATGGCTGGGGTCGTGTAGATTTTATGCTGGATAGAGAAGACCGGCCCTTTGTTTTAGAGGTAAATACTTTGCCGGGTATGACGACACATAGCTTAACGCCGATGTCAGCAGCAGCGGTTGGGTTTAGTTTCTCAGATTTGGTTTGGAAAGTGTTAGAAACTAGTTTTTTAGGGGAGCTTAAATAATGGCTAAACGCATGGCAAAAAACCTCCCTAAAAAAAGGAATCAGCAAGTTGAGAATGCACTACGTCAACGAAAAATTGTAAGCTTGGTGAAATCAGCTAGCTTAGTAAGTATTGTGCTTGTGAGCTTAATTTCACTTGGCTACGTGTCTTATAAGGCTTTAGATAAGCCATTGGATAGGGTTGAGTTAAGTGCACGTTTTGAGCGAGTAAGCACACTCGATATTGAAAAAGTACTTGCTAAGTATAAGCAGTCAAAATTTTTGTCCATTGATTTAATCAGCTTACAGAAAGAGTTAGAGAACGTAGCTTGGGTTGATGTGGCAGAAGTTCGTCGCCGATTTCCAGCAAAGTTGATAGTAACACTTACTGAACATGTTGCAGCTGCTAGATGGGGTGAAGCTGGCTTGTTGAATACCAGAGGTGAATTAATTTTAAAAGAGACTCGTTATTTACCACCTGAACTGCCGCGTTTACAAGGACCAGAAGGTAGTGAATGGCAAGTTGCACAAAAGTATTTGGAACTGAGAAAAACTGTTTTAGGCTTTGGTTTAAATATTGAATATTTAAGTATGGATGCACGCGGTGCCTGGCATTTTGATTTATCTAATGGTATGCAAGTAAAAATTGGGCGTGAAGCAACTGACCAACGTTTTTATCGATTCGAAAAACGTGTACTACCTTTGTTATTTAAATTAGAGCAGGGCATTAAAAGCGTTGATATGCGTTACAGCAATGGCTTTGCAGTTAAATGGCAAACTGAAATACCTACTGAAGAGAATATAAAACTCAATAAGCTAGAAAAAATAGGAAACTTGCAAAAGAAAAATCAATTTCCGTCTTTAGGAAAATTTTTGGGAGAAAATAACTATGCCTAAACAAACCGATAGAAATCTAATTGTCGGGCTTGATATCGGCACATCAAAAATAGTTGCCTTGGTAGGCGAGCTAAATGATGAAAACCAAGTTGAAGTTATTGGTTTAGGAACGAGTGTGTCTAATGGCTTGAAAAAAGGGGTTGTAGTTAACATTGAAGCAACTGTCGAATCTATACAGCGAGCTGTTAGTGAAGCGGAAATGATGTCGAACTGTCAAATTACTTCTGTGTTTGCTGGCATAGCCGGTAGTCATATTAATAGCATGAGTTCAACGGGTGTAGTGAAAATTGTTGACGGCGAAGTGGATGAAGAGGATGTGAGACGAGTGATAGAAGCGGCCAGAGCGATGGACATTCCAGATAACCAGCGCATTTTGCATGTTTTGCCACAAGAATTCATTATCGATAGACAAGAAGGAATTCGTGAGCCTATAGGTATGTCGGGAGTGCGTTTGGAAGCTAAAGTTCACATGGTGACCTGTGCTGAAAGCGCTGCTCAAAATATTATTAAGTGTGTTCAACGTTGTGGTTTAGAAGTTGAAAATATAGTTTTAGAGCAATTGGCCTCAAGTTATTCAGTACTAACTGAAGATGAAAAAGAGTTGGGTGTTTGTTTAGTTGATATAGGTGGGGGTACTACTGATATTGCAGTTTTCTTTGGTGGCGCGATTCAATATACAGCAGTAATTCCAATAGCCGGTGATCAAGTGACCAATGACATTGCAATTGTGATGCGAACCCCAACCAAAAATGCCGAAGAAATTAAAATTAAATACGCCTGTGCACTTTCTCAATTAGTCGGAGAGGACGAAAGTATTGAAGTACCAAGTGTTGGTGATAGGCCAGCAAGACGTTTGGCACGTAGCACACTAACTTCTGTTGTGGGTCCGCGTTACGAAGAATTATTTACCTTAGTTCGTTATGAATTACAACGCAGTGGTTTTGAGCAATTAATACCGGCGGGTGTGGTTCTAACGGGTGGTACGTCAAAAATGGAAGGCGTTGTTGAACTTGCTGAAGAGATTTTTCATACTCAAGTTCGTTTGGGTGAGCCTACGCATGTAGTTGGCTTAGCCGATGTAGTACGTAATCCCATTCATGCGACCGGCGTTGGCTTGTTGTTATATGGCAAAAATCATTATTTAAATGAACCAGATAGTCAGCCAATGAGTTCAAGTTTGAAAGATATTTTTGAGCGTATGTTGGGATGGTTTAAAAAAAGTTTTTAGAATTTAGGGATAATTTATTGATTGCAAACCCAATAAGTTATTTTTGAAAAAAAGCGTGGCTAACTAGTCACAGATTTACAATCAGAGGAGATACAAAATGTTTGAATTAATGGATTCCAGTCGTCAGAGCGCTGTTATCAAAGTAATCGGAGTTGGTGGTGGTGGCGGAAATGCTGTTGCTCATATGATGTCAGCAGGAATTGATGGCGTCGATTTTATTTGTGCTAATACTGATGCACAGGCACTAGGCAACTCTAAGGTAAAAACGGCATTGCAAATTGGTTGCGGCATAACTAAGGGCCTAGGTGCTGGTGCTAATCCAGACGTAGGTCGTCAAGCGGCAATGGAAGATCGTGATCGAATTAAAGAAGTAATTGAAGGCAGTGATATGTTATTCATTACAGCCGGCATGGGTGGAGGTACAGGTACTGGTGCTGCGCCAGTGGTTGCTCAAGTAGCACGTGAGATGAATATCTTGACGGTTGCTGTGGTAACAAAGCCATTTGGTTTTGAAGGCGATAAGCGAATGCGTTTAGCAGAAAAAGGTATTGAAGAACTCAGTGGTTATGTGGATTCGTTAATCACGATACCAAACCAAAAGCTTTTGAGTGTACATAGTAACCTAACTTTACTAGATGCTTTTAAAGAGGCTAATAAAGTATTACAAGGTGCCGTACAAGGTATTGCTGAACTCATTACACGTCCAGGTTTAATCAATGTCGATTTTGCTGACGTCAGAACGGTTATGTCAGAAATGGGTATGGCTATGATGGGTACTGGTACAGCACAAGGTGACAATCGTGCACAAATTGCTGCCGCAGAAGCTATTTCATCTCCATTGCTTGAAGATATTAATATTTCGGGTGCACAAGGTATCTTAGTTAATGTCACAGCTGGATCTGATCTAAATCTTATGGAATTAGATGAAGTGGGTAATATAGTGAAAGAATTTGCTTCGGCTGATGCAACGGTAGTGATGGGGACTGTAATTGATCCAGAAATGTCAGGTCATTTACGCGTTACTGTTGTTGCTACTGGTTTAAGTAGTGGAGAAACTACACTAGAAAAACCAGATATCAGAAGTCTAGTTCGCGAGATTAAGTTACCTGAACGTCCTGACTATGATGAATTAGATCGCCCAATGGTTGCGCGTCGACAACAGCGTGCAGTAGGGTCAGATATTGTTCCAAATATACAAGATGAAGAGATTTTAGATATTCCTGCTTTTTTACGTAAGCAAGCTGACTAAAATTGAATTCTTCTGGTTGTTATAGGTCATAGAGGTTTATAAATTGATTTGCTGAGAAATAAGTCGGGTATTAATTAGGTCTTATAGCCTAATTAACAAAGTAGTGTATGTTTAAGCAATAAGTAAAAAATGCTTAAAAAATACTATTTTGGTATAATATTCCGATAATTTCACGTTTTATAGCTTATTAAGTTAAAAATTAGACTTCTGTATCAGTTTACTGATTGGGAAAACAATATGTTACGACAACGTACACTTAAAAATTCGATTCGTGCGACTGGTGTCGGTTTGCACTCTGGCGAAAAAGTTTTTATGACTTTACGCCCAGCACCAGTGAACACGGGTATTGTTTTCGTACGTGTTGATCTCCCGGAATCTAAAGTGGTAAAAGCCGACGCTCTGTTAGTCGGCGATACCATGCTTGGCACTTCTCTCATTCAAGATGATGTGAGAGTTGCAACTGTTGAGCACTTACTTTCAGCAATGGCTGGCGTTGGCTTAGATAATGCCTATGTTGATTTAAGTGCTGCTGAAGTGCCGATAATGGATGGCAGCGCAGCACCATTTGTATTCTTATTACAATCCGCAGGTTTGATTGAGCAAAATGCCTTCAAGAAATTTGCTCGAATTAAAAAAACCGTACGAGTGGAAGATGCTGAGAAATGGGCTCAATTTGATCCCTATGATGGTTACAAAGTAGGTATGACAATAGACTTCGATCATCCGGTATTTAAAAGTCATACACAATATGGATGCGTAGATTTTTCTACTACATCCTATGTAAAAGAAGTGAGTAGGGCACGTACCTTTGGCTTTATGCGTGATATTGAAATGCTACGTTCACGTCAGTTGACTTTGGGTGGTTCATTGGATAACGCAATTGTGTTAGACGATTTTCGTGTGCTTAATGAAGATGGCTTGCGTTATGAAGATGAGTTTGTGCGTCATAAAATTTTAGATGCAATAGGCGACTTATACTTGTTCGGTTACAGCCTCATCGGTGAGTTCAGTGGGTATAAAACTGGCCATGGTTTAAATAATCAGTTACTTCGAGCCTTGGCTGCGCAGCCTGATTCTTGGGAAGTAGTTACCTTTGAGAATGAAGAAAAACAGGCGCCAATTAATTACATGCGTCCAGTGGCTTTAGCTTAGTTTTCATTCTAAAAATTAGCCTATCTTGCTGGCTGCTGTACGCACAACAATTTTGCGTAATATAGGTAATTCAGAAACTTCATCCTGACTATTTGCAAAAACTTCCTGATTTATTAATGCTTTTTGTATTAAAGCATTTTCAAAACGTATACGATTTGCCCAAGCTGGGCTGTCTGCCACAAGGACTAAAACCTCTTGCCTATATGTGGCTGCGAGTAAATGTTGTCTAAAATGTGACGCAAGTAGTGCCCTAATACGCCCTAATAAGGTATTATTATCTGCTTGTTGTTGAGCAAAACGGCTGAATAAAGAGCCTGGTTCACCAGCAAGAATATTTAGGAGTGATTGTGGGTCTTTATTCTTCATAATATTTCTATATAATTCAATAACTTGAATGACTTTTCAGGGCAAATGCTAATAATTATGGCACTCTGTTAAACCTTGCCAAAAAAGTAGAGTCAAAAAGTCATTAGCAGATAGCATCCTTTGATTGGGCGCATTTCGAAAAGGAACTTTGTGATGCACCTGTGTACATGATAAATTGATTTTTACAATATGAATATAATTGTTTTAACTAAAAGCCAAACTCAAGCGCGTCAAATTGATTTGATGTCGCCAAAATTTGTTGTATTAGGCTTAACCATTCTTATTGCTGCGTTCAGCTTATTATTTTTTACTGGTTTCCGTTTAGGCAGTTCTGGGATTGATCCGCAAGAACATTTGCGCTTATTAGCATTCCAAGAATCACTGAATCAGCAATCGTTAAGTATCGAGAAGAAAAACGAAAACCAAAGTAATAATGTTCAAGAAAAAGTAAATGCCGTAGCCATTCGACTTGGACAATTACAAGCTAGACTAATTCGTTTAGATGCTATGGGTGGAAGATTAACCGAGATGGCAGGTCTGAAACAAAGCGAGTTTAATTTTGATGAAATGCCACCACAAGGTGGTCCAGAGCAAGCCGCTGTAAAAGTTGACTTAGATGAGCTTGGCTCAGAGTTAAATATGTTTGAACATCATCTTGACAATCGTGAGCATCAATTAGAAGTGTTAGATACAATAATTGGTGTGCAAGCTATTACTCGTCAAAGTGAACCTTTAGGTAAACCGGTTCCTAAAGGCTGGATTTCGTCATACTACGGCACTCGAATTGATCCATTTACTGGAAAAAAATCTTCGCATACTGGCATAGACTTTGCTTTATATGATGGTGCAGACGTAATTACGATTGCGGCAGGAGTGGTAACTTGGGCCGGAGAGCGTTCAGGTTATGGTGAAATGATTGAAGTTAATCATGGCAATGGTTACAGCACGCGCTATGCCCACAATAAAGTCAATTTAGTTGCTGTTGGTGATCAAGTTGAAAAACATGATGTGATTGCCTTGATGGGACAATCTGGTCGTGCAACTGGACCAAATTTACATTTTGAAGTATTGAAAAATGGGCAAGCGATTAATCCAGTGCCATTTATTAAGAAAAAAAAATGAGCACGAAATAACACAAATATTGAGCAATAAATGCACTAAACATGGATTGTGTTTTAGCAAAATGCCCCCAAATAAATAAACACAAATAAACATAAATCGGTAGCTAGTAGCTACCGATTTTTGTAATTTGATTTTAAACTTATAAATTAAAACTACGCACCTGCGTAATGAGGAAGTCCAGTGGCAAATATTTTGACCAAAATTTTTGGCAGTCGTAACGAACGGTTACTGCGTAAATTTCGAAAAACTATTAATACCATTAATGATTTTGAAGTTGGCCTTCAAGGTCTTAGTGATTCTGAGTTGGGAGCAAAAACATCTGAATTCAAAGAGAGGCTCTTGCAAGGCGAAAGTTTAGATTCAGTACTTCCTGAAGCATTTGCCGTAGTACGTGAAGCAAGCGTTCGAACGTTAAATATGCGTCATTACGACGTTCAATTAGTTGGTGGTATTGTGCTTCACCAAGGCAAAATTTCAGAAATGCGCACCGGTGAAGGTAAAACATTAATGTCTACTTTGCCTGCCTACTTAAATGCAATTTCTGGTTTAGGCGTTCATATCGTTACTGTGAATGACTACTTAGCAAAACGTGATGCCGATTGGATGGCACCTATTTTTAATTTCTTAAACTTGAGTGTGGGAAATATTTTCAGTAATCAACCAGTAGATGAAAAACGTCTAGCGTATGCAGCGGATATAACCTACGGTACAAATAATGAATTTGGTTTCGATTATCTACGTAATAACTTGGCATTCAGTGCAGCTGAGCGTTTGCAACGTGGTTTAAATTTTGCAATTATCGATGAGGTGGATTCTATTCTCATCGATGAGGCTCGTACACCGTTAATCATCTCTGGGCCTGCTGAAGATAGCACTCAGTTATATCTTCAGATCAATAAACTTATTCCTAACTTAGTTGAGCAAGAGAGTGATGACGCGCCAGGTGATTACACGACTGATGAAAAATCTAAACAAGTTCATTTATCAGAGACTGGTTTTGCACATGTAGAAGACTTATTGAACAAAGCGGGTTTATTACCAGACGGTCAGTCACTTTATGATGCGTCGAATATTATCTTAATGCATCACCTCAATGCTGCCATGCGTGCGCACGCTTTATATAAAAAAGATGTTGATTATCTTATTGCCGATGGTGAAGCGGTAATTGTTGATGAATTCACTGGACGTACCATGTCGGGTCGTCGATGGTCTGATGGTTTGCATCAGGCTATTGAGGCAAAAGAAAATTTACAGATTCGTAGTGAGAACCAAACTCTTGCTTCGATTACTTTTCAAAATTACTTCCGCATGTATGACAACTTATCAGGCATGACAGGAACAGCGGATACAGAAGCTTACGAATTTCAATCTATATACGGTTTAGAGGTTGTAGTTATCCCAACTAACGAACCAATGGTTCGTGACGATAGACCTGATTTAGTTTATCGCACCATGATGGAAAAATTCAATGCCATTGTTGAAGACTTACGCGAGTCAAATCGCCGTGGTAGACCCGTATTAGTTGGTACTGCGTCAATTGAAACTTCAGAACTTTTATCTGGGCTACTGACTAAAGAAGGCATTAAGCATAGTGTTTTGAATGCAAAGCAACATGAGCGTGAAGCAGAGATCGTTGCTAATGCAGGTGCACTTGGCGCAGTGACTATTGCTACCAATATGGCTGGTCGTGGTACGGATATCGCACTGGGTACATTTGATTACGCTGATTTAGTGAGGCACTGGCAGGCACAAGGTTTTGCGCCTAAATCAATCTCTACCTCAACTGAAGATCCAGCTTCAATTATTATCGATCATGTAATGGCTTATTATTTTGATGAAGCGGCTGTTGAAAAATATGCATCAAAACCAACTGCTACAAAATTGAAACAAATTAATGATTTGTTGAAAGAGAATAAATTAGAAGTTCTTAGCCTAGAGCAAATGCAAAAAGGCATTACATCTATTAAAGAACTTGGTGGATTACATATCTTAGGCACTGAGAGACATGAATCTCGTCGTATTGATAATCAATTACGTGGTCGTGCAGGGCGTCAGGGTGATCCTGGTTCAAGCCGTTTTTATATTTCGCTAGAAGATAATTTGATGCGAATATTTGGTGATGTACGTCGTATGGATACCATCATGCGCATGTTACCTGAAGGTCAAGCAATTGAAAGTGGTATGTTGAGTAAGCAAATTGAAGGTGCACAACGTAAAGTTGAGGCGCATAACTTCGATATGCGTAAAAACTTACTTGAATACGATGACGTTGCTAATGATCAACGTAAAGTTGTGTATGAATTGCGTAATGATTTAATGGATGAGGAAGACGTCTCCGACATTATTGAGTCTATTCGCGAAGATAGCTTAAGTGATTTGATCAGTGAATATATTCCTCCGCAATCGGTTGAACAGCAATGGGATATTTCAGGATTAAGTCAAGTTTTATCAAGTGATTTTTCGGCAAATTATGATCTTCAACAGTGGTTAGATTCAGATAAAAAACTTAATGAAGCTGGCTTACGAGAACGGATTGTGCAAGAGGTCGTTGCGGCATATGCTGAAAAAGAAGAGCAGATTGGTAGTCCTACGCTAAGACATTTCGAAAAAGCAGTTATGTTGCAGCAACTCGATATGCATTGGAAAGAGCACTTAGCTGCAATGGATCATTTACGTCAAAGCATAGGATTGCGTAGCTACGCACAAAAAAATCCAAAACAAGAATATAAAAAAGAAGCTTTTGAAATGTTTAATATCATGTTGGATAATGTTAAACGTGACACGGTAAGTATATTGGCGAGAGTAAGAGTTCGTGACGAAGAAGAAGTTGCTGAAATGGAACGTCGTAGAAGACAAGAACAAGGCGCACGTGATGTTCAATATCAACATGCTGAAAGTTCAAGTTTTGCAGACGGTAGTAAAGAAGCAGATAGCCCAGAACAGCAAGAGCGTGTTGAAACCTTTGTACGTGAAGGCGAGAAAGTTGGTCGTAACTCAGCGTGTCCATGTGGTTCGGGTAAAAAATATAAGCATTGCCATGGAAAACTTAATTAAAATAATTTGTATTTATATACAAGGATGTTTTGATGCTGGCAGCTAATGTGATTGATGTTGCTGTTGCAATTATTATAGATTCCCAGCTCAAGATTTTAGTTAATCAGCGAACCAGTGATAAAGAACATGCGGGCCAATGGGAATTCCCTGGCGGTAAATTTGAAATGGGTGAAACTGTCAGTCAGGCTTTAGTTCGTGAGTGTAAGGAAGAACTAGGCATTATCATTCAAGAACATAAACCTCTACTAGTATTAAAGCATGCATACCCTGATAAAATAGTTAAACTGGATGTACAAATCGTATACTCATACATGGGTAAAGTAGCTGGTTTAGAAAATCAAAAGCTAGCGTGGCACTCTTTACAAGAGTTGCATAAAATTGATTTATTGCCAGCTGATATGCCTATACTGAAGGCATTGGAACGTATAATTAATTAATTAATATTCTGAGAATTATTTTGTATTTGCTCTAGAGATTCATTATTAGTATCTTCATCTCCATCAATTACATGTTCTTCAGTAAACCATGCACCTAAATCTTGAAGTCGGCATCGCTCTGAGCAAAATGGTCTAAATTCAGCAGACGAATTCCAGATAACTTCTTTTTTACAATGTGGGCAATTAACTTTTGTGACCATGATAATTTAACAACAAATTAATCGAAAGGGAATATCATTAGAAGTTTGTTTTGAGCGAGCACTTAAATCTGAAGGCTTATAAAATCTAATTGTAAACCGGTGCTGGCTCCCACTAATTTCTGGATACAGTTCCGAATTATCCGGTAGGCCGACTCGAATCAATGAAACTTGATTTTTTCTATTTAACTGTTGTTGATATAAACCATGTGGTGCAACTAAGTTTTCAGCTTGAGAACTTTCACGAGTTAACCATAAAATACGCTGAATAGCTTTGTGCAGTGGAGTTAAAGAGCTGTACCATTCCTCAAGGTCGGCAACGCGTTTTTCAAATGGCTGGCGCAACCAGTGAGCAAAAACTGGAATGTCAAAATTACAAGCGCCGCCGGGAATTGCAGAACGTTGTTTTATACTGTTTAAAAACTCATGTTCACGTAATGAACTACCAAGGTTAGTGCCTAAGGATTCCAATCTTTGACGTGCGTGAGCAATATCGGTAAGTTGTCGTTGTAATTCATCCGTATCCACACCTGGATAGGAAAGATAATTTTGTAAATTTCGACTGAACTTGTCTAATTCTTTGAGCGTATCGCTTCTAATATCACCCCGTAGTAGTACATTCAATAAATCAATAAGTGTGGCTATGGCACGACGGCTATCCATTTTAGAAGGGCGATGCAGAAAATAATCAGCTTGTTGAAATAAAAAATCTAAGCGAAGAAAGGTACGTAAACGTTCTGTCAGAGGTTGCTCATAATACTGATAAGATACTGGCTCTGCTTGTGGCTTAGACTCTAACAATGAAGGATTCATAATATGATTTTGCCGTACTAATGGTATTAGTGCAAATCTAAGCCTGTTTTGAGCTTCTGTTTTGCTTGGGTACTACCAGCATGTGTACTTTTTAGTATTGATAAGTACTTTTGATGCAGAAGTTGTACTTGATTATTTAACTTACCCAAGCTCCCAGAGTTTCTAATGCAATCATCTGCGTAATGCATACGAATTTCATTTGTGGTCTGAGCAGCCAGTATATTCTTAGCATGCTCATGTGAGCAATTATCTCGTTGCATTATACGCTTTAACTGTATCTCTTCTTCAGAAGTTACCACAAGTATTCGATTTACCAAGCTATGCATGCCTGTTTCAATCAATAAGGGAATTTCTAATACCACATAAGGTGATAAAGATGACTGGGCTAAATCGACCATTTGCTTTCTAATGGCGGGATGAGTAATCGCATCGAGAATTTTACGTTTTTTAGAATCATTAAAGATAAGCCCACGTAATTTTTTTCTATCTAATTCTGAATCAGCATTTAATATCTCAATTCCAAATTTTTGTACCACCTGCTTTAAGGCGGGGGAATTTTTTTGTAATATATCTTTTGCAATTTCATCTGCAGATATTATATCAATCCCTAAATTTTTGAATGCACTAGCTGCGCTGGATTTACCGCTAGCGATTCCGCCTGTTAAGCCAATTCTTAAAGATCTGATGTTCTGTAATTGAGACAAGATTAATCACATGTAACGCAGAGCGCCTAAAAGCTTATCGCCCCAAATCAACATTATCCAACCCGCTATTCCAATAAATGGGCCAAAGGCAAACGCCTTGGTGCGATCTCGTCCTAAGAACAACATTTGTGGCAACATGATTGCTAGCCCAACACCTGCTGAGAGCAAAAGAGTGATTGGCAATACTTCCCAACCAAGCCAAGCGCCTACCATGGCCAGCATTTTAAAATCGCCATGACCCATTCCTTCCTTACCGGTCAAAATTTTAAAAACCCAATAGATGGACCATAAAACTAAATAACCGCAAGCGGCGCCAATTATTGCGATCTTGGGGGCAACAAAAAGTGATTGTGTATTAACTAATAAGCCAAGCCAAAGCAAAGGAAGGGTTAATGAGTCGGGTAATAACTGATGATCAAAATCAATTCCTACCATGGCTATGATTCCCCAAGTGAGGAATAAAGCTGGCAATAATTGAGCCGACCAACCAAAATGCATGGCTACAAAAACGGACACTAATCCAGTAATAAGCTCAACAACGGGATAGCGAATTGATATGGATTGCTTACAGGCTGAACATTTACCTCTAAGTGCTAAATAACTAACAACGGGTAAGTTTTCATACCAACGAATTTTATGCTTACAGTTGGGGCAGTGAGAGTCTGGCTTACTCAATGAGTAGACAGTTGTATCTTCATCAGGGTACTGGTCAGCAATTTCAAGATACTCAATTGATTGCGAACGCCATTCACGTTTCATCATTTCTGGTAGTCGGTGTATAACTACATTCATAAAACTGCCTATGCATAGACTTAATAAAAAAACGGCACTGTATAACAGTGCCGGATTGTCTTTTAAGATATCGAAAATTGTCATTCAATGCTCATTTTTGGGTTTTAAATAACAGAACCCATTTTGAAAATAGGTAGATACATCGCAATTACCAGACCACCAACAACAATGGCTAAAAAGCCCATGATGACAGGTTCCATTAATGTGCTTAAGTTGTCTACTAGGTTATCAACTTCTTCCTCATAGTAATCAGCCACTTTTCCTGACATAGTATCAAGTGAACCAGATTCTTCACCAATCGCAATCATCTGTACTACCATGTTGGGAAATAAATCAGTTGTTTCCATAGATACCTGCAAACGTTGACCGGTAGATACTTCATCTTTAATTTGCAGTACGGCTTCCTCGTAAACGATATTACCAGTTGCACCGGCAACTGAGTCTAGTGCTTCTACGAGTGGCACACCTGCAGAGAACATAGTGGCAAGAGTACGAGCAAATCTTGCGATAGCAGATTTCTCAACAATAACCCCAATAATAGGTAACTTTAAAAGCACCTTATCTTTTGCATGTCTGAATTTTTTTGAGCGTTTATTAAAATATATACCGATAGCAATCAGTGCGGCTGGAACACCAAAGATTACCACGCCACCAATGCCTCTTACAAAGTAAGAAATATTAACGACCATTTGGGTGAAGGCTGGTAAATCCGAGCCAAAGCCTTTGAATAAGTCTTCAAATTGTGGAATAACTTTAACTAGTAAAACAATCGTCACAATCACTGCCACTACAAGTACAGCAATCGGGTAAGTCATAGCTTTTTTTAGCTTTTTCTTCATAGACTCTGTTTTTTCTTTATAAACAGCAATTTCATCTAAGAGAGTTTCTAGAGCACCCGCTTGTTCGCCCGCTTCAACTAGATTGGTAAAAAGCTCATCGAAGTGTAAGGGATGCTTACCTAATGCTTCAGCGAGCGCAGCTCCACCCTCGATATCACCTTTGATTGCGAGTAGTAGTGTTTGCATGGCTGGGTTATCGTGACCGCGACCAATAATCTCAAAAGATTGTACTAGTGGAACACCTGACTCCATCATGGTGGCTAACTGTCTACTGAATATAGCAATATCGCCAGGAGTGACTTTTCCTTTTTTGCGCACATTTTTTTTGCGTACTGAAGTTGGGATAATGCCTTGGCGACGAAGTTCAGTTTTCACATCAGCAGGACTAGCTGCATTCATGGTTCTTGAAACAGCTTTTCCTTGTTTATTTTTGCCTTTCCAGACATAGGTGTTAGAAACTACATTTGCCATGTTTAACTTCCTTATGATCTTTGGTTTGGATCATTTTTTTGAATGAGTTTTATCAAAAAAATTATATTTAATTATTCTAAGGTAACGCGATTTATCTCTGCAAGCCCAGTTAAACCTTGTTTTACTTTTTCAAGTGCAGAGCGTCTAAGGTCCCAAACACCTTCTTTAGCGGCTTGATCAGCAATGTCCATTGCACTGCCGCCATTGAGAATGACTCTACCAATTGCATCAGTCACTGGCATCACTTGGTAAATACCAACACGACCCTTGTAGCCTAAAGAGCACAAGTCACAACCAACAGGAGCGTAAATGTCGATACCTGCATTTATATCTTCTTGTTCAAAGCCTTCTTGTAAAAGAATGTCATCTGGGACATCTTCAATAACTTTACATTTTGTACATAAACGCCTAGCTAAACGTTGTGCAATAATAAGACTGACCGAAGATGCAATCGCATATGCTTTAACGCCCATATCAACCATGCGGGTAAGCGTTTTGGGAGCGTCATTAGTATGTAGTGTAGATAAGACTAGGTGACCGGTTTGAGCCGCTTTAATTGCAATTTCTGCTGTACCTAAATCACGAATCTCACCAACCATGATTACATCGGGATCTTGGCGTAAAAATGCTTTAAGTGCTGCGTTGAAGGTTAAACCAACTTTAGGGTTTACGTTGACTTGGTTGATGCCTTCTAAATTTATTTCTGCAGGATCTTCGGCAGTAGAAATATTTCTATCGGCGGTATTTAGAATATTTAAGCCTGTATATAAAGAAACAGTTTTACCACTACCAGTAGGACCAGTGACCAGAATCATTCCATATGGCTTAGCCAGGTACTCCATGTATAAGTCTTTCTGAAAAGGCTCATAACCCAGCATATCAATGCCGAGTTTTGCACTAGCGGGATCCAAAATACGCAGTACAATTTTTTCGCCGAATAAAGTAGGGCAAGTGCTCACACGAAAATCAATAGATTTGCTTTTTGAGAGTTTTAATTTAATACGTCCATCTTGTGGCACACGCCTTTCGGCGATGTCCATGCGCGACATAACTTTTAAACGGGCCGCTAACTTGCCTGATAAACCAACTGGTGGTCTGGTAATTTCACGCAACATACCATCTTGACGATACCTAACGCGATAAGCTTTTTCATAAGGCTCAAAATGCACATCGGAAGCGCCCGACTTAATTGCATCCAATAACATTTTATTCACAAAACGAACCACCGGCGCATCATCAACATCGGCGCTACTAATATTGCCATCGTCAGCGTCAGGGTCTTCAAGCTCAATGTTTTCTAAATCAATATCACCCGAACCAAAGTCGTCCAGACTGTCATCCATTTTGGATATGGCTTCTTTGATTTTATCGGTAAGTTTGTCAGACTCAACAACGATAGGCTCTATTAATAAGCCAGTATGAAACTTGACTTCGTCCATTCCTTGAAACGCGATTGGATCAGTTACACCAATAAAGAGTTTTTTATCTCTTTTGAGCAAAGGTAGGAAGTTATGTTTTTCAATGAGCGCTGCAGTAACAATTGAGACAACATCTATATCAAGTCGAAGTGCAGCCAAATCAAACATTGGCATGCCAAATTCTTGTGATGCGGCATGGGCCAGATCATTTGCAGCAACTATTTTGTTAGCAACAAGGTAGCTAACAAGAGGTTGTTTTGCACTGCGTGCAGCCGCAGTGGCATCAGTATAGGCTTCTTCTGTAATTAGATTTGCTTGAAGAAGTCTCTTGCCAATTCCAGTGGCTCGAAAATCAGATGTTTGATTGTTTGTTTTAGCTGTTGCCATTTTTTATAAAAAGTCACTCTATATGACTGATAATAATAGCCTATTTAGCTATGTATAGGAAGAAACAATGTGTACTTTTATGATATTTTTGTATTAAAAGATGGAATTTGCAAAAAATACTGGTTTATTCACAAATTCTTGGTAAAACTGAATCTGGAATCGTGCTGGATGTAATTTTGCAGTACCAGTCGCCGGTTGTTGGATCCCTCTCAAAATGTAGCTCTCTACCAGATATTATAGACGAAGTATTTGGCCCAAAAGTAGCGTAAAGAGTATTAGTTGTTTCATCAGAAGTTAAATCGCTTACAAATTCACCAACTTGCCTGACTGCTAAAGTGTTGAGTTCTGCATTGGTAGCAAAAGTACCATCTTGTGCGATTTGATCTTCGATAGCTGATCTTGCAGCACCTAGTAAAGTCATGGCTTCAGAAACTTGTGCGTTTGCGATATTCCGTTTATACGTGACTATAGCCATGGTTGCAACAATGCCAATTATTGCAACGACTATCATTACTTCAATAAGTGTAAATCCTTTTTCTGATTTTTTTTTATCCATTACTTTATTCTATATAATCTTAGTGATTTCTACCTTTCAATTAAAAACTATAATTTTTTAATCACAAACTTTTGGTAGAAGGTTGTCTGGGATTGTACTAGGAGTTACTTTGCAGGTCCAAGCGCCATCCGAACTTCTTTGAAACACTAAACTTTTACCTTGTATAAGTTTTGAGGTGTTAGTATTTCTAAAAGTAGCTGTCAGTGTTTTATTAGCATCACTAGACTCAATTTTTTCAATATAAGTGCCGCTAATTTTAATACCTACATCTGCAAGTGAACCATTTGCCGGAAAAGTACCATTTTGAGCAGCTTCGAATTCAACGACAGTTTTTGCGCCACCTAATAGGCTTGCAGCCTCACTAACTTGTGCTTTTGCTATAAATCGTTGGTATTGAGTTGTTGCAATAGTTGCCAGAATTCCAATAATTGCAACCACGATCATTAGCTCTATAAGAGTAAATCCAGATTGAGGTTTGTTTTTAATTATGTAAGTTGCCATAGTCTTAATGCCATAGATTTTAGTCGCCGCTAAAGTTATTAGGAATAAATATAATAGGGGGTAAATTAGTTAATACTAATTAACAATTTGATTTACTTATAAAAAAAGGCGGGGTTTTAACACCACCGCCTTCTTTTAATAAATTGCTAAATAAATTTAGCAGATTTATATTAACGACATACTTTAGGAGCAAATTTAGCATCTAAGTCGCCTACTGAACAAGTCCAGTCGCCAGTAGCATCACGTGTCATGCTAATTGTTTTGCTGCGAATATCTGTTGAAACACCAGTAGCGTTAAATTTAGCAGTAATTGGACCAGTACCATCGGTAGCTTCAGTAGAAGTCAGCTCAAGTACATACTTACTAGAAGTTTTAATACCTAAACCAGCTAAGCTTGCAGTTCCAGGAAA
>RCMY010000626.1_pt1 | contig 33370 bp, 29 predicted proteins | sample 2041341 | NCBI WGS metagenome assembly RCMY01 (sample SAMN09708234, study PRJNA481090) | Marine sediment metagenome, whole genome shotgun sequencing project. | reverse complement strand
GCAGAGCCTTCCTCCATCGACAATGGATCTTTCATTTTGACTCTTTGCAGACTGTGAAACCCGGTGAAAACAGTAAATCCTGTGATCTGACCCGCCAGAGTGAGCGATTTAATTTCCATAATCAGGTCCAGCAATATTGGCGATATTCAGCATTCTCCAGGCAGGTTTCGATATCCCAGATTTGTACAGCCAGCGTTGTATTTGCCGGGTTCTGACCGACGTTGAGTTTTAGATTAGGCAGCAGAATATTGCTGCTGCTGATTTTTTTCAAAAATGGGCTGAGTTGGTACAGCCTTGCAAATCCGGGCAACAGATTGTTTAACATGTCCGGCTCAGCTGTGGCAGCCTGCATAGATGCCGTCCTGAGCAGTAGCGAGAGGCCGATACCATTGAGCCTTTTTGTGTTGCACTCGATGACAAGTTTCTCGTTTCGTTGCTCCTGCGGCAACGCTGCTTCCAGCTTCGTTAACCTTTCGATATGCTGCAGGAAGAGGTCTGAGCAGTAGAAGCGCCGCCACAGCACACGGCCGTTAAAAATCGTCCAGCCTGCTATGATCAAAATCAACAATATGGAGGAACTGAAAATAGGCCAGAGGGTCAGTTTCAATTCGTACGCGGAGGGGCTGAATTCGGCTTTCAACAAATAGGTATTTATCCACTGCTACAGGTAAGTAGCCCCGACAAGCGTACTTAGGTTGGGGTAGTCGTCCGGCTCAATTTGTGAATTGCAGCGGTTACGCTGGCCATCGGATTCGTCAATACCCTGCAGCTTGCCGCGTAAGTCGGCTTTTATTGGCAGCAGCGTCAGCGGATCTCTACCCTGTTGCGTAATAGATTCAGGATATCGACTTAAGCCTAATCTGATATTTTCCTGGCGTTCGTAGTTGAGTTGATTGCATTTGATCATAGTGAAATGCCAGCCCTCGTAGCGGCATCGGTGCGGCAAAGTGCAGATACCAGAGGAGCAGGGCCAATGCTGCCAGCACAATGCTAACGGTGAAAAGTCGTTTTAGCACTTTGTGAGCTGCCTGAGGATGGTCCCTGGACTCAATTTTCCTGAAACGGGCGCTGCAAACTGCGAGCATCAATATCAAACATATTGACAACCCAATTATCGGTAGTAGCAGTGACCAGCCGGCATTGGCCAGCGGAAATAATAAGGACGGGGCAGGCTGCAGGTCCGCGTTATCGCGATCAAACAACGCACCGATGCTGTAGAGGCTATAGCTTGCGCTAAGTATTATTGTGCAGAGCTGGTTACTCGTGTAGTTATTCGGGTTGCTGCAGTTTGCTTTTTTTATTGCGTTTTTCAGCTTAAAAGGAAAGATAAAAAGGCGATATTCGCCGTAGGATAGTTGCATATCCACATGGCTGCCATAGCCGGTTGTGCGTTTAGCTGGTAGCGATAGGCGCGATCATCACGGAATTTTGAAACGGCAGGTGAGCAAGTCCCACCGTTCACCACGGTATAACTCGGCAGCACAGACTTGATAGCAGAGGGGCTCTGCCCGTACCGATATCTGCGATCCAGTTGGTCCAGGTTTTCATTAAAAGTTTCGGCGGCTTCGTACAAAACGCGATAATAATCACGGTTTGCCAGACTATCTTCGTATTGAATAAGACTCAGATAGCCAAAAACAACGGCTACCAGCGCAACAATTGCTGCGTAAATCCATGTTCTGCGGCGCGGCCCGTGCTCGCTGGATGTTGCCGTCTCCGTGGCTGCTTCACCTGACATACGATCTTCCCTGGAAATTGACAGTCAGGAAAGAGCCGAACCGTCACCAAGCGCGTCTGGCCTGAGTCCAACGGGTATTACATTGGCCAGCCAGTGCCTGCCGGGTTCAACTCAAACAACTGTCAGGTCTTCCATAAACCTTGAGTGAGTCCGTTACGTTATGAGCATTCACGGGAGCTGGACAATGTCTACTCCTCGGCGTTTAGCAGATGTCATATGGCTGATATGAATAGTCGATTACTAAAAAATAGTTTTAGCAGCCAGTCAGAAGACTGTGAAGAAAAGTGAGGGGTATGTAAATTCCACTGATGTACTAGTACCAATGTGTTACATCGATGTGCAGCCGAGGTGCAGCTAAGGAAAAGGATAACCATCCGCAAAATCGCTTTCCATGACTTCAAGCAATGTTGGCCCCTTGCGTTTGCTTGCTGCAACTAACGCGGCTTGCAATGCATCGAGCGTGGTCGGGCGAGCTGTAGCGCAACCAAACCCTTCAGCGATTTTGCTGAAGTCCGGCGTGTAAATATTTACCCCTACGCGCTCGACGTCGACGGCGTCCATAAAACGACGAATCTCGCCGTAACCGCTGTTGTTCCACAGCAGGAAGATAACCGGCACCTGCGCCTCCACTGCACTGGCAAGTTCGCCGATAGTAAATTGCGCGGCACCATCGCCAATCAGGGCGACCACTGGTTTTTCGGGTTGGCCCAACTTCGCACCGATAGCGGCAGGGATGGCATAGCCCAGTGTGCCGTAGCCGCTGGCGGAGTGAAAGTAATGGCGCGGGGCTTCAGTTTCGTAGCATAGCCACGCGTAGTAAGTCGGTTGGGTGGAGTCGCCGGCAATAATTAGCCCGGGCAGCGCCGTGTTCAACGCCGCAAAAAAAGCAGCGTATTTTGAATCGGCAATGGCGCGCACTCCATTGCGCAGAGCGCTGGCACGCTGCAGGCCATTACCGGTGGCTGGCGCAGGCAAGGCGCTATTGATTGCTGCCAGCGCCAGCGCTGCATCGCTTTGAATCGCCAGCGCCGGTTTGACGTTACGGGTCAGCTGTGCCGCATCGATATCGACTCGAATCAACTGGCCGCCCAGCTTGACCGGACCGGCAAAAAAGTAGTCGTAATCGGTTTCACCAAATTCGGTGCCCACAGCCAATATGACATCAGCCGCCAGCAATTCCTGGCGGATGATAGCGCAGGAACCGGAACCCCCTACCGCAAGCGGGTGACTATAGGGCAATACCCCCTTGGCATTGACGGTATTGATGACCGGCGCATTGAGCTTTTCGGCCAGCGCGGTTACCTCTTTGGCCGCGTTAACCGCACCGCCGCCAATAGCAAGCAACGGTCGTTTTGCCTTGCGCAGCAATGTAACGGCTGCGTTGACTGCTGCTGGCGCCGGCGCTGTGGCGGTTGGCATGGGGTAGGGAAGCGTATCAAGGTGGTCGGCCTGCGCCGTCATCACATCGATCGGTATTTCAATATGCACCGGGCCGGGGCGTGCGCTGTAGAAAACGGCAAAGGCGCGGGCTAACACTTTTGGTAGCTGGTCGACATGGCAGATTCGATGGCTAAAAATAGCTAGTTCTGACAGCAACCCGCGCTGGTCGGGCAGCTCGTGCAGAAAACCCTCGCCCATACCTAACTGCGAAATACGATTTACCGAAGAAATAACCAGCATGGGAATGGAGTCGCCCAGCGCCTGTCCCATCGCCGTGGCGATATTGGTCATGCCTGGACCCGTGATGATAAAACACACGCCGGGTTTACCGGTGGCGCGCGCGTAACCGTCGGCCATAAAGCCAGCACCCTGTTCATGGCGTGGCGTAATGTGGCGAATATTGGTTTGTGGCAAGCCGCGATACAGCTCAATTGTGTGTACGCCGGGTATGCCAAACACCGTATTTACGCCGTAGTTTTCAAGAATGCTGACCAGCATCTCGCCGCAGGTGGCCATATGCGCTCCTATTGCTGTGGTACCGAAAATCGTTGCGTAATCTATTCCGATCGCTAGTGCAGTGTATTGAACATAGCGCTATATCTGCGCTATGTTCAATACACTGCACTAGTTACTGCTCGTCGGCGGCATGACGAAAACACAAACTTCTACACGTGCAGAAGATCAATTTCTGTAAAGTATGTCACAATATTGACACTGATATATAATGCACTGTATAAAAAACGCGCTAAGCAGTTTGCAAAGAGACTGCTGACGATATTAGGTTGCTTCCTACAGGATACACAAATGAAATTGCTTTCCGTACCGCTGGCATTGGCGGCGTTCATCGCTGCGCCACACGCATTATTAGTACAGACCGCTGAGTCAGCACAGATTATGGCGACAAACACAGCCGCTAAAACCTCGCCGCAGCTAGGCATAAACACTGATAATTTTGACCCGCAGGTCAGACCACAGGATAATTTCTACGCAGCCATTAATGGTTTGTGGCTACAAAATACCGAGGTGCCGGCCGACAAATCTAGTTACGGCGCATTTGCAGAGCTGGCCGACCAGGCAGAAGCATACCAGCGCGCCATTCTTGAAGAAGCGGCGCAGGCGTATATGGACATCGGCGCTGGCGCGGCAGCGGCCAGTAGCGCAACTGATGCCAAAACCCCGGAAAATAGCGTCGAATTTGCAAAGATTGGCAAATTTTACGCGAGCTATATGGACGTTCAGCGCGTCGAGCGTCTCGGACTGGAACCGCTACGAGAAAAATTAAAGGCGATAGAGAGCTTAAATTCAGTGGCCGATCTTGTGCGTTATATAGGTGCTAACCAGCGAGAGGGTATCGCCAAGCCCGTTGCCTACTATATTAACCAGGACGCGCGCCACTCCACCAAATACATAGGCTATCTGGCGCAAAATGGATTGGGACTGCCCGACCGTGACTACTACCTCAAAGACAGTGAACGTTTTATCGGCGTGCGCAAAAAATATGTTGAGTACGTCGCGACCTTATTATCGCTGGCGGGCGAGAATCAGGCCGAGGCGGCAGCGGCGAGCGTTATGACACTAGAGGCGCGCCTCGCAGAAGCAAGCTGGAGCAATGTTGAAAATCGTGATCGGGAAAAGAAATACAACAAGTTCACCATTGCAAACGTGCAAAAGTACATGCCAGACTTTGACTGGCAGCGGTTTCTTGATGCGGCCGGCGTGGCCGACAGCGAGAGAATTATTGTCAGCCAGCCCAGCTATATGCGAGCGGTGGTGCGTGCCTTGCGTGATGTGCCGGTAAGTGACTGGCGGGCGTATTTCAAATTTCATCTATTGGACGCATTCGCACCGTATTTGAATGCCGAATTTGTTGCGGTTCATTTTGATTTCCACGGCAAAACCCTGAGCGGCACCGAGGAAAATCGACCGCGCTGGAAACGTGGCGTACAAGCAGTTAACTCGGCGATGGGCGAGGCGATAGGCAAGATATATGTCGAGCGGCATTTTAGCCCCGAGGCGAAGGCGCGCATGGACGAACTGGTTGCCAATCTTAGTAAGGCATTCGCGATCTCCATCGACCAGCTCGGCTGGATGAACGTGGAAACGAAAAAAGCAGCACACGAAAAACTTGCCCTGTTTACACCGAAAATTGGTTACCCGAACAAATGGAAAAACTATTCAACGCTGCCTGTTGACGAAAATGATCTGATCGGCAACGTGCAGCGCGGTAACGCGCTGAAATATCGCCGCATGATAAGCAAACTTGGCAAGCCGGTAGATCGTGACGAGTGGTTTATGACGCCGCAAACCGTCAACGCCTACTACAACCCCAGCATGAACGAGATAGTGTTTCCGGCCGCTATTTTGCAGCCGCCTTTCTTTAATGTTGATGCCGATGATGCGGTTAACTACGGCGCGATTGTCGCGGTTATCGGCCATGAGTTCAGCCACGGCTTCGACGACCAGGGCAGCAAGTCTGACGGCTTAGGCGACCTGCGTGATTGGTGGACTGAGTCTGACAAGCAAGAATTCAAAAAGCGCGCGCAGGGTCTTGTCGCGCAGTACGATGCCTATGCTCCGTTCGACAATGCACACGTCAATGGCGAGTTAACGCTGGGTGAAAACATAGCCGACCTGGCCGGCTTGACCGTGGCGCACCGCGCTTACAGGCTGTCGCTCGATGGTGTCGCGGCGCCAAAAATTGATGGCTTCACAGGTGACCAGCGTTTCTTCATGGGCTGGGCGCAGGTGTGGCGGCGCAAATACCGCGAGGAAGAATTGCGCAAGCGTTTGTTGACCGATCCACATGCACCGTCGGAATACCGTGTTAACGGCGTGCTGCCGAATATGGGGCAGTTCTACGGAGCCTTCAACGTAAAAGAGGACGACGGCATGTATCTAGCGCCCGCCAAGCGGCTTAGCATCTGGTAAGACGATTGAATTACTGCTGCGGCTATGGTTTACGAAACTTCAGCGTCCATCGATCTGTATTACCGGTCACCGTTTTGCGTCCCACTTCATAACGCAGTTCGTCGTCAGGGCGATAATGCAGGTCTGAGAAGTCGACCAGTTCAAATCCTGCCGCCTGAACTTCCTTGATCGCCACTACCGGGTCAAACCGACGACGGTTTTCGCCGTTGGCGGGCTGCATATGGCGAGCCGTGTGATCCACCAGACCGTATATGCCACCGCTTTTTAATGCCGCGAAGGCTGCCTTATTCATGGCTTTACGGCCTTCCTCTGAAAAGCTGTGGTAGTTGCGAAAGGTCAAAACCAGGTCGGCATTTTCAACGCCAAGTCCGCTCATCTTCAAGTCATAGTAGCGCGCCCCTTCGGGCCGATTAAATTCCGCGTCCTTGCCGGTGACCTTGACCTTATCAAAACCGGGTTTGCTGAGCAGCGCTTGCTCGACGCCGTCGGTACCCAATGCCACCGTCAGTTCTCCATTGTCGGCCAGTGCTGGCGCCAGTAACTGCGTATACCAACCACCACCGGGAATCAGTTCGACCACCTTCATATCATCGCGCAGGCCAAAGAATTCCAACGTTTCAATGGGTAGCCGATTGGCGTCGCGGGCTTTGTCTTGTGCCGAGCGGCTGTCGGCCTGCATGGCTGTTGTCAGGCTGTTTTTTACGGCCGCAAAGTCGTCTGCAAAAACCGGGCTGCTCAGCAGTGTGAAAACCAGGTAAGTGGTCATAGATGTAATAGATGTACGCATAATTTTCTCCAGGTTGTTCACCAGGAAAGAGGGTTTGGCTTGCTTTGGTTAGGCTGATCTACTGGCTGACGCTTACGTGTCGCTTTTCTATGCAAGGTTGCGTTAGAAATGCCGAGCGCCGCAGCGGCATGGGTTTTGTTGCCGTTGTTTGCCACAATGGCGAGGTCCACATACAGCGCTTCAATTTTTCTTATCTGCTCTTTAAAGCTGGACTGATGGCTACCACCAAACGCGCTGCACTCTATCTGGCGTAGCTGGTCTGCCAATTCGCTGCGCAGCGCGTACTCCTCAGTGAAGGGCACGCGAGCAAGCAGTTTAAACAGGTCATAACGTTGTTCGGAGTAAATTAGAGCGACCACGAAAAAGATAACCGCACTCGACAACACCACGGTAGCGTTAACTTTTACGCCCGCCACCATAAGGCAAACTATGATGATAGAGCAGCCGATGGCTGGCAGAATGGCAATCAGCACAGCAAGGCATTTGCGCTGCAGCAGTGCATCTTTACTGCGCCTGTAGCCGCCCGCTAGTAACACCACGCTAAACAGCAAGGTTGAGACGATATAGACGGCCCAAACGTTATAGAGGTCGCCTGGAATGCGTATGAATGTATAACCAATGTTCTCAATGCCGGCGATGACCACGCCAGGCGTCAGGCTCATTGCAGCAACCACTGCCGCTATTAGCCAATTGATGTTGCTGAGATAGCGTGCCGTTTTGCCAATCAAATGCAGGAACAGGTGCACAGTTGCCGCGGCAGTAATTGCAGCTGCAGCATAGTACAGTTGATAAAGCCACTGCAGGCGATGCGGGCTGTCTAACAACATGAATGTGGTGAACTCGATCAAATTCATCGCCAGCAACGTGCTTGCAAGCAACACCAGCGCGCTGTTACCGCTGAATTTCGATCGACCCCACCACAACAGCCATACTGTTACTAGAATCGCACACAGAGACGGTATGGCATAAAACGTCATGTGTTCTCCTGAGGTTTCTAGAAAACCAGGCCAGTCTGTCCGATCGACAGACCGCTGCCGGAACTTAGGACCAGCACATTATCGCCAATGGCCGGCGGGTTCAAGCTCATTGTGACCGGAATAGTCGCACTGGCTATATTTCCTAATTTACTCAAGGTAGCAGGCGCTTTCGCGACGTCGATATCCGCCAGCTGACAGAAGCGGCGGTGCGGGCGAGCGCCAAACTGATGCAGGAATAGTGATTTAACGTCGCTGGGACGCCATCCCAATCGGTCGTACGTTTGCCAAATCGACCGTTTATGCCACGCCACCACTTCGCTGCTGATGTCTTCCATATGCATCTCTCCGTCCCAGCTGCCGTCGGAGTGTCGATTGTAATAGCACAGTTTTGCGTGCTCTCCTGCGCTGTTGAAGCGAAATTTTTTAAACCCGGCAGCATCGGTGGCACGTTGCACCAGCATTGCGGCCCCTGCGTCGCCGAGCGTCAGTGCGCCGATCACAAGCCTTAAGTCGTCTTTTGTATACTTATCATTCTGCAGCGAACGCAGTACATCCATGGCGGCTTTTGATCCCACTTCGCCGGTGCAGATCAGGCAGGTTTCAGCGCCTCCTGCGGCGATAAAAGCGTCGGCTATTGCTAAGCCATTCATAAAACCATGGCAGGCATTGGTCACGTCAAAACACGTTGCGTTGTACGCACCAATTTCTGCTTGAATGCGATGCGCGGTTGCTGGCTCCTGCCAGTCGCGCTCGATGCCGCAATAGATGACGTAATCAATCTTGGCGGGGTCGATATGGCTTTTTTGCAGCGCAATGCGCGACGCTTCAATAGCGAGCGTGGACGGCGGCGTGTCGGGCGCAGCATGGCGGCACTCGTCGACACCTACCAACGCCGACAGGTAGCGGCTACGTATACCAAAGCGTCTTTCTGAGTCGAATTGCTCCATCAACTCCGACGATTTAACGCGTTGCGGTGGTAAGTAGTGACCCATGCTAACTATTTTGGTTGAACCAGTTTGTTCCATTGTTGCTCTCCAGAATTCGTTTAAGGTGGAGAGGTGATGCTATTCGCTGGCTGTCGGTAAAACCATCACATCGTGTGTTGATTCGCCACTTACCAGTGTCTCTCAAATTTGATATAGCTGATCAGATAGCCAAATCAAAAATAAACACTTGACGACTCTGCGTACATTTCGAATGATCCGCGCACAAGCGTTGTTCCTGCCGCTGGTTGATTCACCTACTATAATAAATGAATATGAAAAGTTCGCTTGAACAGCAAAAGCGGTGCACGCAGACCGAACATCTGTACGCTCAGGTAAACAATGTTGGTGTCGGCAACACTATTGCTGCCTGTTTGTTGGTAGTCATTTACTGGAATCAGCTTGATCACGCCGTGATGATTGGCTGGCTGGCAGCAGTGCTGTGCGTAGTAGCACAGCGTTTCTATGTTGCCGCTGCGTATCGCCGCAGAGACCGCTACACCAGCACCAGTGATAAATGGTACAAAAAATATGCAAGCGGCGCATTGATCACCGGCTGCTTGTGGGGCGCGATGGGCGTCTATCTTGCGCACCATGTTCGCGCCGAACAATTGCCCTATATGCTCATGATTCTAGGTGCACTGGTCGCCTGCACGAGCATCACTAAAAGCGCGCTGTTTGCTATTTACGCTCGCTTCGCCACACCGGCTTTGCTCGCGCCGGGCCTGTATTTAATTTTCCAGTTTTCCAGCGACAAATTCATGATCGGCGCACTGGTGCTGTGCTGGTTTGCTTTGATGTACTCTGCAGCCTGGCGCTTTAACAAATTTGTTGCCAAATCACTGGGTTTCGAATTCGAGAATATTGCGTTGCTAACCGAACTGGAGGCAAGTCGTGCGCGCATTGTAACGTTGGAAAAAAATGCCAAACTGCAAGATAAAATAATGTCAGACCTGGAAGCGTCATTCGATATGCGGCGAGTACACCGTGCGTCCGCCAGCGGCGCACGGGTGACAGTACAAAAGAACGCCGCGTTACAGCTGGCGAACAAATAAGAAACTAGACCCCAAGCTTGAAACCCACTGTGGCTGCAAGCTTAGAAGGATTCGTTAAAGCAAGCGGCTAAGAGGTCCAGGGTGGGCGAAGATGCGGTGAAACCCTTCCAACCAGGAAGTGCAGATAGCCGCAATGCTACCGCTACTGAACTCACTAGGCGCTACCGACCCAATCGCCACCGAAGTTCCACAGCCCGAGACAATCCGTACCACAGCCGGTGCGTATGGCAGGGAGAAACACATCGCAAGGCATCCGCTGGCTGCAATGGCTAGCTCTGTCGCTGGCAAGCGCATTGCTACTGTGGATGGCTTGGTCAACCCGGCACAGCAGAGTCCGAACCGATGGTGAGAAAAGATGTAACGCCAGAACCTCGCCAGAATCACCTGCCGCACAAGCGTGCGTTTGTTGTGCAATTTAGCTCGCAGACGGATTTTGCTGGCAATAAAGTGCAAGGCCGCGCTGAGCCTATCGCCTCCGGCACGGTGCTGCACTTTCAATCATCCACACAACTGCTGGCATTCATGGCTGTCAATCTTCAGGAATAGGAGGAATAGGGGGCAGATCGGAATGGCACTTCCTTAAGCCAAAGCCACTGTTACGTGTTGGGTCGAATTTGTTCGACTATTCATTCGACCAAAAGGGCGTTCTCAGCTTCATCGGTCGAATAAATTCTACCCTACTACGCGTAAGGACGTGCCATTCGGGTCAGATCGCTTTAATAACCACATGGGTGCAATGCGCACAGCGGGTATGTTTGCATACTGCTGCAGGCAGGCTTCGACCAGTGTCGTTTTGCCCAGGCCGGCTTCACCGGTTACAAAAAACACACTGGCGTTGTCCCTGCCGGGCTCGCTGCATGGCGGCAAGCAGACATTCGCCCTCTGTTTCTCGCCCGACGATTGTATTGACGGCAGCGGCAGATGTGATGCCCTGTGTGGTGAGGCCAGTTGCATTGTGGCCGCGCGGTTCGACCCAGGTTTCAACCCCGGCAACGAAACGATAATTGCGTTTATGCGCGGAGCCGGACCATACCGTGTCGAATAAAGCGTCTTTGCTTACCAGGCTGCCCTGCGATTGCACCAGCTGAATTAACACAGCAAAGGACTTGGGGGTGAGCTTGAGGGCCTGTTCGCCGCGCTAATCGGGCTGCAAAATTGGTCTGGTGTGCACCAATTCCCGTATAGGCTACAATGCGCGCCGACTAAATCGTACAGGTATTAAATATGAACAACAGCGTTTTCGAACGTCGCTTTAACCTCGCTTCTTCGTTACTGGCCACCGCCATAAGAGGTGGCACCGGCATTAGCGCCAAGCCGGCAGCTAGCAAACCAGCAAAGACGCTTGAACTTTATGATATGGAGGGCTGCCCTTACTGCCGCCTGGTGCGCGAAGCGCTTACCGAACTCGATCTGGATGCCATCATCTATCCCTGTCCGAAGAACGGCGAGCGCTATCGGCCGCAGGTAATTGCCCTGGGCGGGAAAGCGCAGTTTCCGTTTCTGGTCGATCCGAATACCGGCGAACAAATGTTCGAGTCAATGGATATTGTGAAATACCTGTTTGCTACCTATGGCGAGCGTTCGCTACCGTTGAAATGGCGTGTCGGCAGGCTGCAAACGCTGGGTTCCATGTTCGCCAGCGCGTCGCGACTGGGGCAGGGCATTAAGGCCAGGGAATCCAATCCTCTCGCTAAAAATCTGGAGCTGTACAGTTTCGAGAACAGTCCATTTGCGCGCCCGGTCAGAGAAAAGCTCTGCGAGCTGGAAATACCCTATGTGCTGCGCAGTGCCGGGCGAAATTCAGTGCGTGACTGGATGCCGCCGGTATTGCGTGATGCGCTGTCGCTTGAGCCGGGCACCTCATTGGAAAATCGTCAGGTTTTGTACGACCGAGCCGGCAGAGTTGCCATTCCTTATTTGATTGATCCAAATACCGATTCCGAGATGTTTGAGTCGGCGGATATAGTTGAGTACCTGGAAGAAACATACGCCGTTGCGTAGAGTGCTGGCCTAAACGCAGGGTGCGCCGTGCGCACCCTGCTTGCAAAAATTCTCCAGAGGCGCAGAATGCGAAGTGGCTGATCTTCTTTCAACAACCGAAGTCCAAAGTCGTGGCCTATCCCAAACCCGATTTCAAATCCCAATACGAAAACTACATCGATGGCGACTGGCTGCCGCCGCAGAATGGTGAATATTTCGACAATCCGTCGTCCATAGATGGTGCCAATTTCCTACGTATTCCGCGTTCTACTGCGGCCGATATAGACGCCGCCAGCCGAGGTGTTGATCGGCGGAGATACCGTTGGGTGCACGCTTTGTCACTAAGTCGCGCTGGTATAACGCTGCAGATAAGACTGATTTACGCCCCATTGGCGCAGGTGAAGATAGACCATAATGATGCGTCTGTCACATAGCCGTCGCTGGCTGCTCTATCCCAGTCTGCTGATCTGGTGGCTGTGGAGCAGTATGGCATTGTGTTATGCGCAGTCCGTATCGCTGCCGGCCCCTGCTGAGCACGACAGTGCAATGGCGCTGCACGAGCATGCGGAAAATATAGTCAGCCACGCTGACCATGAGCGTGACCTGGTTGCCGCAAGCCACGATTGCTGTGAAGATTTCGAGCTAGCGGCGTGCTGCGGCCCGGCCGACGTATTGCAAACAAAATCCTCGCTGGATATTGAGCCGCACTTTTTTGCGCTGCTGTTCAGCTGGCTAAGCGTAGCCGCCGAACCAGGCATCAGCGCGACGTTTCCCACCGTAGATACCATTGCCGGTCATGCAGTCTTTCCCCGGCTGCATCTCCTCCTCAGTGTGTTTCTGGATTAGACACAGCGCCTGAGTTGAACCAGCTCTGCCTAAGGGCATCTCTAACAATGCCCTTAGGCCGTTTCCTCCGCGCGAGGAACGCGACTCCTTCTACAACTTATGCTGACCACTCCACTGGAGCTCTCATGCAAGCGTTTATTCCGTATGGCTTTCTGCGCCATATCACAGTGTACTGTTCTACGCTGTTGCTCAGCCTTGCCGCCGCACCGCTGTATGCGCTCACGCTGGCTGAAGCCGAGCAGCTTGCGCTGCGCAACGAGCCTGGCATTGCCAACATAAAGCAGCAATCACTGGCGCTGGAAAATACGGCCGTCGCTAACCGGCAATTGCCCGACCCCACCCTGCAAATTGGCGCTGTTAGTTTGCCCACCGATACCTTCGACCTTGACCAGGAGCCGATGACCCAAGTGCGGCTTGCCATCAAGCAAAGCTTTCCTGCCGGCAAGACGTTGGCGCTGCAACAGCAGCGCACACTCGATGAAGCCGCCAGCATGAATCACCAGGCGGCGCAGCGGCGGCTCGCGGTACTGCGCGAGCTGCGCACCAGTTGGTATGAAGCCTTGTATTGGCATAGTGCAATCAAGGTATATACACGCGACAAGCAACTGTTCACGAACCTGCTCGACACCACAAAATCCTTGTATCGCGTGGGGCGTAAAGAGCAGCGGGATGTGATTCGAGCAGAGCTTGAGATCAGCCAACTGGAAAACCGTCTACTGCAGGCCAAAAATCAGCGCGATACGCAGCACACCGCGATTGCACGCTGGATAGGCGCGCCGGCCCGGGCCGAAGCGTTCGTGCCTGAAAACAGCGAACTGGAGAGTCGCACGCTGGCAACCCGCGAGCATGATGCCGTGGCGCAACGACTGCAGCAACACCCCTCGCTGCAAAGCCTTGCCAGCCTGGTGCGCGCCGGTGACCAGTCGGTGGCGCTGGCGAAAGAGAGCTACAAGCCGAGCTGGGCGCTGGAGTTGGGCTACGGCGTGAGAGACGGGCAGAACGCTGATATGACTGATCGCGCCGACTTTTTAAGTGTAGTCGCGAGCGTACAACTGCCGCTATTCACCGCCAACCGGCAGGATAAAGTCGCCGCCGCCAATGTGCATCAGCGTGCCGCGCGTCATGCCGCCCATATGGAAGCATTGCGCGGCCTCACCCAGCAAGCTATCGCCGCGCACGACCGCGCGCAGCAGCTCAGCGACCGCCTGGCACTTTATAAAAGCCAAATTCTGCCGCAGGCACGGCTGCATGCCGAAGCGGCGCTGGCTGCCTATCAAGCCGACACCGCCGATTTTGCCGAACTGATGCGAGCCTGGCTTAGCAAACAGACATTTCGACTCGAATACAGTCGCCTGCAAGCCGACCGGCAACAAACGCTAAGCACACTGCATTATTTATTGCCCAGCGACACCGAACTGGAGACCGCACCATGAAGACCATTGCTCGCACCCTCATCGTTACTGCACTGGCGTTAGCCGGCGGTATCGCCATAGGCTGGGTTGCTGCAACCGACAAGGCAAGCGACAAAACAAACGACAAGGGAACCGACAGCGCAAGTGACACTGACACCAGGCAGCCTCTCTACTGGGTAGCACCAATGGATTCGAATTATCGCCGCGATCAGCCCGGTAAATCCCCCATGGGTATGGATTTGATTCCAGTCTACGACAACTCAAAAGACGATACGAACGATGCTGAGGATGCGGTGACAATTGCGCCGCATGTAGAAAATAACCTCGGCATACGTAGCGCCGCCGTCACGCTTGCACCGTTGACTCAGCAAATTAACGCCGCCGGTTTTGTCACTGTGGCTGCGGATCGAATCCACCATATTCACAGCCGCGTCGAAGGCTGGATCGGAGCATTGGCTGTCAACAGTAGCGGCGACCGCGTCAACACGGGGCAGCTGTTGTTTGAGCTATACGCGCCGGAATTAGTCAATGCGCAGCAGGAATTGCTATCTGCACAACGCATTGGTAGCAAAACACTAAAAAGCGCTGCGCGAGAAAAGCTGCTGGCCTATGGTGTAAGTGATAAACAAATACAGGCGCTGGCACGGCGCAAGTCGGCACTGCAGTATTTGCCGTTCCACGCTGACCGCTCCGGCTATGTCGGCGAACTGAACGTGCGCCACGGCATGTTCGTTAGCCCACGCAAGGAAATGCTGTCGATTTATGCGCTTGATTCGGTCTGGGTAATTGCCGAAGTTTTTGAGCGGCAGGCGGGCTGGGTCAAAGCGGGGCAGCGCGTGACGCTGCAGGCGCAGGCGTATCCCGAACGCTCCTTTGAGGGTGAGGTCGACTACATATACCCTGAGCTGGACAACAAAACTCGCAGCATGCAGGCGCGTATTGATATTCCCAATCCTGATGGCTTACTGCGACCTAATATGCTGGTAAGCCTGTCGATTTCTACCACTACCGAGAATGCCGTGCTAACCGTGCCGCGCGAGTCGGTGATCAAAACCGCCAGCATGAACCGTGTGGTCATGTCGTTGGGCGATGGCCGCTATCAGTCTGTAGCCGTGCAAACGGGGCGTGAGGCCGGTAAGCGGGTGGAAATACTTAAGGGTCTGAAGCAGGGCGACTCGGTGGTGACCTCTGCGCAGTTTTTAATTGATTCAGAGTCCAACGTCGACGCGGAGCTTGCGCGGATGGCGCCAACCAACGCGGAAGAGCAAGCGCACCCGGTAAAGCAGACTGACGCCATAGATCACGATCACCTAATGGAGCAGGCTGACTCAATAGAACACGAACACCCGGCAGCGCAGCCTGACTCAAAAGAACACGCTCAACCAGCGGAGAGAATTGACTCGGGAAAACCAGCTCAACCACCGCAGAAAGCTGACTCAGCAGAGTTTACGCAGCCAATGAAGCACGGCAAGTTGCATCAGAATGCACAGCAGCACAGCGGGGAGAAGCGAAAATGATTGCGACCGTTATTCGCTGGTCTATCGCCAATCGTTTCCTTATTCTGCTCGCTAACTTCATCCTGGCGGGCTGGGGCTATTACGCGCTCAGCAATATGCCCGTTGACGCTATTCCTGATTTATCCGACGTGCAGGTGATTATCAAAACCTCGCATGCTGGTCAGGCACCGCAAGTCGTTGAAGATCAGGTCACCTACCCACTGACCACGGCCATGCTGTCGGTGCCGAAATCAACTGCAGTACGTGGTTACTCTTTCTTCGGCGACTCGTATGTGTATGTGCTGTTTGAACCAGGCACCGACATATACTGGGCGCGCTCGCGGGTGCTGGAATATTTAAATCAAATTGCCGGCCGCATGCCGGCCGGTGCGAGGCCCGAATTAGGACCCGACGCCACCGGCGTGGGCTGGATATATAACTACGCGTTGGTGGATAGAAGCGGTCGCCACGACCTCTCTCAGCTGCGCAGTCTGCAGGACTGGTTTTTAAAATTTGAATTGCAAAGTGTGCCCGGCGTTGCTGAGATTGCAACTGTCGGCGGCATGGTGCGGCAGTATCAGATCACGGTAGATCCCGACAAACTGCGCGCCTACAATATTCCGTTAGAACGTATCAGCGCGGCCATTCGCCGCGCCAATCAGGAAACCGGTGCCTCGGTCATTGAAATGGCCGAGGCCGAATACATGGTGCGTGCCAGCGGCTATTTACGCGGCGTAGAGGATATTGAAGCCGTACCGTTGGGTGTCAGTGAGCGCGGCACACCGTTATTGTTAGGGGATATAGCCGAGGTCGACGTTGGCCCGCAAATGCGGCGTGGCATTGCGGAGCTCGATGGCGAAGGCGAGGTGGTCGGCGGCGTGGTGGTGATGCGCTATGGTGAAAACGCTGAGCGTACAATCAAAGCCATTAAGAAGAAACTCAGTAAACTTGAGCAAAGCCTACCCGCCGGGGTGGAAGTAATAACCACCTATGATCGATCACGGCTGATTACCCGTGCTACCGATAACATTTACCGCACTTTGGTAGAAGAGTTCCTGGTTGTTATCGCTGTCTGTGCCTTATTTCTGTTTCATTTTCGTTCGGCGCTGGTTGTGGTTTTCAGTCTGCCCGTCGGTATTCTGGTCGCGTTTATCATCATGCACCAGCAGGGGCTAAACGCCAATATCATGTCGCTGGGGGGCATCGCGATTGCCATTGGTGCGATGGTAGATGGTGCTATCGTGATGATAGAAAACGTACATAAAAAGCTGGAAGATGCGGGCGCAGTGGCGCAACAACACCGCTCTGAGCAAGACAGCCCAGAGCAAGACAGCCCAGAGCAAGACAGCCCAGAGCAAGACAGCCCTGACCAAAGTAACCCGGCAGTCAAGGACCGCTGGCATTTAGTGGCGGATGCAGCGGTAGAAGTCGGCCCGCCGCTGTTCTTCTCGCTGCTGATTATTGCCGTTAGTTTTGTGCCCGTATTCACGCTGCAGGCGCAGGAAGGCAAGCTATTTGCGCCGCTGGCATTTACCAAAACGTACGCGATGGCGGCGGCTGCAGCCCTGGCCGTCACGCTAGTGCCAGTGTTAATGGGCTATTTCATTCGTGGCAAAATCCGGCCGGAGCGCGCCAACCCATTAAACCGCGCCGTCAGCGCGCTATACAACCCTGTTCTAACAGCGTGTTTGAATTACCCCAAAAGCGTTTTGCTCGCTGCTGTAATAGTCATCGCAGTCGGTTTTTGGCCGGCCAGCCAAATAGGCAGCGAGTTTATGCCGTCGCTGGACGAAGGCGACCTGATGTATATGCCAACCACTTATGCCGGCATTTCCATCGGTAAGGCGCGGCAACTACTGCAACAAACCGACAAGCTGATTCGCACAATCCCGGAGGTGGAAACCGTGTTCGGCAAAGTGGGGCGAGCCGAAACGGCAACCGATCCGGCACCGCTGACCATGATCGAAACCGTTATTCAGCTAAAACCGCAGGCACAGTGGCGGCCTGGTATGACCACACAAAAACTGCGCGACGAATTGGACAGCCTCATTCAGTTCCCCGGTCTGGCCAACAGCTGGGTGATGCCAATCAAAAACCGCATTGATATGCTGGCCACCGGTATTAAAACGCCGGTAGGCGTTAAAGTTTCCGGTCCTGATCTAACCGTGATTCAAGACATAGGTAAACAGTTAGAGCAGGTGTTGCCGCAATTGGCCGGCACCAGTTCGGTCTACTCCGAGAGGGTTGCCAGCGGCCGCTATATCAAAGTTGATATCAAGCGTCGCCAGGCTGCGCGTTACGGGTTGAACATCGACGACATTCAAGCGGTAGTACGTTCCGCTATCGGTGGCGTGAATATCACCGAAACCGTGGAAGGACTGGAACGCTACCCGGTGAATCTACGCTACCCACAGGCGTATCGCGATTCAGTGGAACAGCTAAAAGTGTTACCCGTGATCACCGCAGACAACCAGCGCATCGCGCTCGCAGACGTTGCAAACATCTACGTGGCCGATGGACCAGCCGCTATCAAAAGCGAAAATGCGCGTTTAACCGGCTGGACCTTCGTCGACATCAGCGGCCGTGACCTGGGCTCGTACGTAGCAGCAGCGCAGGAATTGGTTGCCGCCAACGTAAAGCTGCCTGCCGGCTACTCGCTAAACTGGGCGGGACAATACGAATACATGCTGCGCGCCAAGGCGCGATTGCAAGCCGTCGTGCCGCTAACGCTGGCCATCATTGCATTGCTGTTGTACCTCAATTTTCGCAGCGTGATCGAAGTGGCGATTATCATGGGCACCGTTCCGTTCGCGCTGGTCGGCGGCTTCTGGCTGATGTACTTACTGAACTATGAATTTTCGGTTGCAGTGGGCGTAGGCTTTATTGCGCTGGCCGGTGTGGCGGTCGAGATTGGCGTGTTGATGTTGGTATTTTTAAATCAAGCGTACGCGCAAATGTTGGCAACGTTAGAAGAAGCGGGCGCGACGCCAACGCGAACAGGAATAAAAACCGTTGTGCTTGCAGGTGCCAGTCGGCGGGTGCGACCCATTATGATGACCTTCTCGGCAACTTTAATCGGTTTGCTGCCCATTATGGTGGGCAGTGGCACCGGTTCCGAAGTGATGCAGCGTATTGCGGGGCCTATGATAGGGGGTATGTTGTCGACATTGGTGTTAACGTTGGTGGTGCTGCCTGTGATCTATCTGCAGTGGAAATTAAGCGTTCTGCGCCGTGCAGAATAGTTATTTGCAGGGACGACTGCATTGCGTGATCGATTCAGTTGCAGCCATAATGCGTGGCATATGCTGGTCTGGCAATTCTGATTTTCACCAGCGCGTGTTTCTGGTTAAGCACTATTTCACAATGATCGAGGCGTAGCCGCAATGAGAATTTCACACCAACACATCTCCTCGGTTGGCGTTCGTACTGCTTTGCTCGTCGCTTTTGTAATCGTCGCCGCCTGCGCTCCTGTCGTTCGCGAACCGGCACTTCCACCGCTTACTGGCAAGATTCCGCCAGATTTTCCGGTCCAGCTTTATCAGCCAAAGTCGTTACCAGCGGCTGGCAGCGTGTTGCGCATTAATTCGGAATTATCAGATCTGCGCATACTGGTTTACCGCGGCGGCGAGCTGGCGCGTTTTGGGCATAATCACGTCGTCAGCAGTGCCGACCTGCAGGGTTTTGTATTTAACGCCGACGCAATGCTTGCATCACATTTCGATCTTTTCCTGCCTGTTGATCGCTTGATTGTCGATGACCCCGCCATGCGGGCCGAGGAGGGTGAGGATTTTAGCAGCACAGTCAGCGACAAAGACAGCCAAGCCACGCGCGCCAATATGCTGGGCGAAAAGGTTCTCGATGCAGCGCAATTCCCGTTTCTACAAATCAGTGGCAAGGTAGCGGAGGGTTCCTCGTCTGCGTTGCAGTTGACCATTGATATTAACCTGCATGGTGTCAACCGGTCGCTGCAGACAGTGGCAAATATCAGTGAGAGCGCAGACCGCCTGACGGTTGAGGGTAGCTTTCAGGTACAACAAAGCGACTTTGGCATCGAGCCGTTCAGCGCGTTGTTAGGCAGACTAAAAGTGGTAGACGAGGTGACCATAAAATATCGAATCGTCGCCGTTGCGATGCCTTAAACAGTAAGAGCTTACTGCTTGCAGGCTGCTGCCACTGCCCCTAAGTCGCGACCGGTTGAAGTGCAATTTATACCTGTGACAATTCATGGCGTTTTGTTGCTGTACTCAGGCGTATCCGGGTATCGCCCCTGCTCGCAGCGCTGCTCAAGATTACCGAGCCGATGCCATCACTGGTCTGGCGGCGCCGCCTGAGGTAACTAACTGTATGTCGTGCTTGCGTCTTACTCAAAATCGATTGCAAGCACAATGATGTCCAATAGTCTAGCTAATGTGCTTGAGCCGGCGCATTCCTAAATGCCTGGTATTCCCGTTATTCCATTTTATGGTGGCTAATTGTATCTCGTTATCGTTACAACTTCTAAGCAGCTAAACCGATTTGTTAGAGTGTAGTGATATACTTTTTATCCGGTGAACTGTTACGTCGCCTGCGGTCCAAGTACTACGCATTACCAAAGTACTTTGGGTTGTAAAGCAGTTAGTGTGATCCGATCGTACAGTGGTCACGTTGCAGTTTTGAGCGGTATCAAACGGTGATACCACAAAAATAATTCGACGGGAGCAGTCATGAAACGACATTATTACATCACTGACGATCTGGACGATCTTGAAGTGGTTTCAAAAGATTTGGAAAATAGTGGTGTGACCACACCGCAAATGCATGTGCTCAGTAATAAAGACGGCGACGTCGAAAAACACAATCTTCATAACGTAGAAGCGGTGTTGAAGAAAGACGTTGTTAATTCCATGATACGGGGCGCATTGGTAGGTCTGATAGCAGCGTTCGCGGTGCTTATTGTCGCCCATTTTTCAGGTTTCACCAATACACACGCCGGTTGGATGCCGTTTATTTTCCTGTCAGCCGTGGTTCTTGGCTTTTGTACGTGGGAGGGTGGTTTCCTGGGTATTCAGTCACCGCACAAGCAGCTCAAACGCTTTGAAAATGCTCTGAAGCACGGCAAGCATGTGTTCTTTGTTGATGTTGATCGCGACCAGGAATCGATATTGACGCGGGTCCTGCAGGAGCACGCGCATTTGAAACCCGCCGGTGTGGGCGAGGCAACGCCGCGCTGGGTTGTTCGTGGACAAGACAAATTTAAAAGTGTTGTTGATACATTGCCGTAGCAGTTAAGTAAACTCGCTGACGCACAGCGCGGGGAAAGGGCCACGCGAGTGCGAAATCCCTGTGCCTCTTTTGTTAATTCCAGTTAGTTATCCCCGCCCGAAGAACACCACTCTGCTGAGATATATATAGTCCGCCTCAGTGGCCACCAGCCCGATCAACACCAGCAACGCCAACGGAGGCACCAGGATGGCATACACCAGAAGAAGCTGTTAGCCGGATTGCCCGCGACGCCATAACCCTGGGCGGATAGTAGCTGCCATACTCATAATTGGCCGGCCAAAAAGGCAATAGCGAACCCGCCGCCCAGCAGCAGACCTTGCAGCATAGCGCGCGACCGTTCGCGCGGGGGCGGCAACACGCGCCCACTGCAGCGCGGCACTGCTGCCTATCAGTAATCCGGTATTAATCCATAGCGGCCAAGGCTCGGCCAACGGTCGTAGCGGTGCCGTTAACGAGCGCCAGTCAGCATATTGGGCGCGTAGCATAAAGGCATTAAGGTCATGCGCCGACTCCGGAATAAATTGATAGTCCTGGTATTCGTAATAACGCCGCGGCATGCCGAGAAATCCAAGGTAATGCATCGGAAAATAAATAAGATAGGTGCCGATAAACGTGATCCAGAAGTGCCACAAACCATTGCTGTCATTCAGCATGCGGCCGGTCACTTTGGATACCAGTGATAGATAGAGCCAAGAAACTGCGGCACGTAAAAATCGTGCAGTACGTCTTTGGAGCGCAGCAGCACCTTGACTGATCGGTCAACCGGCAGATGCACCTCGCCGTTTTGGACCAACACATCGTACTGACCATTGCGTGTCGTCTATCGCGCCCCAGTTTGATGCCAGCGGCGTTGCCTGCCATGGACTGAGAAAATGAAACAGTACGGAGCCAACGACAATTACAATGACAATAAGTATGATGCCGAACGCCATAGACGCTTTATCTCCACCACGTTTGCGCCAACGGCGTATAGCCGGACAACAGCGAGATTGTTCACTACGCTTTCATCGTGCATAGCAAGGACGCTGGTCTACGCAATTACCGCAGTACAACTACGCAATATAAATCACACGATTCATAAAAAAGGTGCGTGCTCCAGCATACACTATTGGTCGCTTGCAACCGGGCACGCTGCACGTGCATTGATACGCCTAAGAGCTTACCGCCGCCGGCGGGAGAATGCTATTTGCGCTTTAGTTCTTATTAGTCCTGGCACATTCTTGCTAATCTCCTCATGGCATAGAAAGAATTGCGCTAGCAATGTGTTGTCTATTGTCCTGCCGCTTGCCAACTATTACCAGAATGGCGAGCGGAGACAAGAAACCTGTCTGGTGCATGCAATCAAAATTGTACAGTCATCGTCTTAGGATATGGCAAGCGAACTCTTTGTTCCTTCGCAATCAGCTTGGTGAACTCATCACCGCAACCAGAGGAGATATCTCTCATGCAAGCAAACAAAAGTAAACCTGGCCAACTGGCCTGTGGATTAGTCGCGCTCGCCTTCGCAGCAGGCACTGGTAGTGCGCTAGCTGTACCAGACCAGCCGCAAAACTGGGAGAAATGCGCGGGCGTTGCAAAAGCCGGGCAAAACGACTGCGGTGCCACCGACGGCTCGCACGCCTGCGCCGGGCAAGCCAAAGAAGATGCCAGCCCAACCGAATGGGTGTACGTTCCCGAAGGCAGCTGCGAGAAAATCGTGGGTGGTAAAGTCGTTGCTACCAAACCGGCTAAAAGCTGAGCCTTGAAGATGACTGCCAGACTAGATCGGCAGCACACGCTGAGCGGCATGGGGGTCGGTTTACGCGGCCCTCATGTCCCGCAGGTTCTGGCTGAACGTCCGCCCGTAGCGTGGTTCGAACTGTTGACCGACAATCATTTGGCTGCGGGAGGCGCACTGCGTTTTCAAGCGGAGGCTATCGCCGAGCGTTATCCGGTCACGCTACACGGCGTGGGAATGTCGCTGGGGGGTGTCGATCCTCTGGATTGGACATATATAACGCAGGTAGGCGATCTTGCGCGGCGAACTAATGCACGAGCAATTTCCGAGCATTTGGCGTTTACTATGCATGCGTCAATCTATAGTCATGATTTACTGCCCCTGCCGTGGACCGCAGAAGCACTGACTCATGTAGCAGAGCGCATACTGCGTGTGCAGGAGTATTTTGGTGAGAGAATTCTTATCGAAAATATTTCGGCGTATATTGAGTATCGCGATGCGGAGCTTTCCGAAGGGGAGTTTCTAACCGAGCTGTGCGTGGCTGCTGATTGTGATTTGCTGCTGGATATCAACAATGTGTATGTCAATGCGGTTAACCACGACCGTGATCCAATGGATTTGTTAGACGCGATTCCGTGGCAGCGGGTCGCGGAAATTCACCTTGCTGGCTACGAAATGCGCGATGGACTATTGATCGATACCCACGGCAGCTGCGTTAGCAAGGAAGTCGCTGAGCTTTTCGAGCGCACTGTTGAGCGGGCACCAATGGCACCGGTGCTGCTTGAGTGGGACACACAGTTACCGAACTGGAATACGTTATGGACCGAGGCGCAACGCATCGACGCTATTCGCCTGCGAGCATTGCAGTGCCGCGCCGCATGAGCCTCGCCTCACTTGAGGCAGCGCTGTTTGCTGCAGTAACGGTTCGCGCGAGTAGCTCCTTGCTGCAAGATATTAGTGAAAGCCGCAGCATCGGTGCGCAGCAGCGACTCGACGCCTATCTTGCCAACGTCAGTGGTGCCCACCTCAATGCCTTGCAGCACGCCTATCCGGTAACGCGGGAGGTGCTGGGCCCGCGTTACTGGCAGCGACTGCTTGAGGAAGAAATCAAACGCTTCGCATCGACGGTTGCTGATCTCAACGCCTACGGCGAGTTCATGCCCGGCGTATTGCGCGCCGCACAGGCACGCCGCGCCGAACTCGAAAACTTGCCTTATCTTGCTGATCTTGCCAGTCTGGAGTGGTACGTTCACAGCGCCCGTGGCATGCGCGATGATTTAACGTTTGACTGGCAAACCTTCGCTGCGTTGACTCCGGCGCAGCAATCGCTCGCAGTGTTTGTGCCAAGCCATGCGTTGACAGTATTTCGCTCTGATTATCCCATCGATGTGATTTGGCATGCGCACCAGTCCGTCCCGCAGCAGCAGCCTGAAGGCGGCGCGCGAGTAGCCTGCTGCATCCATCGCACTGCTCGCTTCGATGTGACAGTGACGCGCTTAGCCCCTGACAGCGCCGATCTTCTTGCAGCGATTGGCACTGGAGCCAGCCTTGAAACGTTGTCGGCGATGGCGCAGGGAAAGCCACCGGCAGCAATGATTCATCAACTCTATGCCTGGATTCAGCGCGACTGGATCGTCGGCTTCGAACTAAAATAAATGTTTGACCAGGCGACGCTGAATCGGCTGTATCGCTATTGTCGATCCCTGTGCGAGCAGGAGAGCGACGCCTTCGACCTGCTACAAAATGCCGTCGAGCGCTGTCTCAAGTCGCCGCCGGACAATTCCGCCGCCACCTACAGTTACACTATGCGTACCATTCGCAACGTATTTATCGACCAGTACCGCCGCAATCAAAAGATAGCATTCGAATTATTCGACGAAGCCACGCAAGCTGTCGATTACGATATCGCGAGCCTGGAGGATGTTGCGCTCGACCGCTTCGAACTCGATCAGGTTTGGCCCACCCTTAGCGTAGTCGAGCGCGAAATTCTGTTCCTGTGGGCCGTGGAAGGTTACAGCACCGACGAGGTAGCAAGCCAGTTGGAGAAACCGCGTAATACCATTTTGTCTATCATTCATCGCATGCGCAAACGCCTGAGCAAAACGGTGCACGCAGCGCAGGGCGCCAGGTGATAGCATGCAGCAACGTTTAAAACAATCGATGACAGACAAATTCGAAGAGATTGAGCTCGACGTCGATCAATTTAAAAAACTCGAGCAGCAGATTGCCGCAGCTACGCCTCAAAGTGACTCGCCACGTAGGGCGTTCGTGTGGTCTGTGTGGTCTGTGTGGTCTATAGTATCGGCGGCACTAGTATTAGCGATCGGCCTGTTGCTGGCCAACCCGTTCCATCGACACAACGATTCGAACGAATTACTCGAAGCGATTGCGCTTGAAGTGGCGAATAATCACCTGAAACTAAAACCGCTTGAGGTTGAAAGCCAGAACTTGCGGGACGTGTTGAGCTATTTTGATCGCCTCGATTTCCAACTGTTGGAGTCTGCCGGTATTGCCGGCAAGGCCGGTGATCGACTGCTTGGCGGCCGCTATTGTTCCATTCAGGGTATCGATGCCGCGCAGTTGCGGGTGCTCTCGGCTGACGGTGAGTTGAGTACCTGGTATGAGGCGACGTTGCCGCCTGGCAAGCTTAAACAGATTCCTGACCTCGACAGCGGTGCGGAACCGGCTCAAATCGCGGCTAAGGGTCTGCGCGTGCGAATCTGGCGCGAGCATGGCGTTGTGTTCGCACATGCGCGGCGAGCGGAGACCAAACCGGCTTCCTGACCGTCGCATGTCGTTAGTTGTCTGGTTCTTGTCGCTTGCTCCGATATGCATCGCTGCTTTCATCGCGAACTTCAAATTGAATATAATAGCCGTGCGGCACTGATATTCTTTGTTTTTGCAAACGAAGTTGACCGCTTGGAGTGATAACAATGAAAAATAACTATTCGATAGCTTGTACACTGAGCGCGCTAGTGTTTGCCTTACTTCTCAGTAGTTGCGGTGACTCACAGCAGCCGCCGCAAAGCGAACAGGAATCGGCTCAGGCCGAGTTAAAGTCGCCGGCCGCTGCATCGGTGTCGCCGGCGGCACAGACCCAACCAGGGAAGGCATCGGCTACGAGCGCCGTAGTATTCAAAGAGCATCATCTTACCGACCCCGGCATGAACAATATGCGAATCGGCACCTTGCTGGTTCCCGAGGGGTGGGAGATCAAAGGCGGTGCCACTCGACCCAACGCTATGCTGTACAACATGCCCGTGCTCATCGATCTGACTATCACCGCTCCTGACGGGCGTAGCGCTCACTTGTTCCCTGGTCTGTCATTTGAGTTCAACAATCAATCTCAGGTCCAGAAGCTGCAGCCGCTTCAGACCGGCAATATCTACTACCCGCTACCCGAATCGCCCGGCGCATGGATTATGGATCTAATTAAACTGAGTCCCGATCCGGACGTCAGCAATGTACAAATGATCGCCGAAGAGGGCATCCCCGAGACCACGCAAATGCTGCGCCAGCAAAGCGCACAACGTTACCAATCCGTCGCGCAGCTTAATCAAACGGCAGCGTCGATGGGTTACGGCTACGAATTCGATACGCAGGCCACCAAGGTAGTGCTGCAGTACGACAAAGGCGGCAAAACCATTGAAGAAACAATCGGACTTACCTGGCAATACATGACGATGATAAGGCAGGGTCAGGCGACGCAGGGCACCTGGAGTATTATGGAAATGCGCTCCGTTGGCGGACCGGCGGGTACGAACTACAGCGACGATCCGGCGCTCAATGCCATCTTCCAGTCAGTTCGCATCAACCCGCAGTGGCAGGCGGAAATGAATAAATACTGGACTCAAATCGCGCAAATCAAGCATAAAGGCAGGATGGACGCGATCAGAACGGCCGGCAACATCAGCCAGATACAGGCCGAAGGTGCCAGCGCCGTTAACGACATTATGATGAAGGGCTGGCGTGCCAATACCGCGACCTCGGAGCGTATGCAGGCCAGCAGCGTCAATACGATTCACGAACAAACCGTTTACCAAACCCCGGCGGGCGAGGCGGTAAAGTTGCCCAGCTTTTATGATCACGCTCTGACTGATGGCAATGGCAGATACCTGCTACACAACGATGCGCTATACAATCCCAACCTGGACCCGGCGTTTAACACACAGCAGTGGCAGAAAATCGAAGCGCAGCGTTGAGCCGTGTCGCGTCACTACTTTTTAATGAGAATGACTGCATGAAAATCCAGCAATTAACTTATCTGCTAGTGATAACTCTGCTAAGCGTCAGTGCGTTTGCGAGTGCAAAAGACAAAGCAGAAAAAGACAAAGCAGAAAAAGACACTTCTCACCTGTTTACATCGAAGGATATTTTTGAGCTCGAGTATGCCAGCGACCCGCGTATTTCCCCGGACGGCCAGCGTGTGGTCTACGTGCGCAACAGCATGGACATTATGACCGACCAAGCCCGTGGCAATCTCTGGGCAATCAATTACGACGGCTCGGAACACCGCGCGCTGCTGTCGGGCAGAAAAAGCTATGCGTCGCCACGCTGGTCCGCCGACGGTAAACGCCTTGCCTATATTTCCGCTGCCGAAGGCAGTCCACAATTATATGCGAGGTGGATGGATACCGGGCAAACTGCGCTGCTGACCAATCTAACCGAAGCGCCTGATGCTATCGCCTGGTCACCGGATGGCAAATGGCTGGCATTCACTATGCGCGTACCCGCAAGAGCTGAACCGCTAGCCAAACCGCTAGATAAACCGGAGAACGCAAAATGGGCACCCGACGTGAAGCTTATCGATGCGTTGGTTTATCGCGCCGACGGCGAAGGCTTTTTGGAAGCGGGTTACTCGCATGTGTTTATCGTATCGTCAGAGGGCGGCACGCCACGCCAACTCACAAACGGTTATTTTAATCATGAAGGCCCTTTAGCCTGGACTCCGGACAGTAAAAATATCGTGTTCGCGGCTAACCGTAGTAAAGACTGGGAATACCAACCCGTGGAAAGCGATCTGTTCAAGGTGTCGATCGATGATGCCGCTCTGACGCAACTGACTAAAAGGCAAGGGCCTGACTTCGAACCTGTTGTATCGCCGGACGGGCGCTACATTGCCTATACCGGCTTCGACGATCGTGAGCAGGGCTACCAGCTTACCCATCTATACGTGATGGACATTGACGGTGACAACTCGAAAGCGATAGCAACCGGTCTGGATCGCTCTGTGCAGAATCCTCGCTGGGTGAGCAACAACACGATCTACTTTCAGTACGACGATCGAGGCGTCGCCAAATTGGCATCGACTAGCTTGTCAGGCGAGGTGTCTCCCATAGCAGAAAATATAGGCGGGACCACATTGGGCCGGCCTTATACCAGCGGCAGCTTTACCGTTGCCAATGATGGAGCCTATGCGTTGACGGTCAACTCACCGCATCAGCCTGCGGACGTTGCCACCGGAAAGCAGGGCAAAGCACAGCAGCTCACACGGCTGAACGACGATGTGTTCGGTCATAAAAAGCTGGGAAAAGTAACCGAGCTACGCTGGTCCTCGTCGCATGACGACAGAAAAATTCAAGGCTGGGTTGTCACACCACCTGATTTTGACGCAAACAGGAAATACCCTCTTATCCTCGAAATTCATGGCGGACCGTTTGCTGCGTATGGGCCTAATTTTTCCGCCGAGCTGCAGCGCTTTGCCACAGAAGGGTACGTTGTTCTTTATGCCAATCCGCGCGGTAGCACCAGTTATGGTGAAGAGTTCGGCAATCTTATCCATCACGCTTATCCCGGCAATGATTATGATGATTTGATGTCCGGCGTTGATGCGGTGATTGGCAAGGGCTATATCGACGAAAACAATTTATTCGTCACCGGCGGTTCCGGTGGCGGCGTGCTCTCTGCCTGGATTGTTGGCAAGACCGATCGTTTTAAGGCTGCGGTTGTTGCCAAGCCCGTGATCAATATGGCGAGTTTTGTGCTGACATCAGACGCTGTTAATTACTTCTATAAATACTGGTTTACCGATTATCCCTGGAACGAACCCGAAGAATACTGGAATCGCTCGCCGCTATCTCTCGTCGGAAATGTCAAAACCCCCACGCTGCTGTTGACCGGCGAGTCGGACTACCGCACGCCAATTTCCGAATCGGAGCAGTTTTATGTCGCCCTTAAGTTACGTAAAATTGACACCGCCTTGCTGCGAATACCCGAGGCTTCGCACGGCATCGCCAGCCGCCCTTCAAACCTGATTGCCAAGGTTGAAAATATTTTGGCCTGGTTTGAAAAGTACCGAACCGACAAAAAGAAGAAAGAATAGCTGATTTAGAACGGAGTGCGCCCGCAACACCAAAATACCTCGCTCGCACCCACAAAACGGGAGAGGCGGGCAAGTTCAGCGTCCAGCTTTTTTGTTCGGCGATTGCTCCACGTAATTCCGGGCTCTGACCAGAGTTGGACGACGTTGAGCGTGTTTGCCTTACGATCCGATTTCAGTTCAATGCGGCCGACAAACCGATCAGCTTCCAGTAGAGGATACACGTAATACCCCCAGCGGCGTTTGGCGGCCGGAACAAATATTTCGATGCGATAGTCAAATCCAAATAGTCGCGCCAGACGCGCCCGGTCGCGTATCGCCGGGTCGAAGGGGTTAATAATCCTTAGTCGCGATGTAAGAGCCGGCGCTGCGGCAATGCGCTGTTCAATATCAGCCGGTGCTACAGCTTTGAACCAGCTGCCGTAGACCGATTCCACCTCAACCGGAACCAGTTCCCGCGTGACGCTTTTTGCCCAGGCCTGTATCTCGCTTGAATCGGCCGCTGCCCAAAAACGCTGTATTTCGCCCAGCGCTGCAAAGCTCAACCGTTCCAGCGCAGCGCGGCAAAGCCAATCAATCTGCGCTTCATCCGAACATTTTTGATTAAGAATGGCCTTTGGAATTACGCGCTCTGACAGATCATAAAACTTATTAAAATTTTCACGGTGCGAAGTCGACAGCTCGCCGCAATACCACATATGGTCCAGCGCCAGCTTGTGGGGCGGGCGCGACCACATTGCTTTCTTGCCGATCACTTTAGTATCGAAGGCGTGGGTTGAGAGCGGCCCCTCTGCGACGATGCGAGCCTTGATCGCCGCCAGAGCCGCGCCATCGATCTTCGTCCGATAGTAGTTTGAGCGATTCATCTTCTCCCCCATGCGACGAAACTGCCGGGTCCACGTGGGGTAAAAATCCATCGGCAGCACCGCTGCATCATGGGTAAAATGCTCGAATATGGCCCGCTCTTCCGCCAGCAGTTTATTTAACATCGGTTCGCGGTAATGTTGATTGCGGCTCCAGAGAATATGATGGTGAGCGCGGCTTACATTTTGGATCGTATCGAGTTGCACAAAGCCGAGCTGCTTGATGATTTTCAAAAGGTCTAGCTTGCCCGTGGGCGCGGATGCAAGAGCTAGCGAACTCAGCCACAGTCTGCGGGCGTCACGGTTGTTAATTCTTAGTGGCATAGCAAATACTATCGTCGCCTACGCAATGACGCAATCGCTTTGGTCTATGGCCGCCGCAGTAGTTTGCATGGAGTGATAGCAGCACATCGCTGCGATAGTGCTTTACTGCTAATGCCTGGTCTCGCAAAGTGTATGCTCAGCCAAGGCCTGAATCACTCGGCATCGACCCACCTTGCCGTCGTCTGCCATGGCGTCAATTCGTTTTAATTCGCGTTCCAGGCGTCGGAGCTTGGCTAACCGTACTTTGACCGCTTTGAGATGTTGCGCAGCAATCGCGTGTGCTCCGTCGCAGGGCTTGTCGTGGTCATGGTTTAGCGCCACGAGTTCTCTAATATCTTCAAGCGTAAATCCCAATTCTCTGGCGTGCCGAATAAAGGTTAGACACTCTTTTTGTGCTTGTGTGAAGCGGCGTTGGTTACCTTCGGAGCGTGCTGCCGCTTCGATCAAACCTATGGTCTCATAGTAGCGAATCGTTGGAACTTTGACGCCCGTATACTTCGATAAATCTCCAATCGAAAACATTGCGTATCCCCATTGTATCTATAGCCACTAGAGGTATTAGTATACTCAACATTTGCTTCATCTTCACACGGAAGGTTAACAATGGCACAGCACAAACATCACCATATAGACCCGAATTCAGGCGACGCCAAAGTATTTGGTGCAATCGTCGTCAACGTATTATTGACCGTTGTGCAGATCGTTGGCGGTATTATCGCCGGCAGCCTCGCGTTAATTGCCGACGCGATCCACAACCTTTCCGATGCGCTGGCCTTGGTGATTGCCTTTGTCGCCCGCAAGATTGCCAAGCGACCGGCCGATGCAAACATGACGTACGGCTATGGCCGCGCGGAGATTGTGGCCGCACTGGTTAACTACACGACACTGATCATTGTCGGTGGCTATCTCGTCTATGAGGCCATTAGTCGACTGTTTAATCCCACCGGTGTTGATGGATGGCTCGTAGTCGTCATTGCCGCCGTGGCATTGATTGTGGACCTGATCACGGCGTGGCTAACCTATGCGCTGTCAAAGCGCAGCATGAATATACGAGCGGCCTTTTTACATAACGTGGCCGATGCGTTGGGCTCCGTTGCCGTTATCTTCGCGGGTACGCTCATACTGCTCTATGACTGGCGATTGGTAGACCCGCTCGTTACCTTGCTAATTGCGGGCTATATTCTTTGGCAGTCATTCGTTGAAATCGGTCCCGTTATCCGCATCCTGATGCTTGGCAGCCCTCCGGAGGTAGACACGGCTGCTGTACTTGTAGCAATCGATGCCGTTGATGGCGTAGCAGGTGTGCATCATTTACATGTGTGGCAGATGCAGGAACATGAAATCGCGGTAGAGGCTCACCTTGTTATTGCAGACGGCCACTGGGCGAATGCTGATGCGGTGAAGGCGAGGACTAAAACCATGCTGCAGACTGATTTTTCAATTGTGCACTCAACGCTTGAAATGGAGTGTTCGGCGCACGCTTGCGTTGCACCCGACAGCATCGGCCATGCTTCAGAGGCGCGTAACGACGGCGACTCACATGAACATTAGCGTAGTGGTGATGCTCGTGGCTGACGGCTGCTTGTACCATGCTGGCGCTGCTAATCTGATCGAGTGGCACCTCACTTGCACTCACAAAGCGGGGGGAGGCAGGTTAAGTACAGCCTCCGGGTGTTATAAAAGCGCACCGCTCTTATAACACTTTAGTGCTAACCCTTCAGTAGAATTTACATTTTGACAAGATCTTCGCATAATTCTCACGTAGGTTGAGTCATGTTTTTTTCCGCCGGGGGGTAGCCTATTAATACATCCACGCTAACCGTGCAGCCATAGCATGCCCGGGTCACAGGAAAGGATTCCATATGAAAACCCACGATCGCATTCCTGCCGCACTCTATATAATCCTGGCCCTGTCTTTCATCGCCATTCATGCCTACGTTCACGCCGATGATGGCAGCTCATTTCCTGCCGAAGACGATCCTTCACACTATACCGAGTGGCTTACCGATGATCTGCCTGAAGGTCTGCCGGATGCCCATGCGGGAGCTTTAGAAGGAGGTAACACCGGCACAGTCGGCGACACCGAAGCCGGCAACGTATTACAGCCGCAAGGGCAGCGCGATGACGGCATATTCAACGTGCCGACCAATGGACCACCCAGCCCGCTATTTGGCGCCGAGGCATTTACCCAAAAGATGTTACGCTTCGAGGAGTTCGGACGCAAACGTCTTAATATGCAAGAAAAGAACATCAGGCAGGCGCCACTTTATCGTATGCCGTTGCCACCGCCTATGAATGCCCAGAGCTCGCCCAATGGATTTTTGCTTGACTATTTTCTCAGCCAACGTATCTGGCCGTTGCCAACCAAGTTCGCCAACGACAATGACCTGAATCCATGGCAGCCCCAAATTGAAGGCTTTATCGGCCGCCAGTTGGAAGCCCCTCCGGCCGAGGGTCGGCCACCCGGCCTGGGTTGGTCGCATCAGCGTTGGGACGAGTTTACACCCGAAGTGTACTTTCAAACCGCGACAACCGGCGCGCGCACCAACGGCGGCCTGCGTGATCGCAAACAGCGCCACAAATACAAGAGCGGCGAATTTGGCCGCCGTGGCCTGTACCACAACACGGTGGGAACGCCGGGTTTTGCGGGCACAACCAGCGGCATCAAGGTGAGATTTCACCCCAATATGCCCGTTCAAGGCAAAGACACCCTATGGACTTTTGATGGCACGTTTCCGCCCAAACTCCTAAACGTGCGATACGGCGAGCCCATCTTAATGCGCCACTACAATGCCTTGCCAATCGACGTGGCGGCAAACCGGGGCTTCGGCGTGCATACCCTGTCTACGCATGAGCACAACGGTCATAATCCGGCTGAGAGCGACGGCTACACCAACGCGTTCTTCTTCCCGGGGCAATTCTACGACTATCGCTGGCCTATCACTCTGGCGGGGCATGATTCGATCAATACCGATGCCAGCGATCGGAGGTCAGGTGCGCCAGACGGCAGGGGAGGCATCAAACAGATCCCCGGCGACTGGCGGGAAACCATGAGCACGCACTGGTTCCACGATCATATGCTCGATTTCACGGCGCAGAATGTCTACAAAGGCGATGTCGCCATGATGAACTATTACAGCGCTCTCGATCGCGGTACTCAACAACCACCAGCTAAAGCTGGTGGGTTAGTCATACGGACTAAAGTCCGGATACGGGCCGATAGGCCCGTCATAGCGTAACTCA
>RCMY010000625.1_pt1 | contig 33379 bp, 28 predicted proteins | sample 2041341 | NCBI WGS metagenome assembly RCMY01 (sample SAMN09708234, study PRJNA481090) | Marine sediment metagenome, whole genome shotgun sequencing project. | reverse complement strand
GGTCTTTTAGGTAGCCTTACCTTACTGAGTGGCTGTATTGCAAAGAATGTGGATTATAGCGAGCAGCAGCTTCGCATGCAGCGCTGCGACCAATATGTAGATAAACAGCGTGATGATTGCCTGCGAGGTGAAGCGGTCACAATCGAAGATTATAAAGACGATTATAAAGCCTATAAAAAAAGTCGAAAAAATGAAGCCGATGAAGAAAATGAAAAAGTCGGCAAGGTTATTAAGCCAAGTCCTGAAATTGAACAAGAAGATAAGTACTAATGTCATTAAGCAAGCAAGCGAATGAAATAATGCAGTGGTCAGCCGATAAACGCTACCAATTTTTAGTCGAAGAAGTGCGTAAACACCAGCAAGTATGGATACTAACTGACGAACATGGTTGCGTAATGCTCAGTAGTGAAGATGAAGATTGTGTACCGGTGTGGCCGAGTCAGGAGTGTGCTGAATATTGGGCAACGAGTGAATGGGAGAAGTGCAGCGCAACCGCCATTGAGCTACAAAATTGGCTAAAAAATTGGACGCTTGGGCTAGAGGGTGATGATATTAGTGTGGCCGTTTTCCCTAATCCTGATGAAGAAGGCCTAATTGTATCGCCGAGTGAGTTTGACGAAGATATCCGGAAATAACGTTATCGTACAACTTAAAAGCGCGCCAAAATGAGCTTAGATTAGCAAAAAAATTGTCTTAAAACGAAAAAGGGCTGAATATTCAGCCCTTTCATACTTCTGTAAAGCGCGCTAAGCAGCGTTGGTACTTTCAAATATCTTATCGGCAGAGGCGGCAACAAATCCCTTATAATATTCACCATCGGCTGTTTTATAACGCTGAGCGAATTCATAAAAGCAGCTTGGAATGGTTTGACTAATATCACTAAACTGCATTGAAACACGATCGGCCATTGTGCTTGATTGCGCTAACAAAACATCTTTACCACCTTTTATTTCACCGCCTGAGGTATTCAGCGTAAAGCCCGCTTGTTTAAGCAGGATGTTTACATCGGCAAGCTCTGCAATAGTATTTAAGTCATTTACGCTTACCGTAAAATGATTGGCGCGAAAACCCCATGCTGCGACCCATGCGGCATATTCTGATTCGAGCAGCAGCTTAGTATAGTCGCCATTGCTCAATTGCCAATGTCTGCCCGAATATAAGAAGTTATCATCGCTCACTACGCTTGGATCCATTTGCTCCACAAGCTGATTGATAATATGTTGTGCCTGCACGCTAAGTTCTTTTACTCGCAATTCACTAATGAATACTTTAGGCACGTTCGCATCAGGATGTTCAAAATGTTTGGCGTTCAGCTTTTTACTGGAAAAGTCATAATCGCCTTTGTGTTCGTATCCTAAGGCTAAAAAGTGCGCAGCCAATTTTGACAAACCCACCTTTTCTATGTCAAAGGTGCGCAAAGCAATGTGGTCATTCACAATTGTGGAATGGGTTTTTTCAGCTAGTAACGCATGAATTTTATACGCTGATGGCGTAATGCTGACATAATCGAGCCATAAACCGGCAAATAAATCAGAAACGCTTTTGTGCATGTAACATATCCTATAGTAAAGAAAAAATTAATTAAAAATAGAAACAGTGGCTATTGGTAAATAGCCACTTGTGAAGCTTATTCTAATACCAAACCAGGGCTTAATGTGCTGGGTAACGTAACTTTATCTAACTCTACCGATGCCACGGGGTACGCACAATAATCAGCAGCATAGTAAGCGCTGGCTCTGTGATTGCCACTATCGCCAATGCCACCAAAAGGAGCTGCACTGCTGGCGCCAGTAATGGGCCTGTTCCAGTTCACGATACCGGCTCGAATACGCGGTAAAAAATAGTCGTAGTCTGCTTTGCTATCGGCTAATAGGCCAGCCGACAAACCAAAGCGTGATGCGTTCGCTAACGCAATTGCATCGTCAATGTGCTGGTATCGTATAACCTTTAGTAAAGGGCCAAAATGCTCTTCATCCGGCATGTGTGGTGCAAACGAGGTTACATCAATAATTCCGGGTGAAACTAAGCCCGTGCTGCTTTCTACATGCTGCATGGTGACCAAGCTTTTACCACCAAGTGCTCGTAGTTCAGCCTGCGCTGCTATCATCATAGTCGCCGCGCGAGATGAAATCATTGCGCCCATAAAGGGTTGCTCGGCCGCGTCGTAATGGCCAGGTTTTAAGCTTGCGGTGACCTTCACAAGTTTCTCTATTAATAAGTCGCCTTTTTCACCCACGGGCACAAATAACTTGCGCGCACAGGTGCAGCGTTGTCCACTGGTAATAAAAGCTGACTGTATAATGTCATGTACAGCCGCTTTGGTGTCTTCTACTTGTGTCACCACTAAGGAGTTATTGCCACCCATTTCAAGCGCGAGTATTTTGCCCGGTTGACCTGCATATTGCTCGTGTAATAATTTACCAGTGCTTGAACTGCCGGTAAAAAATAAGCCATCTATTTGTTCATGTCCGGCAAGCGCTTTACCCGTATCAACTTGGCCTTGCACAAGATTAAGTACACCTTTAGGAATGCCAGCTTGCTGCCAAAGTTTAACCGTATATTCTGCGACTAAAGGCGTTAAATCGCTTGGTTTAAATATTACCGTATTGCCCGCAAGTAATGCAGGTACTATGTGTCCGTTTGGTAAGTGGCCGGGAAAATTATACGGTCCAAATACAGCAACTACGCCATGTGGACGGTGGCGAAGCATGGCTTTACCGGCAGGCATCGCATTTTCTACTGTGCCTGTGCGTTCATGGTAAGCTCGCTCAGATATTGCCACTTTACCGATCATTGCGCCTACTTCAGTGGCCGATTCCCACTGCGGCTTACCGGTTTCTTTAGCAATAATGTGGGCAAATTCGGTTTTATTTTCTTCGAGTAAACGAACAAATTCTTTAAGAATAGCTAAGCGTGATTCAAATGAACGTAGTGACCATTCTACAAAGGCGGCGCGAGCAGCAACTACCGCTTGATCTACCTGTGCTGGCGAAGCGGTTTTACCTTCCCACACCGACACGTTTTTCGCCGGGTCGATAGAGCTCATCGCTTGCCCTTCTCCGGTAAGCCATTGACCATTTATAAAGTGAGTATTCTGTGTCATGTTCTCTCCAACGAGTTAACTATGTTTACGGAAATTGTTTGAGCAAAGTGTGCGAAAAACGAATCGTATCACCCTGCTGAATTAATAATACATCGGCCAATTGTTGACTAATGGCGACGGTTTGTTCATCGAGTATCTTTAATTGACCAATAGTGGCGCGGAAATCTTTGATTTTGGTATTAATGACAAAATAATTATCAAGCTCGGTTGTATCAAGTGTTGACAAGACTTGCACATTTGCTTCTACACTTTGACGAATAGTGGCAATGCTATCAACATCAGCTTCTACCGTAGGGCCGGCATCAAAAATATCGACGTAACCGCGGAATCTAAATCCTTCTTGCTCTAATAATCGCAGGGCGGGGCGCGTTTTCTCATGCACTTTGCCTATGCTTTCTTGCGCTTCTTTGGTTAGCAAATTAACGTAAATTGGATACCTTGGCATTAACTCGGCAATAAATACTTTATTACCAATGCCCGTTAAGTAGTCAGCCGTGGGGAAATCGACTGAGAAGAAGTGCTTTTCAAGCCACTCCCAAAAAGGTGACTTGCCTAATTCATCCGATATGCCGCGCATTTCGGCAATCACGGTGTTGGCAAATCTATGGCGATGTTGCGCCATAAATAAAAATCTAAACTTAGACAGCAATCGTCCCGCTTGGCCTTTACGAGCTTGCTCTTGCAAAAATAATGTACATATTTCGCTTACGCCAGTGTAGTCATTGCAAAAGGTCAAAATTTCAACCGAGTTGTGAACGCCTAACTCGCGAGAGGCGTGCACCACTTTACCCACGTGATAATGATAAAACGCGTCTTGTATACCCACCGTTGCTTCAATGCCAGAGGTGCCAATGACTTCTCCTGTGTCAGTGTCTTCCATGACAAACAAATAACTATCGTGTCCTGGTTTTTCTGGATGAGAAGAAAATGCGCGCTGTGCGGCATCAATCTTTTTTCTCAGCAGAGCTTCGTTAACCGGTAATGACGTAAAACCGATACCAGAATCTTGTGCAATTTTATCTAGCGCAGGGTAGTCAGACACTCTAATTGGGCGTATTACCATCATAAGTATATTCGCTTATTCGGCAGCAACAAGTGCAGCAATGCCGCGCTCGAAACGGGCTAAACCCTCTATAATATCTTCATCAGGAATGACTAAAGAAGGCGCAAAACGTATAACGTTCATACCGGCCACTAAGCACATTAAATGCTCTTCATTCGCTGCTACCATAAAGTCGCGTGCACGCCCTTGGTATTTATCGTTAAGTGCACAGCCCAACAGTAAGCCTTTACCACGAATTTCACTAAATACGTGATACTTTTCGTTGATGCGGTTTAAGTGTTCTCTAAATAATCTTTCTTTGTGCAATACACCACCTAACACCTCAGGCGTGTTGACCACATCAAATGCAGCTTCTGCAACTGCGCAAGCTAGTGGATTACCGCCATAAGTGCTGCCGTGGGTGCCTGGCTTTAAATGCTCTGCAATTTCTTTTGTGGTTAGCATAGCGCCAATTGGAAAGCCGCCACCAAGCGATTTGGCGGTGGTAAGAATGTCAGGCACTACGTCTAAATTCATATAGTCATACAATTTACCGGTACGACCCATACCAGACTGCACTTCGTCAAAAATAAGCAAGGCATTGTGCTTATCGCAAAGCGCTCTTACGCCTTGCACAAAAGCGGGGTCGGGCACAATAATGCCGCCTTCACCTTGCAGCGGTTCCATCATAATAGCGCAAGTCTTTTCAGAAATCATGCTTTCAAGCATGGCAAGGTTGCCAAATTCACAGTGAGAAATATCACCCGGCTTAGGACCGAAACCATCTGAATAGGCCGGTTGCCCGCCTACTGTCACAGTAAAGAAAGTACGACCATGAAAGCCTTGCTTAAAGGCAATAATTTCAGAGCGCTCAGGCCCAAATTTCTCAAGTGCGAATCTACGCGCTAGTTTTAGTGCAGCCTCGTTTGCTTCTGCACCAGAGTTGGCAAAATATACTCGATCAGCAAAAGTAGCGTCGGTCAGTTTTTTGGCTAATCTCAATGCAGGTTCGTTGGTAAATACGTTACTCAGATGCCAGAGTTTATTGCCCTGCTCGGTAAGTGCTTTAACTAACGCTGGATGGCAATGTCCTAAAACATTAACCGCAATACCACCTGCAAAATCGATATACTCGTTATTATCTTGATCCCACAATTTTGAGCCTTCGCCGCGCACGGGTATCATTGCTGCTGGATTGTAGTTAGGTACCATTACATCATTAAATGTGTCACGAGTTACTTGCATATTCAAACCTCACTGATAGTCATTATTACCTTTTTCTAAGCTTTCGCCTTACTGATACTAGGCGTATTTTTGCGTTAGAAAAAGTCTGTATTTGGTCAAAAATCGCCTAAGATTATGCCAGAGAAACTTGCAAAAGTCGCTATTGTTTAATTGATGAAGGCCTTGTATTTATTGCGTTTTGATACATTCTTCGCAATTTTTGCATAACTATTTTTTAGGGGAAAGGTGGTATAGGTAATATGACTATGTCAGTGCTATTTTGCAAATGAAGCCGCTGCAATGCGTAGTATAGAGTGTATCTATACAAGCGTTTAAATCAGAAGTGTTAATGAATGGGTGGGAATAGCTTCTGATGTAAACGCATAAATATGCACTATATATTTGCTGTTTTTATTTATTTTCGTCTGTGGATTCGTCTATAACGCCCGCAATATTCAATTCAACGCCGGTTAAGTTAACTTTACTGACTTTTGCTACATCATTAGAACAAATACCAAAGTTACGTAAATACATCATCGCCTCTTGCTTTCCCATCAATTTATCGCGATGCAACATTTTATATTGCATAAAGCCTTGCGAGGTAAATAATAATTTAGCAAAAGGATGAAGTCCAAGTTGCTCAACATTCTTAATGCTAATTTCACGAATTTTGGTAAAGTCTTCAAATCCTATTGCAATTGTCAGCCACCGGCACTTTAGATCTTTCACCACGTTAGCCGTAATTTGGTTAGCATGACGTTTCCATAAGGTGACAATATATTTGTGTGAGGGTGATAGTGTTCCTAATGCTTTGGCGTGAAGAGGATTATTCTTTTTTCGCGCATCAATAATTTCTTCACGTAATTTTGTGTCAAATGCGCGTAAATATAGGTTAGCTACGGCAGTGCGGCCAATATTTGATAATAATCCAATATTAAAGCCAAAATGCGGTCTTACTTGATGTTTTTCAGACAGTGCTTTTGCGATATTGCCGGTACCAATAGTATACAACCACATATGTTTGACCAAATTGGGTGTAAACTCTGAGTGCATCGGAATAGCATGCTTGGCAATGAGCACTGGAATTAGCGAGCGCAGGCTTTCAATACCAACAAAGCTCAAAGCACTTCGAATAGTTTTTAGCATAATTGGATGGCCTGCAGAATCGACTCTACGATACTTTGGTTGGCGCACAAACTTAAGGATTGTTTGCTCTAACCAAGGCAACTGCTCAATACAACTTACTAAACGACTAATTGAACAGGCTTCGGTGTACAATATATCTAATAAACGCCCCACGTTTTGATCAAATTTAAGTACCTTTTCCATGATCATTGCGGTGTCACGAAACTCGACCTCTAAATCTGCAATTAAAGTTTGGTGAAAGTCAGCCTCTACCTTTTGTAGAAAAGCGTTTTCGGCGGTGGCAGCAACTTCTTTTTTCTTATTTGCGAGTTCTTCCACAACAAGTAAGACGCGACGGCTTTCATTTTGCTCCGAATCTTCAATTAAGCGTTGTTTATCGGTCTTCCTGCCTGCATCTATAATGGCTTCGTCAAGTGAAAGTAACAACTTTTCGAAACGGTTGTTATACACACTGGCAAGTTGCGAAACACTTTTCTTTAAGCGTACTGTCAAAGCGTCTATCCTTTATTAATAAAATTACTTAATACTTGATGACCATATTCAGTTAGCAAAGATTCGGGATGAAATTGAACGCCATACAAACGCTGTTGTGGGTGTTCAATTGCCATTATTTCTCGTGCGCCTTGCGTTTCACAAATGGCGCTAATCGTAAAGCCTGATGGCAGAGTGCTTTCGTCAATAAGCAACGAATGATATCGCGTAACAATAAACTGCCCAGGGCAATCAACAAATAATCGACTTTGTGCATCAATTACCTGTAGAGGGGACGTTTTACCGTGTAAAATATTCGCTGCACGTATAATGCGAGCACCAAATACTTGGGCAATAGCCTGATGACCTAAACAAACACCTAACATCGGAACTTTACCTGCTAACTGTTTAATAGCCTGTAAACAAATTCCTGATTCATTAGGTGTACAAGGACCTGGCGAGAGTACCAAATGAGTAAAAGACAGAGCGTTAAGCTGGTCAATACTGACTTCGTCGTTTTTAACGACCTTAACCGCCTTGCCTAATTCTTCAAAATACCGCGCTAAGTTGTATGTGAAAGAATCATAATTATCAATGATAAGAATCACATTACGCTCTGGGTATAAAACCTAAAGCTTCGTACACCTTAGCTAGTGTATCGGACGCTTTTTCGCGAGCTTTAGCACTACCTTGATGCAGCACTTCATGCAAATAAGGTAAATCTTGACGAATACGGTGAAATTCCGCTTGTATCGGCTCAAGCAAAGCAACCACAGAATCAGCAACGTCGCCTTTTAAGTGGCCATACATTTTATCTTCGTATTGAGGCACCAAGGCTTCTATAGATTGCTCGCTCGTAGCACTTAATATAGATAGAAGATTTGATACGCCCGGTTTTTCCTTAACATTAAAGTAGATATTCGCCTGTTCATCACTGTCGGTAACAGCACGCTTGATCTTTTTACTGAGTTTTTTAGTGTCTTCCAATAGTCCAATGACATTATTAGGGTTGGTATCAGACTTTGACATTTTTTTGCTCGGATCTTGTAAGCTCATAACCCTAGCGCCATCTTTTGGAATAAAAGGCTCGGGTATTGTAAGCACGTCACCATAAATGTTATTAAAGCGCGTGGCGATGTCGCGGGAAAGTTCCAAGTGTTGCTTTTGGTCATCACCAACGGGTACCTCGTTTGCCTGGTAAAGCAAAATATCTGCAGCCATTAATACCGGATAGGTAAATAGGCCAACGTTTACGTTTGACTGGTTGGTTTGCGACTTATCTTTAAACTGCGTCATACGATTGAGTTCGCCCATTTGCGTATAGCAGTTAAGTACCCACGCTAATTGCGAGTGCTCGGGCACATGTGACTGCATAAAAATGTTGCTTTGTTTTGGATCTATGCCGCAGGCTAAATACAAGGCTAAGCCATCTAAACAAGCTTGATGTAATTTTTTCGGGTCTTGGCGAACCGTAATAGCATGCAAATCAACAATCATATATAAGCAATCATGAGTATTTTGCATTTTGACCCATTGACGTAACGCGCCTAGATAATTCCCTAGAGAGAGTTGTCCTGATGGTTGACAACCACTTAGTACTGTTGGTTTAGAGGGTTTACTCACACTGCGATCCTTTATAATTGGCTATTTTAATTGATTGGTTAAATCTTGAATGGCTTTTTTGTAGTCACTTTGGTTAAATATCGCACTGCCGGCAACAAACATATCCGCGCCTGCATTGTATACATCAGCAATCGTGTCTTTATTTATCCCGCCATCTATCTCTATTCGCGTATCTAAACCTAGTTCGTCAATAATAGCCTTGAGATGGGCTGTTTTTTCAATCGTTTGTGGAATAAACGCTTGTCCGCCAAAGCCAGGATTTACTGACATCAATAAAACGTAATCAAGCTTTTCTAGTACGTAATCGAGCACACTTAACGATGTTGCTGGATTTAATACCAGACCCGCTTTGCAGCCACTTTGTTTGATTAACTCTATACTGCGGTCAACATGCTGGCTGGCTTCGGGATGAAAGCTAATCATACTTGCGCCTGCTTTAGCAAAAGCTTCTATCATAGAGTCAACTGGCGATACCATTAGATGAACGTCAATGTCTGCGGTAATACCATAGTTACGTAAGGCGGTACAAATAGTAGGGCCGAAGGTTAAATTAGGGACGTAATGATTATCCATAACGTCAAAATGTATAATATCTGCTCCCGCCTTTAAGACGTCTTCAACCTCTTGCCCTAGGCGTGCAAAATCGGCGGATAAAATAGAGGGTGCAATTAAGGGTTTACGCATAGATTTCTGCCATTATTGTAGTTTGTTTTTCACGCGCCATATTAACAACGTGCATGTTGTATCAAAATGTATATTTGTAAGGGACTAATTGTACACCAGAATAAAACCTTTTTTACCTTAAATCGTTGTCTATCTTTAACGACCTACCTATTTGCACTAGTTTGACGAAAGTGCATCAATAAGGTGCACAATAAACTATAAAATACTGTGTTATTGCAAAGCGGGAAAAACCAAATTGTACATAAAGTTCCGTAGGGTATTGAAATTACAATAAAAAACCTATTTTTTTGACATTGGCATCACACTTGCTTTATCTGTTATCGCAGATGAAGTTTATTTCGATACTTATTTTAATTATAGAATTTGTTCATCTCATTCAATCATCCTTTTACAAGGATTGTGATTACTAATGGCACTACGCTTTTCTTTTAATAAGCATTTGGTTCGGAGAACACGAATGAAAAAAATGACATCTTTTACTTTAGTCGCTGCAGCTTTAATATCTGCTATGAGCATTAGTCAAACTGCAATAGCAGAGGTTAGCGCCAACGTGGGCGCAACAAGTAATTATGTGTGGCGCGGTGTTTCACAAAGCGCAGACTCAGCATCGGTATCAGGCGGATTAGATTATGCGAATGATAGCGGATTTTATGCCAGTGCGTGGGTCGGTTCATTAAGCGAAGGTAACGGCGCAGAAACCGATTTAATTTTAGGTTATAGCGCCACACAGGGCAGCTTTACCTATGACGTGGGGTATGTCTACTACCTTTATACTGAACTAGACGACAGTAACTTTGGTGAAATTTATGTTAATGGGTCGATTGATAACTTTGGTTTTGGCATTGCTTACACCGTAAATAGCGAAGTATCAGGACCGTCACCGTTTGATACTGGAGACATATATTATTCTGTGAATTATAGCGGCATTGACTTAGGAAGCGAATTTGAACTCGCTTTAGCCGCTGGATATTACACTTTCGACGTCAGCAGTGAACTCGACTATGCACACCTACAAGCTGATATTACTAAGGGTGACTTTACCTTCAGTATTTCGAAGGCTGAAGAAGAAGGGTTTGCAGACGGTGATATCAAATTCATCGCTAGTTGGTCTACCTCTTTTTAAGGTAATTACCTTTAGTGTTTGTACCACAAACAATCGCTGCTGAGCTTTTCGCTCGGCATCGTTTTTTGAGTTACGGCCAATTTAGTGTACACTAAACGTGTTTATAAATGATGGTGATACGTGTATGGCTGAAAGTCACAAACAAACGCATAGATTTCCGCTTCAAATGTTCGCGACAGCGGCCATTATTAGCGGCGTAATGGTGTTTGTAATTAGTGCGGTATTCACGCAAGCGAATGCGCCGTGCCTAAGCCATTATTCAGTGAATGATAGTGTTATCGTTGATACATCCAGCAGTAGTCCCCAAGCCACTATTGACAATCACCCTTTGATTATTTGTAATCGAAATAATCAACAAATAAGTTGGTTAACATGGTTGTTAAAGCAATCTGATTCTGTACAGTTTCATTACTTAGATTTAATTGAGCTACTATCGCGCAAATGAATACAATAAAACATTGGTTAGGTATTGTAAAAAGTGTTTTGGCTAGTTTTTTAGGCGTACAGTCACACTCACAATATGTGAAAGATGCAGATGTCCCCTCGTTTCTACCTTTTGTTATTGTTGGCGTGATCATGCTTATACTCTTAATTTTAACCATCTGGTTTGGTGTTAACTTACTTATACCAGATCAATAAGACTACTCTTTGAATTCGTCAGCAATATTTTTGGTGTAAGCAGGCTCTGCTTGCTGACCGTTTTGCAAGAATATTGCTAATTCATTATGGGGAATAGGCTTAGATATTAAAAAGCCTTGAATCAAATCACATCCTAACCTTTTAAGCGCTGAAAATTGAGCTTCTGTTTCTGCGCCTTCTGCCACTATCGGTACGCATAAGCCGTGCAGCATCTGAATCAATGAACTGACAATTCTTTGTTGTCTAACGTCAATGTCTATTTTGTTTAACAATGAACGGTCAAGTTTGACAGTGTTGTAAGGGAAGGCGGTTAAGTAAGACAACGAAGAATAACCTGCGCCAAAATCATCAATGGCAATTTTAAAACCTGCATTGGTGGCGTCTTCTATCCATATTTTTGCTTGGGTAAAGTTAGTAATTAAGGATGTTTCGGTAATTTCAAGTTCAATTCGTGATGCCGACACGTGATACTGCTCTATCATTTTAGTAATGATGTTTAAGGCAGTATCGTTACTAAGTTGGGATGGACTAAGATTGACCGAAATAATAATATCGTTACGTCCAATAGAATCTAAATACAAAATCTCTTGAATGACGTTTTCAATAATCCACTCAAACAGAACATTCATGTTTTCACTTTCTTCTAAGACATCAATAAACGTGGGCGGTGGAATAAAGTCTAACTCAGGATGCTGCCAGCGGCAAAGCGCTTCTAGTTTAATGATTTCACGCGAACTGGCATTAACAATAGGTTGAAAAACCACAAACAATTGGTTCGCCGCTAAGGATGCAATGAAGTCATTTTTAACAATAAATCGCTGCTGCGCAGAGTCACGCATAGAGTCGTCGAAAAATTCATAGCGATTTTTACCCCCTTTTTTAGCCTGATACATAGCAATATCGGCGTAGCGTAATAACTGGTCAGCTTCAATATCTTTCGAATTTTGCATAGTAATGCCTATGCTGGCGGTAATACTTATACTCGTATCATAGATATGGAATGGCGCTGAAAATAATTGTACGACAGCGTCGGCCATTTTGCCTAAGGCTTCATGACTGCCATAATTACCAAAACAAATCACAAACTCATCGCCACCAATTCGATACACTTTTATATATTTGTTCACCACACCTTTTAAGCGGTAGCCTATTTTTTTAAGCATAATATCGCCTGCTTCATGCCCAAGGTTGTCATTTACTGGCTTAAAGCCATCTAAATCTAGGAAGAATATTGCGACTTCCCGTACCTTTGTATCAGTGACCATTTTACCTAAGTCTTCAATTAGCACATTTCGAGTGAATAATCCGGTGGTGGCGTCTATTGTGGCCTGACGAACTAATCGCTTCTGAGAACTACTTAGCTGTTGTTCGTATGTTTCAAGCAGGTCAATAGCATGTCTGAACTCACCTTCAAGATCATGTAACTCGTCGCTAAAATACGAATTAGTTGGCGCGCCTAAGCGGTATCTTGCTACATTATATTCTTTCGCGCCAATTAATTTTATGACACGCTTAAGTTGGTTAAGTTTAGATATTGGGATAATTGAAAATAAAATAAGAAATAGAAGTACACCTAAGGTCAGGCAAATAAATATAACGATAAGCTGTTGCTTTTGATCACTTTGTTGTGCAAGTAATAAAGAGATATCACGCATATACAGCAGGTCTATATTCTGACCAATTCCTTCTATACGTTCAAACCATACATAATACTCGCTATCGTGGGTACTAAAACGCATGCCTGTTGTTTCAAGAGTGGTTATTTCACTATCTAACATGGCTAGATCAAACAACGCCGTATTTTTACCTCTACCGGTATTGACTTCTAGAGGATAGCGCGACAGCGTTTTATTTTGCATGCTAGCAGGTTGCGATGAAGAAACAATGCCAATATCACTGCCTACAACAGAGTTTAGGAAAGTAATGGAAGGCGCGATATTGGTAAGCATTGTAAGCGACCAGCGCTCATCTTCTATATTAACCGGAATGGTAACGCTAAGTTCACATATGGCATGACATACAATGCCTGCGTGTGACTGCAATGTTTTTATCACATTCGCTTGGGTAGCCGCTAATTCTTTAAATGGAAATTTGCCATATTCAATGCGCTCTTCAGCGCTTGCGAATGACATTGATGACAATGAGAAGCTAAGCTTAATACGAGGCCATATAGTGTCAAAAAAAGCCTGTAAATCGCCTTGGCTTTTTGTGTCTAAGCCACTTAACATGACAATTTCTTCAGCCGATAAAATCTGCTCTCGCAAACGCTGTTCAAATAATAGACGTGCAGAACGAAGATGAGACGCTTTTATCTCTTCAATGTTATCGGTAAACGATTCTTTTTGCTGAATGCTAACAAATGTATAGGAAGCACCTAACGAAATGATAGCGACAACCATTATTAAAATTAGCATTTTAGCTAATAAACCATTAATACTAATCACGCAACTGACCTCTAACTTCGGAAACTCGCATTTGCGATGAGAACTGGAAACCCAATTGTAGCATTACTATTACTTAATCCTTACAGCTAACATACTGAAATGTGTGAACCAACATAAGATTTTGAAAATTGTTGGTTTTATATGAATGCTAAGATCAGATGCTAAGCGTATTTTATGATGAGCCTATAAAGCATATCGGCTTTATGCTCTGTTGTATTAATTTAAGGTAGTGGTTTATAAACGGCCAGCAATTCTGCACAAGGCTTTCTTACACTACCTTTGCAACTAATGGTTCGTGCGACATTTAATCGTATCATCTTATCGGCGTTAGAATAAAGCGCTCTGGTGTTGGGAAGATCATTATTTGACACAATAGTGGTAATTCCTTGTTTCTGAGCGTTTAGCGCACATTCGACTAAACGCAGTTGGTCTAAGTGGCTAAAACCGACACCTGAATAGGCGGTGAAATTAGCGGTTTGATTAATAGGGCTATAAGGTGGATCGCAATAAATAATATCACCAGGCAGCGCTGACTTAAAGGCGTTTGAGAAATCACCAGAATGAAACTGCGCCTGCTTGGACTTTTGCGCAAACATCAGAATTTCTTGTTCGGGATAATAAGGTTTTTTATATTGACCAAAAGGGACGTTATAACCTCCTGTTTGATTATATCTACAAAGTCCGTTATAGCCGTGGCGGTTTAAATATAAAAAAAGCACAGACCGTTGTATAGAAGGCGCTGTTTGATTAAATTGTTCACGAAGTGCGTAGTAGCGTTTTTCTTGATTGGTGTCAGCGGTAAATAGTTTTGCTGAGCACTCTATAAATTTCGCAGGATCTTGCTTGATATGATTAAATAAATTGATTAAATCAGCGTTGCTGTCCATCAATAAATACTGCTTAAAATTCATATTCAAAAAAACAGACCCGCCGCCCACAAAAGGCTCAATTAATCGCTGGCGAGGGTTCTTAGCCACCAGTTTAGCGATATCTGACACTAATTTACGTTTACCTCCCGCCCACTTTAATGGTGATTTCACGATGGGTGAGCGCGTATTAAGCTTGTTCTTATTTTGGACTTGGCGGCGTGGCTTAGTACTAACAGAGGCTGACGTAATGGATTTCACAAATGGCTCGAAAAATAGGTAGCGAGGCTCGCTGGCACTGCCAACTTAACGACGGCTAATTTCTTGCTGTATTTGATTAATACTTTTTGCAAACGGTTGTGCTTCCCTAATATCAGCTGGCAGACTAGATAACAGATTAAGTGCGGCATCAATGGAATCAAAAGATTGCTTATATACCACTACAAACCAAGGACCTCCGTAACGTTGAGTTTCATACACCCAAGTAGAGGCTTTCAGATCATTGTTGTTTAAGTAGTTTTCAAGTACCACTGGATTTTGAATTCCAGAGAGTTGCAACACTATAGAATCTGTTGGTAGAGACAATAGTGTAGTTTCATCAAATTTATAGTCAATAGCTGAAACTGTTTGAGCCGATATTTGTTGCTCTGAAGGCAGATTCTCTGATTCGCTTACCGTATTTTCGACTATTTTACGCTCGACTGTATATTTTGCGTTCAAAAACTCGCCCAAATTATTGCTGTCTATTGTGTTTTCTTGATTTTGGGAAAACTGTTCATCTAGCTGCGCAACACTAATAATATCCGGTACTTGAAAGTCATCACCAGAGTTGACTGCTTTTTTAATGTCACTTTGTTTTATAACTTCTTGAATTGTGGGATTAGGTATATCATTTTCGCTGGTATTATCTGCGTCAGGATTAATAATTTTTGCATTTTCGGTTAACGAGGTTTCTGTTTGCACATTGTCTGCATAGTCATCTATGCGCTTTACTGTATTTGGCCAACTCGAAACCAATAAGGTATCGGTAAGATTATTATTTTTGTCATCATTATTTTGGGGTATTATTGAGGTCGGGCTAACGACTTCTAGAGGTGTGCTATAAAATGGTTCTGATGCTGACTTTATAGTGACCAATTGGTTGTCGTCAATTAATTCATTCGTATCAGCTATAGGTGTTGTTTCTGACTTTAGGCCATTATCTAAAAGATCTGAAGACAATGTTTCGGTCGTCATCGCTTTACCTACAAGTAAAGATTCTATTTGTTTAGGATATTGCCATGCCATTAAGCCTATAAATATAACAAAAAAGATAGATAGCACGCTGCCAATAAACCACTTATTGGCCACTATTGGCTTATTTGATGTACTAAACCATGAATGTTTATCAGCCATCAAAGCTTCAAGCGCGTTTACGTCAAATCCTACTGGGTCAACTGAAGCACTTGATAGCAATACCGGTTTGTGGCTATTTTGCATAGGTAGCCATTGCTGAGAATGTTTAGCCCAAGATGCTTTACCAAATAAAATAATGTTTAAGTGCAGCTTATGCTCGCGCTGCTGAGAATGCATGACCCAGTCCCAAAGCTCTTGTAAGAACGCTTCAGATAAATACTCAGCTTGGGTTATACACACTAAGTAAGGACCATTTTGCGCATCTAAACCACTGACAGGATCGTTTAAAAGGACGGGCAGTGGTCGCACAAAGCTACCCACCAAATGGCCGCCTAACTGGCGGCAAATGGCACTGCGGTAGTCAATCACTTGTTTTGTTGGCGATGCTGCAAAAAATGAAATTTCGGTGTTTTCTTGCTGACTTTCTAAAAACGCATTTAAGGTTTTTTGCTGGTCACTAATAGAGTCGCCGCTAACAAAAATTAGCTGCGAAGAGTAGTTCACAAGATGGGCAAGTCTATTGTGAAGTTCAGACACTATCGTAATTTACACCAGTAGTTGTATTGTATCTTAATTAAGCAGTTGCTTTAGCTCCAGTTGGGTAACATCGCTAACCACATGAGCCTTACCTATTCCTATAGGTAAAATAAATCTCATGGTACCACTTAACACTTTTTTGTCGCGCTGCATATGCGGTATGTAATCTTGTGTTCGCATAGTATTAGGGCCATTAGTTGGTAACGTAAAATAGGTAAAAAGTTCCGCAATCTGTCGTAATTCTGACGCTTGCATCTGTTTACGCATTACCGCTAGTTCGCAAGCAATAATTGTGCCAGCTGCTACGGCTTCGCCATGCAGCCAGTTCCCATAGCCCATTTCGGCTTCAATGGCGTGCCCAAAAGTGTGACCCAAATTTAACAGCGCTCGAATGCCCTGTTCTTTCTCATCTAAATTAACAATCTCTGCTTTTATTTCGCAACATCTAGAAATCATGTAACACAGGGCAGCAGCTTGCTTACTCATAATGGCGGCTCTATTGTCATTGATCCACGAAAAAAAAGCGGCGTCGTAAATAATACCGTATTTAATGACTTCGGCCATTCCGGCCGCAAATTCTTTGTCGGGGAGGGTGCTCAAAGTGTTAGGATCAATTAAAACGGCTTTAGGTTGGTAAAAAGCGCCTATCATGTTTTTACCTAAGGGATGATTTACCGCCGTCTTACCGCCCACCGATGAATCGACTTGAGACAATAAAGTGGTTGGGATTTGAATAAAATCAACGCCGCGTTGAAAGCAAGCTGCTACAAAGCCGCTTAAATCACCGATAACGCCGCCACCTAAAGCTAATATGCAGGCATCCCGGGAAACGCTATGGCGTAATAATTCACTCATGACAGTTTCAAAACTCGCGAGCGTTTTATATTTTTCACCATCGGGTAAAATAATACTAATAACGGTTTTTCCGCCATCTTCTAACAGTTTAACAATTGCTTGATGATACAAAGGAGCCACTGTCTCATTAGTTACAATAACGGCTTGCTGTCCCTTTATTGCTGATAATAAAAAACCGGCATCAGTCAAGTTGCCGGCTTCAATTGCAATGGGGTAACTTCGTTCACCAAGATCAAGGTGTATGCTTGGCATAATTAAAATCCTTTACGAGCTTATAACCCTATTTTATTAATAATTTGATTGGCCACTGCACGTGCACTCTGATCATCGGTTTCAATAATATAATCAGCGACTTCTTCATACAATGGATTCCGTTCTGCCGCTAATGCCCTTAATACTGCTTCTGGATCATCAGTTTGTAACAATGGGCGTCTTTTATCGCGTTGTGTGCGTGCAACTTGCTTGTCGATAGTCGTTTGTAGATACACAACGATACCCCGAGCAGACAAACGATTACGAACCGCTTTAGATACCACTGAACCGCCGCCAGTTGCTAAGACGATACCTTGTTTATCGGTCAGATCTTCAATGATGGTTTCTTCGCGAGCGCGAAAACCGTCTTCACCTTCTAAATCAAAAATCCATGCAATGTCAGCGCCGGTTCTACGCTCTATTTCTTGATCAGAGTCGAAAAATTCTAAATGGAGTTCATCAGCTAGATGTCGACCAATAGTGCTTTTTCCAGCGCCCATAGGCCCAACTAGGAATACGTTACGTTTCTCTGCCATATTTGTTTAAATCACATCTATTTATAAGTGGTGTTGGCAATAATAAGTTGTTTCGAATACCAACAATTTACCATAACAGGCAGTGGCTGTTATGAGCGTGTTCATCCTCGTGCTAAAATCGAGACGCGCGATTATCTCAATTATCTATATGACTTTGCAAGCCTTGTTGCTAAATAAGCTTAACTAGATGCATTTACATACGCAAAATGGCGCGTTAAGCGCCATTTTTATACGAAAATAGTTTTAGATTTGCGTTAGTTGTTAAGGCTTAACGTAATATAACATATTTGCCCTGTGCAAATTATAAAGAAGTAGTAATGATTTTAGGCGTCACAAAAATCAGTAATTCGCGTTTTTCCTCGATTTGCCCAGAAGTACTAAACAATTTACCAATAAGAGGCAGGTCGCCAAATAAAGGGACTTTTGACACATCATTAGTACTAATTTGTTGGAATATACCGCCTAACACAATTGTTTCGCCATTCTCAACTAGCACTTGTGTGCTTATTTCTTGCGTATCAATTGCCACCGCTGGTCCAGTAGAGGTTGATACCGTTTCACCACGTGTATCTTGAGTGACCACTAAATTCAGTATAATACGATTATCAGGCGTAATGTGCGGCGTTACACGTAAACTCAATACCGCTTTTTTGAACTCTACAGAGGTTGCACCGCTTGAGGTTGACTGCACATACGGAATTTCGGTTCCTTGTTCTATATAGGCTTCTTGTTGGTTGGCCACGGTAATTCGCGGGCTTGCTATAATTTCGCCTTTGTTCTCTGATTCAAGCGCACTTAGCTCCAAATCAAGTATGTTCCCGTCAAGTAAACTCGCTATTTGAAAGCCAATACGTCCCGCCGCATTTGCCACGGGTAAATTAACGTTTAGGCGGTCGGTAATTTCAGAGGGCACAAACCCTTGATTTGCCGAGTCTGCTCCGCTTAATGAGCCTGATGTAGCGCCATCGCTGCTGTTTGCAGTAAAGCCCCAACGTACACCCAACTGCTCGCTTGCATTGTCTCTAACGGTTACCATCCGTGATTCAATCAGCACTTGTTTTACCGGAATATCCAATGCGGTAATAATTCGACGAGCCTCATCGATACTTTCTTGGGTGTCACGAATCAGTAAAGTATTGGTGCGTTCGTCAACACTTACCGCACCGCGTGTGGATAAGATCCCACCATTGGTCGACTTTAAAATAGTGGCTAGTTCAGCTGCCTTTGCGTAATTAATGGCAATATTAGCAGATTTTAACTCAGCTAAGTTTTGCACTTGTTGCTTTGATTGCAGAGCTTGTGTTTCACGCGCGGTCAGTTCTTCACTGGGCGCGATTAATAAAATATTGCCTTCAAGGCGGCTGTCAAGCCCGCGTATCTTCAAAATCATGTCCAAAGCTTGATCCCAAGGAACGCCACTTAAACTGATGGTAACATTACCATTAACGGTATCAGTGGTGACTAAGTTAAAACCATTCACTTGCGCGATAATTTGCAAAACTTGACGCACGGGCACATCTTGAAAATCTAAACTAATGGGTTTACCTGAATAAATCTCGCCTTGCGATTCTGCCACTTCTTTTTTAGTTAAAGGCGTTAAAGCAAATTCAATTTGCTTTAGTGAAACTGTCTTTTGAATCTTTACACTGCCTGCGTAGGCAATTTCTAAGCGTGATTTACCTTCTTCTTGAAAGGTTTCAAGCTTATTAACAACCGAACCAAATTGAGAGACATCAATTTCAACAAATTGATCATCATTTAAGCGCGTTTGCGTAAAGCTAATATTTAGCTTTCCTTTCGCTTCTATAAACGAAATCGCAGGCACCTTGTTGGCAAAGTCAATTACGATTTTGGCAGTATCGCCTGAGCGCGAAAAATCTATACTGGATAATTGACTAAACTCTACCGATTCAGCGCTACCTTGCGGGTCAACAAAGTCAGGGCCTAGCTCTTGCCCCAGCTCTTGCCCCACTACACCAAAAGTGATCAAGCCAAGCAGACAGGCTACACCTACATACCAAATGGGTGTATGACCATTTAACTTACTATTAAAGATATACTTTTTAGACATTGTTGTTTTCCCCTACCATTGACGACATTGTCAGCGTGGCTTGTTTGCTTTTCCAGCACCCAGCGCCATCTGGCAGCATTTCTTCGATTAAAATTTCAGTGTTCGTTATTTTTGTTACTCGGCCGTGGAATAAGCCAATATAACTACCTCTTGTAACTTTGTGTAAGGTGCCGTCGTTTGCCTTAACGAGTGCATATTTGCGCCCGTTGTTAGTAAATACGCCCGACATTTGAAGCGCATCAAGGCCAAATCTCTCCAATGGCTGTTTTGCCCTATTTTGTTTCGGTTGATCGCAATTTGGGCGCTCTGCTGTGACCACATCGCTTTGCTCGCGATAAGATTTTGTAAAAGGGCTGCGCAAAGTCGTGGCGTCGTAATTTACACTTGGCAAAGGCACAAACTCAGGATAAGCATCTATATTCACCTGTGTATTGGCTTTAATCTGTTCGGTGTATATGATCAAATCATCAATGTTTGCACCACATCCCCCTAGTAAGCTCGCGGCACTTAAAATGCTTAAGGACATCATGAATTTGTTCATTGATTATTCCCCATTGCCGTGGTTTCTGCCCGATACGTTTTTGCTTGCATGCGTAATACTAATTGATCGCCTTTTGGCATAATTTCAAAATCATGCAAGGTAACAATACGGGGTAAGTTCGCGACATTTGAGGCAAACTGACCAAACTCATGATAGCCTCCAGCGACTTCTACCTGTATCGGCAGTTCGGTGTAAAACTCTTTCGGAATTTCTTGTTGCCAGTTAAGAAGCTTGAATGAAAGGCCGGCATCTGTTCCAACATAGGTCACGTCATCTAATAATCCTGGCGTTTCATTGCTAGTTGGCAATGACTTCAACATTGACGAGAAGTCTTTTTGAATACGTGCCAGTTGTTCTTCATAAGCGCTTAAATTAACTGCGACTCTGTATTTAGCTTCAAACGTTTGACGCAGGTCACTCTCTGCGGCTTTAGCATTCTCTAACAGGGGTAGTTTGCTAGAAATAATGGCGTAAAAACAAATGCCGGCAATAATAGCCGCGCAAATAAATCCCACGACCATTTTTATTTCTTTGGGCCAAATGGCAACTTGCTCAAAGTCGAGGTCATTAATTTCTTTTAGTTTTTTGAAATCAAACGTCATCTGGCTTGCTCCTTCTCAGAATCATTGGTGTCGATTTCAACTGGGCCATATTTTGGCGAGATAGAAAATGTTAAGACGAAATCGCTGACTGCGTTTAAACCACTTTTATCCGCAGCGATGGATGAAAGCACAGGGTCAACAAATACTTCAGACTCTTCTAGCGAGCGCATAAATGACGATAGTCGATTGTTTGATTCGCTAACACCGGTAATTCTGAGCTGATTGTCGCTGCGCGTCATGTTATTAAAAGAGATGCCACCTGGCACCAGTTTGGCTAATTCATCAAATATTATGGGGGTCAAATTGCGGCTCACTTGGAGCTGCTCAATAAGTGCCATGCGTAATCCAATCGCATCTTTTGCCGTCGTTATTTCTTTTATTTGGCTAATTTGACGGTCGAGGACTTCAATTTGTTGTTTTAAATAGTTGTTTCTTGAGTTTTGGTTACGAATTTGTTGATCAATAACTTGGCCCGCAATCCAAAAAAGTATGAACACAGAAACCGATACCACTACCAGAGAGCCTAAGTAACGTTTCTTTTGGGTTTGGCGTAAATCTTCACGCCACGGAAGTAAATTTATCTTTGCCATGCTGCAAGCTTCCTCATTGCTAGGCCAACTGCAATAGTGAGTTGCGGGGCGATGCTGAGTAAATGTTCAGTATTTATCTTGTCGTGAAACTGCATATTGGCAAAGGGATTAAATAAAGAAACCGGCAGTGACAACTCTCTATTTAATTCACTACATACATTGGGTAAGTTAGCTACCCCACCCGTTAAAAATAGGTGTCGCGGCATGGGTTTGTGGGTAGTGGCTGTGTACATTTGCAAAGCGCGTTGAATTTGCTGTTGCAAACTCGCATAAAAACTAGGTACTGATTCAATAAACCAATCTTCAGGCGCGGTATTATTCGCAATTTGTTGTTCAACTTCTTGTAACTCAACGCCGTAAATTAAGGATAAATCTTGGTTAAGTTTATTTAAGCCAAACGCATGTTCTTTAGCATAAATAACCTGATTGTGTTGCACAACGGTTAACTGTAATAATGACGCCCCCACATTGAAGCAACATACAAAGTCTTCGGGCTCTACGCTATCGTCTTTATACTGAATAAAAGCCTCGCCTAGCGCGTTTGACTCAATATCAATTATTTTAGGTTCAAATGATGTTTCGCGAACCAAAGTAATGCGGCTGTCAACTAGGTCTTTATGGGCGGCACTTAGCAATACCTCTACTTTACCGATATGACTTTCACTAACGCGAAGTTCTTCAAAATCAAGATAAACTTCAGACAAGGGGTAGGGAATTAAACTATCGGCTTCTAATTCAATTTGGCTTTCTAACTCAAAGTCAGACTGGTCAGGATCCATATGTACCAATTTACTGATAACTGATGACCCTGCAACGGCTAATGCACAAAATTTAGTACGATCCTTTAAGGCTAGTTTGACTTTTTTAAGTGCTTTACTCACAGCATCGAAATCTTTAATTTCGCGTTCTGCAAATGCATTGCCTATTATCGGTTCACACGCATATGCGAGAACTTTAGTTTCGGTGTCAGATATATCTAGGCTAACGGCCTTTATATATTTTGTGCCAATGTCTAAACCGATAATTGTTTTGGCTTTTTTAGAAAAAAGCGACTTCATATCATGGTAGCCTAATGTGGATTACAGTATCATGTGCAATACATATTACTGAGAATTTATTTATGGTGTGTAACAGTTAACGACACATACGTATAAATTTTGAGTGCTTTTAAACAATTATTTTGAGCTGACCCAATAGTGAAGTATTTAAAAACGTTTATTATCTTTTGCCTTGTATGCCTTTTGTTAGGTGTCACCGCGGTGGCTGGCTTATATTATTATTACAAAGACGAGCTGCCCTCAGTTGATGTTTTGCGTGACGTTGAATTGCAAACACCCATGCGAATTTATACCCAAGATGGCAAATTAATTTCGCAATATGGGGTGAAAAGAAGGATACCCGTTTCTCTTGAAGATGTCCCCGAGACCTTGGTTCAGGCTATTATTGCGACTGAAGATAGCCGCTTTTACGACCACTATGGCGTAGACCCTATAGGCGTGATGCGCGCGGTGTTAAATTTGGTTGTAACGGGCGAAAAGGGGCAGGGAGCAAGCACCTTAACCATGCAGTTAGCGCGTGGTTTTTTTGGTCTGACCCGTAAAAAAGAATATTCACGAAAAGTAAAAGAAGTATTTATTGCACTGAAAATGGAGCAAGAGCTTACTAAAGATGAAATTTTAGAGCTGTATTTAAATAAAGTGGAACTTGGTCACCGAGCATTTGGTGTGGGTGCGGCCGCACAAGTCTATTATGGTAAAAGCTTAAATGAGCTTAACTTGGCCCAATTTGCAACGATTGCGGGTATTCCACAGCGACCTTCGGTACTCAATCCAATCTCAGGACCCGAATTATCAAAACAGCGTCGTCGTGTTGTATTACTGCGCATGTTAGATGAAGACTACATTACTGAAGATGAATTTGAAGAGGCTGCTAATGCTGATATCCCGGCCAAGAAACACGGCGCAGAGATAGACCTGAGCGCGCCATACTTAGCCGATTTAGCTTATAACGAAATGATCAGTATTTACGGCAAAGACATCGCTGAAACAAGCGGTCTTAGGGTTATTACAACCGCTGAATCTACACACCAACTAGCGGCAGAGCAAGCACTCGTTCATAATTTACATGATTATGACGAGCGCCACGGTTACCGCGGTCCGCTATCACAAGCTTGGATGCCATTAAATCTCCAGGAATTAGAGAAGAAAGGCTACGCCTTACCGTTATCGCAGTCTGACATGGCTGAAATAAGCGCGCAGCGAGGTCCTTTCAATCGACCCAGTCAAGATGAACTAAATGAATTGTTAGCAAATGTTGACGTAATAGGTGAACTGACTCCCGCAATTGTAGTGTCGTTAAGTGATAAAAATGAGGCAGCACAAAGCATAACGGTGACGACTCTCAACCTTGGCGAAATTACGATTGGTTGGGATGGCTTGGACTGGGCCCGTCCTTACATAGATGATCAAACACAAGGTGCTGATCCAACATTGGCAAGTGACATTGTACAAGAAGGAGCATTAGTTTATGTGCGTAAACGTCCTGAAGACCAAGTGTGGCAATTGTCACAGTTTCCTGATGCCAGCAGTGCGTTTATTGCGCTTAATCCCTTTGATGGTAGCGTTGAGGCCGTTGTTGGCGGATACAGTTTTTACCACAGTCAGTTCAATCGTGCAACGCAGGCTAAGCGCCAAGTGGGTTCGAATATTAAACCCTTTATTTATGCGTCAGCCATTGATAGTGGCTATACATTGGCCAGTATTATTAATGATGCTCCTATTAATCAATGGGACGCTTCGTCAGGTGTTGCTTGGCGGCCTCAAAATTCACCAGCAATTTATGATGGTCCTATTCGCGTGAGAGTTGCCATTGGTAAATCAAAAAATGTAGTGTCGGTTAGGCTACTGCGCGGTGTAGGGCTTGAGAAAGCACGTGATTATATGACAAAGTTTGGCTTTGAACGCGCTGAAGTGCCCTTAGATGAAACCATGTCTTTAGGCTCTGGAGCGCACACACCCTTAGAAGTTGCAACTGCCATGGCCGTTATTACCAATGGCGGATTTTTAGTTAAGCCATATTTTATTGAACGCATAGAAAATAGTGCGGGTGAAATAATTTGGCAAGCAGAGCCGGTATATGCTTGCGATCCATGTGACGGTCTAAATCGCCTAGGTGAACAATTAAGCCAAAGTCAAACAGAAAACGAAAGTGCACAAACACAATTATCTCATGATCAAGACATTGAGGCACTGTTAGCGGCGCAAATGGCGCAAGAGTTTGGCGAACAAGACCGCAAGCAAGAAGAAACCCCAGCGCCTACACTGCAAAATGATTCTACTCTATCAGCGCTTGGTATAAGCACAGTCAAACGAGCGCCTATGCAATCGGCACCCAGAGTCATGTCTGAACAAACTGTATTTTTAGTCGCCGATATGTTGCGCACAGCCGTGCGAGCAAATGGTAGTTGGAATAACAAAACCTATTGGTTAGGTACCGGCTGGCGTGCCAGGAATCTACTCAATCGAACTGATATTGGCGGTAAAACAGGGACCACAAATGATTCGCGTGATGCATGGTTTACGGGCTTTGCACCTAATTTAGTGGCAACCGCATGGGTTGGATTTGATGACAACGTCCGGCAGTTGGGTCGCGCGTCTCGCAACCAAAATTTAATCAACAAGAACCCTGAAAAATTCAACTGGATTGGAAATACGTTAATTGGTGCCGAAGATGGAGCAAAAGCCGCTCAACCCGCGTGGATAAGATTCATGCAGGATGTATTAGCGGGTGTTGAAGAATCCAGTAAAGCTATTCCTGAAGGAATCATAAGAGTACGAATTGATAGTGCAACAGGATTACTAACACGCAAAACTGATGCAAGCTCAATGTTTGAATATTTCGTAAAAGGGAGTGAGCCGACTAATTATGTGGCGCAAGATTCATTTGAGCTACCCATTGACGAAGAAGATGACAACCCCCAACCCGTCGTAGACGAGTTATTTTAATCGCTGGTAACCATACAAAGGCCTTATATGTCTGGAATTGATAATCAACGTTATTTGTACACTCATTACGCAGGACCTGCGTTATTAGAAACGCCGTTATTGAATAAGGGGAGTGCGTTTACCGAGCGCGAGCGCAAATCATTTAACTTGCTAGGACTACTGCCTCCAAGGTACGAGTCAATAGAAGAGCAAGTTGAGCGCGCTTACATGCAATACAGCAGTTTTATAAGTCCGCTAAATAAGCATATATTTTTACGTGCAATTCAAGATAATAATGAAACTTTGTTTTATCGTTTACTGCAAAAGCATATTGAAGAAATGATGCCTATTATATATACGCCAACTGTTGGCGAGGCATGTGAACGGTTTTCTGATATATACCGCTCCTCACGCGGGTTATTTATCAGCTACGATGAGCGTCATATGATGGGCGACATATTGCGCAATGCGACTAAGCGGAAGGTCAAGGTTGTGGTGGTTACCGATGGTGAACGCATATTGGGCTTGGGCGACCAAGGCATTGGCGGAATGGGTATTCCAATTGGTAAGTTATCGTTGTATACAGCATGCGGTGGCATTAGTCCTGCTTATACTTTGCCAGTTATGTTAGATGTAGGTACAAATAATCAAAAATTACTTGATGACCCTATGTATATGGGCGCCCGTCATCCTCGTATTTCGCAAGATCAGTACAACGAATTTGTTGATCTTTTTGTGCATGAAGTGAAAAAACGCTGGCCTGAAGCCATGATCCAATTTGAGGATTTTGCGCAACCCAATGCAATGCCTTTGCTACAAAAGTATCGCCAGCAAATTTGCTGTTTTAACGACGACATTCAAGGTACAGCGGCGGTCACATTAGGCACTATTTTGGCAGCTTGCAAGGCACGAGGTAACAAGCTTTCAAATATGAAGATTGCGTTTGTGGGCGCCGGTTCAGCTGGTTGTGGTATTGCAGAGATGCTGATTCAACAAATGGTGTTTGAAGGCTTAAGTGATAGTGAAGCGCGTGCTCGCGTGTTCATGGTTGATCGCTTTGGTTTACTTTCCGAAGGTATGCTTAATTTACGTGATTTTCAGCAAAGATTAATGCAGCCGCACCTTAATACCCGCGAATGGTCATTTAGCGGTGAGTTTGCTTCACTTTTAGATGTGGTTAATTGTGCTAAACCTGATATTTTAATTGGGGTTTCGGGGCAACCAGGATTGTTTACCGAACAAATTGTTACGAGCATGGCACAGCATTGTGACATTCCCATTATCTTTCCACTGAGTAACCCTTCTAGTCAAGTTGAAGCGCGGCCTGAGCAAATTATACAATGGACCAAAGGTAGGGTGGTAATAGCCACAGGCTCACCTTTCAATGCCGTAGCTTATGAGGACACAATTTATCCTGTTGCACAATGCAATAACAGTTATATTTTCCCCGGTATAGGACTTGGTGTTATTGCTAGCAAAGCAAGTATTATAAGTGATGAAATGCTTATGGCCGCAAGTAATGCTTTAGCCGACGCATCACCATTAGCGACTGGTGAGTCAACTGATTTACTGCCGCGTTTAACACAAATAAGTACCCTTTCTAGGAGCATTGCTTGGGCAGTTGCTAAAGTGGCCATGCAACAAAATTATGCCTTAACAATTAGTGATGAAGCGCTAGAAGAGCGAATTGAAAATAATTTCTGGAAAGCGGAATACAGACCATACAAGCGCGTTAGTTGGTAACTTTGATGGCTTGTTGCTAGTGAGCGACACTACTTCTTAACGCTCACTAGCGCTTATTTACCCTAGCACAAAGTGCTTGTATGGTGCCGGGTATGTCTAGAGCGACAGTACAAAAACTTTAGAGTTTCGAGTGAAATTGTAAATCTCTTTTTTAGCCCCAGGTAAGTCATCCACGCTTTTTTGCACAAAACCTTGCTCTAAAAACCAGTGACTGGTTACCGTAGTGAGTACAAAAAGTGTTTTCAAGTTATGACTGATAGCGCGTTCTTTCAAAGCGGCTACTAAGCGCTCGCCACGATGCTTGCCGCGATATTCACTATGAATCGCAACACATCCAATTTCGCCCATGTCAGAATCGGCGTACAAATATAATGCTGCACACGCCACTATCATACCGTCACGCTCTATTACCGTAAATTGCTCTATTTCGTTTTCAAGTCGCTCGCGTGAGCGTGTTAGTAAAACGCCGTTTTCTTCAAGTGGCTTGATAAGGCTTAAAATGCCTCCTACATCGTCAATGGTAGCCGTTCTTAGTTGCTCATAATGCGTTTGCATAACCAAGCTGCCATGCCCATCTCGCGTAAATAACTCTTTTAATATTGCACCATCATGATGGTAACTAACGCAATGTGCACGTTCAACGCCCGCAGCAACTGTGTCCATCATTGCGCTTAAACAAGTGCTTTCGGCTTGAATATTCTGACTGGCAATTAATGGCTTTAAGCGATCTAACTCTATCGTTCTAATCAGATCTCCATTGCTAAAGATACCGTCATATTCTGATAATGTGATTAGTTTGTCAGCTTTTAACGCAATAGCCGCTTGCGTAGCAACATCTTCATGCGACAAGTTGAACACTTCGCCTGTGGGTGAGTATCCCATGGGAGATAAAAGTACGATAGAGCCGTCTTGTAGTTGATTCTGGATACCTTCAACATCAATTCGTCGAACACTACCTGTGTGCTCGAAATCAATACCATTGCGCACGCCAATAGGCTTGGCAAAGACTAAGTTTCCTGAGCATACGCGCGTTCTGGCGCCATGTGTAGGTGAATTTGGCAAGCCCAATGTAAGCAAGGCTTCAATATGGCTTCGTAACGACCCTGCCGCATCTTTAACGCACTCTAGGGTTGCTTTGTTGGTAATACGAAGACCATCAACAAACTGTGCTTGTATAGATCGTAAGCCTAAACGCTCGTCTATTTGTGGCCTCGCGCCATGTACGATAATAATGCGAATACCTAAACTATTTAATAAGGCAATGTCTTGTAACAGGCGCTCAAAGTTTTCACTTAATACCGCCTCGCCCCCAAACATAACCACAAAGGTTTTGCCTCTGTGCGCATTCATGTAGGGTGCTGAATTACGAAACAGTCTTACGCTGTCCTCGTGGGTTAGGGTCATTTATTTTGCTTCCGTTGAGCGTCTTTGTTGTAGGCTAGCTTTCATTAATTTGCAATATGCAGCTTATCCCAGTTCGCAAGCTCGGTGAACAAAGCTTGGGTCACGGTTTGTTTACTAGTACCACCTAATTGGTTGCGTTTATCAAGCACTGCGTCTAAGGCTAAACAGGCATACACGTCGTCTTGAATATCGGCATGAATGGCTTGTAAATCGACAATTGGCATATCTTCAAGCGCCCGACCTTGCTTGATGGCGGCAACCACTGCTTGACCTGCAATATCATGTGCGGTTCTAAACGGAATGTTTTTAGCAACCAAGTAGTCGGCAAGTTCAGTGGCGTTGGCATAGCCTTGCTGAGCCGCTTTACGACATGCATCTTCGTTAAGCGACAAACTATTTAAAACCTCAACGCCAATACACAAACAAATATGCCATTGATTTGCGGTGTCTATTGCGCCTTCTTTGTCTTCTTGCATGTCTTTGTTATAGGCTAACGGTAAGCCTTTCATGGTCACTAACAGTGCTTGCAAATGACCAAACACTCGGCCACATTTGCCGCGCATTAATTCAAGCGCGTCAGGGTTTTTCTTTTGCGGCATTAGCGAAGAGCCAGAGGTAACTTCATCACCTAATTGCAAAAAGCCAGCTTCGCCTGAGTTATAAAAAATCAGATCTTCTGCCATGCGTGATAAATGCATCATGCTGGTGCTGGCGACAAAAAGTAATTCAAGTACAAAATCGCGATCTGATACTGCGTCTAAACTATTTAAACAAGGCCCAGCAAAACCCAAGCTCTCTGCAATTTGATGTCTATCAACCGCAAAGGTTGTGCCTGCTAATGCGCCACTGCCTAAAGGACATTGGTTCATGCGCACGGTCAAATCATCTATGCGGCTAAGATCACGTTTCAGCATTTCTACATAGGCTAAACACCAATGTGCGAAGTACACAGGTTGAGCCCGCTGTAAATGCGTATAACCCGGAATAACCACCGATTGATTTCTATTCGCGCACTGTAATAGCGCACCTATTAGGTTGATACAGTCTTGCTTTAACGATGCTAAGTGATTCTTCACCCATAATCTGAAGTCAGTAGCCACTTGATCGTTTCGGCTACGGCCAGTGTGAAGCTTTCGTCCTAAGTCTTGCAGCTTGTCGGTTAAGTAAGCTTCAACAAAGCTGTGTATATCCTCTTCAGGCGATGTTGAAAAGTCTATTTCACCCTTTTCTGCTTGTTGTTGCAGCTCACTTAATGTGGCTTCTATTTGCGCTTGTTCGCTGTCGCTTAATACGCCAGCATTTTTAAGTGCTCGTGACCACACGATAGATCCAAAAATGTCTTCTACCGCCATGACATGATCAAAAGGTAACGAATCGTTAACCTGTTTGAACATGTCGCTACTGCCTGCTTGAAAGCGTCCGCCCCACAATGCCATGATATATTCCCTACGATTTTTGTTTGTTTAAATAAGCAATGCGACTCGATAAGCTAAATAGCCTAATAAAGCCTTCGGCGTGTGATTGGTCGTATACGTCATCGGCCCCAAACGTGGCAAAATCTTCTGAGTACAAGCTGTTTGGCGATTTACGCTGAACAACCGTAGCATTGCCTTTGTATAATTTAACCACCACTTCCCCTGTGACCAATTGTGCAAAGGTTGAGGCTGCCGCTAGTAATGAATCATTAAGCGCGGTGAAATAACGGCCGTCATACATTACGTGAGCGTATTCTAAGCCAATTTGCTCACGAAATTTAAATGCTGATTTATCAAGCACTAAGCATTCTAAGGCTTTGTATGCCTTCACCATAATAGTGCCGCCAGGCGTTTCATAACAACCGCGTGACTTCATGCCAACTAAACGGTTTTCAACGATATCGATACGTCCTACGCCATGAGCTGCGCCAATTCTATTGAGCTCAACGAGGGCATTATAAGGCGAAACTTCGTTACCATTAACGTGCGTTAAACGACCTTTGTTATACCCTAGGCTAACGTGTTCTGATTGGTTAGGCGCGTCTTCAGGATCGACCGTCATGGTCCATATTCCTTTGCTTGGCGCATTCCAAGGATCTTCTAATTCGCCACCTTCGTGCGAAATATGCCATGCGTTTGCATCGCGGCTATATATTTTTGTCGCCGAAGCACTGGTTTTCACATTTCTGCTGGCTAAGTAATCAAGCAAGTCTTCGCGCGATACCATGTCCCATTCACGCCAAGGGGCAATTACCGGTAGGTCGGGTGCTAGCGCCGCAAACGCGCCTTCAAAACGCACCTGATCGTTGCCTTTGCCTGTACAACCATGGCTAAGCGCGTCGGCGCCGACTTTTCGCGCAATGTCTACTTGCGCTTGGGCGATAATAGGGCGGGCCATTGACGTACCTAACAGATACTCGTCTTCGTATACTGCACCGGTGGTAATTGTAGGGTAGATAAATTCGCTAACAAACTGCTCTTTCAAATCGACAATATGGCATTCGCTCGCACCCGAAGCGATAGCTTTCTCTTCTAGGCCTTCAAGTTCTTCTGCGCCTTGTCCTACATCGGCTGCAAAAGCGATCACTTCACAGCCGTAATTCTCTTTTAACCAAGGCACAATGGCGCTTGTATCTAAACCGCCCGAGTAGGCGAGTACCACTTTCTTAATATTAGCTTGTATTGCTTTTGGCATAAAATCCTCTAAAACTGGTGAATATCAATTTCGGTTAATAAGTAACAAAGTATGGCGTTTTGTGCGTGCATGCGGTTTTTACTTTGTGTCATGAGCAACGACTTTTCAGAGTCCATTAACTCACCGGTAATTTCTAAGTCTCTGTGCGCGGGTTGGCAATGCATTACATGCGTTGCGCCGCACTGATCCATTAATGCTTGGTTAACTTGGTAGGGCATAAACCGATCTTTGATGTCGCTTAATGGCGTATCATCACCCATCGACAACCACGTATCAGTATAGATAACATCGGCTTTGGTCAATTCTTCAATGTGATTACTAACGCTAAAGTGCACGTTTGCGGCGTCAGCCATTTTCGCCACGGTTTGCGCAATAGCCGGATCAATTTCATGACCTTTGGGGGTAATAACCACTTGGTTACAGCCTAACAGGACGCCCAAAATTAACAACGAGTGAGTCACGTTATTACCATCACCCACATAGGCTAATGTTTTTCCTGCCACTGTGCCAAAAGTTTCGCTAAGTGAAATGTAGTCGGCTAAAGCTTGGCAAGGGTGATACATATCACACAGTGCATTAATTACGGGAATATTACTAACAGAAGCCATGTCAACTAATGTGCTGTGTTCATACACTCTGGCAATAATTGCATCGGCCCATTGATTAATGTTTGCACTAACGTCTTTTGGGTCTTCACGTTTTGCAAAAGGTTGTCCTTGGCTATCTACATAGACCATATGACCGCCAAGCTTATTAATACCTACATCAAAACTCACGCGCGTGCGCAACGACGGTTTTTCAAATAGTGCAACAATAGATTTGCCCTTTAGAGGCTGGCCAAAATTTGTGGGTTGTTGCTTAAGCGCGATGGCAAAATTAAGCAATGAATTTGCATCTTTTGCACGCCAATCTCTAAAACTCAATAAATGCACAGTATTTCCTTTCTTTGAATAAATTTATTTCTATAATATACGATTAATTGGTGTGAGCGACACTACCACTATTGGGTAATATTTCAGTGCCGCATTGCTGATGCTCAAGCAGTATTTTGTCAGCATTTTCCCAACTTGCAATGGTCACTGGCTGATTTATTTGATCGGCAGCGTATTGAGCCGCCTCCACTTTCACGATCATACCATCTGTAATCACATGATTTGAGACTAATTTTTGCGTAAGATTGGCGTCAAGCTGCTTTATAATTTGCTTGTTTTCGTCTAACACACCTTTGACATCAGCAAAAAAGTAGAGTTTAGTATTCAATAATTTGGCAATGCAAATAGCCGCATGATCCGCATTGACGTTATACAGCCGACCATTTTGATCTTTGCCAATAGAGGCAATAATAGGCACCATATTTGCGTTAAGTAAGGCATTGAGTAAGGCCGGATTTTGACCTGCCGGTTCACCCACCGCACCAATATTGGCAGGATGCTCAGTACAATTAGCAATATTACCGTCGGCTAAACTTATGCCTACCGCGTTAATGTTGTATTTTGCACAGGTGGCCACAAGTTGTTTGTTCAACTCCCCTGCCAACACGCTAGTTACAATGGGCATGTGTTCATCAGGTGTTACTCGCAAACCTGCTTTTCGAATACTCTTAAAGCCTAAGTCTTGTAGTCTTTTTAAAACTTGTTCACCGCCGCCGTGAATAAGAACAACCGCTTGGCCCTTAGCTTGAAGCATTGCAATGGTTTCGAGTAAGGTGTGCTTTGGTGTATTTGTCGTAGCTTCTTGCTGCTTAGGCTGTAAGCTTGTAAAAAAACTTCCGCCCACTTTAATGACAATAGGAGCGTGTTGCTGCTTGTTCATTGTGCAAATTTCCCTTAAATGAG
>RCMY010005113.1_pt1 | contig 33452 bp, 15 predicted proteins | sample 2041341 | NCBI WGS metagenome assembly RCMY01 (sample SAMN09708234, study PRJNA481090) | Marine sediment metagenome, whole genome shotgun sequencing project. | reverse complement strand
TTGCTTTTAAAGGACGAAAAGAATATGTCTATTTTGGAAATTTCAGAGCGATCAGGCTTTTCATCGATATCGAACTTTAACCGGCAGTTTAGAAGGTTAAAGGGGATGGTGCCGTCCAAGTACATGGATTATAAAAACTTATAGTGCATTTCTTTTTTTCGCAATTAATAGTTGATGTATCTAAATTTATTTAGCTATTTTTAGCTAAACTTAACTATAATTCAAACATCCTTAACACAGCTAATATTACATAGGTTAAAGTCCTTATTTTTTTAATGTGTTGCACAACAGAGCCTTACGCATTATTTAGGAGGTACTACGCCAACAGGAGCAATTTCTATGGACAAATGAACATGTGAAGCCAAACAAATACATCTGCGTTTGAAAACTTTAAACCCTCAATCTACAATTGCCTATGAAAATCTTTACTATAAAAATTTTCGAAAAACTCACTTTATTTAATAAACCCTTAATCTTTATCCTTTGTACCATAGGACAAATAGGTTTTGCGCAAGATAATGTGACAGGAAACGTAGTGGACCCTGACAACATGCCCCTTCCGGGAGTTAGTATAGTTGAAAAGAATACTACCAATGGTACCACTACTGATTTTGATGGGAATTTCGAAATCTCCATTGAAGAGGCTACAATGCTTGTTTTTAGTTTTCTAGGCTTTGAGAGCCAAGAAATTGAGGTGAGTCCAGGACAGGAGGTTAATGTTAGGATGAAAGAGGATGCCCAAAGCCTGAGTGAGGTTGTGGTAGTAGGCTATGGAAGTCAAGATCGAAAAACCTTGACTAGTCGTATATCATCGGTACAGGCCGATGAGATAGCCAATGTTCCGGTTACAAGCTCGGACCAACTGTTACAAGGTCGGGCATCGGGGGTTCAAATATCTAGTACCTCGGGAGATCCGGGAAGTGGTGTATCCGTTAAAATTCGGGGAACATCATCAATAAGTGGATCAAGCGATCCATTATATGTTGTGGACGGTATTCCCATCCAGTCGGCCAATCTCAGTCAGATAGGTGTTGGTGGGGCTACGACCAATCCCATCGCCGATATAAATCCTGCCGACATTCAATCCATAGATATACTCAAAGATGCATCGGCTACCGCCATATATGGTTCTCGGGCAGCTAACGGGGTTGTGTTGGTGACGACAAAAAGAGGGGTTAGGGATGAAACAAAAATCAGTTTGGGTATATATGGAGGTATTCAGAATTATGTAAAAAAACCTTCATTGGTATCGGGTCAAGAATTTGAACTGCTGATGAACGAGAGTGCGGGAAATAATGGCAACCCCATTCCGTATCCCAACCCGGAAAACGCGATCAATACGAAGTGGAACGATCTCATATTAAATGATAACGCCCCTATACGCAATATAGATGCATCGGTCAGTGGGGGAAATGAAAAAGTCAGATATTTGGTATCGGGCAATAACTTTATGCAAGAAGGTCTTATACGGAATTCGGAATTTGAAAGAAATACGGGCAGGGTCAATTTAGACTTTACCGTGAGTTCAAAACTAAAAATGGGGACTAGCATATTGTATTCAAGAACGAAAAGAAAAATCATCCGCAATAATGACGCTATCGGAGGCGCATTTGCAGGTTCCTATTTCTATCCGTCCAATATACCCGTATATAAGGAAGATGATACCTACAATCGGATTCCCACAATCGATCATCCGCTCGCTACCGTTGACCAAGCGAAAATAGCTATGGAAACGGGAAGATTTTTGGGTACTATTTATGGAGAATATTCAATTTTATCGGGTCTGCGATTGAAATCAACCTTCAGTGTCGACTATACCGATAACAGGGAAAATGAATATTTAAATACATTTACAAACGTAGGAAGTGCTCTTCAGGGATCAGCGCTCTTATACAATGTTAATGACAATAATTGGATTCAGGAGAATGTTTTAAGTTATCAGATTTCCCGAGAAAAAAGCACCATTAATGCCCTATTGGGAACATCCGTTCAAGAATCCGAAACTAAATTCTCAAGATCCGAGGGAAGTGGGTTTCCAACCAACGATTTTACCCAAATCAATTCTGCAGCGATCCTTGATGCCGGATCTTCCAGTACCAGTTATGGTATTTTCTCGCTCTTTAGCCGTATCAATTATGATTATGCAAATAAGTATCTACTCACATTGAATGTCAGGGGTGACGCTTCATCTAGGTTCGGTAGTGACAACCGATGGGGCATTTTTCCAGCTGTCGGACTGGGTTGGGTTTTATCCGAAGAGAATTTTCTAAAGGATATACCTTATATAAGTAACCTAAAGCTATTGGGCGGATATGGTATCACCGGCAATCAAAGTGGAATCAAGGATTTCAATGCCCTGGGACTTTGGGAAGGCGCTTCTTACGCAGCGAGTCCGGGAGTACGGCCTTACCAGTTAAAAAACCCTGATCTCAAATGGGAGACCACCAAGCAGATGGATATAGGCCTGGATCTAGGTCTGCTCGATGATAGAATAACCTTCAATGCCGGCTATTACTATAAGAAAACGGAGGATCTTTTATTGGAAGTACCCTTGCCCCGAACCTCGGGGTTCGAATCCGTTGCCCAGAATTCTGGGGAGATAGAAAATAAAGGTCTGGAAGTAGGTTTTGGTGTAGATGTTTTCTCGACAACCAGTGAGCTACAATGGCGGATCAACGGAAATATTGCCGGAAACAGGAATAAGGTACTGAAGCTAGTGGCTCCCTTTAATGTCTATAACCGGGATCTTTTTAGATACGAAGAGGGTTATCCCATGTATTCCTTTTATATGCACAAACAAACTGGGGTAGATCCAGACACCGGCGAAATTCAGTTCGAAGACGTGGACGGTGATGGAGAGTTTTCTGCGAGTGTGGACCGAAAGATTGTGGGTAATGCCAATCCTGATTACTACGGGGGTTTAACAAACACGCTTAACTATAAAGGTTTTGATCTTTCATTTCTATTCCAATTCTCCTATGGCAATGAACAATTGAACCTGACCCGGTTTTTCATGGAACATGGTGGAAGCCGCAGTACAAATTTACTAAGCACACAATTGGATAGATGGCAGCAATCAGGCGATATTACCGAAGTGCCTCAAATGTCTGCCAGCAATTATGCATCCGACCTACGTCCTTCAAGATTTGTAGAAGACGCCTCTTATTTACGTTTAAAAACTATTTCTTTAGGATATAGTTTCCCTAAAAATATAATCGATCAAGTACACTTGTCCTCTGCTAGAATTTATGTTACCGGTCAAAACGTTTTGACGTTTACCAAATATTCGGGACTTGACCCTGAATTAACGGGAACGGCATCCAACAATTTGACCAAGGGAATCGAGTTTTTCACACCACCGTCACCACGGGTGTTTACTGTCGGCATGAACCTAAATTTTTAATATCAAAGCGAGGGAGCAAAAATCTTAAAGTTTATAATTATGAAAGACGGATTAAATCGATTTTTAAAGAAAGCGTCTAGAATTGACCATTTCTATGTTTACGTGCTACCGTTTATGGGGATGTTCTTAGTCTTATCATGTGATAACATATTGGAAAGAGAACCTTTGAACGAGGTAAACGAGGCCAAGGTGATTACCGATCAAAGCAGTGCGAACGCCGCCGTATCCGGACTGTACAATGAATTACAAAGCAGCGACTATTATGGGGATAATTATGTAATAATAGGAGATGTGTCATCCGATATTGCGCAGAGCATTGGCACGTGGGATTTTTATAGGGAAATGGATACCTATCAGGTTTCGGCGGCCGGCAATACGGAAAACGATAATTTTTATACCCGGGCCTACGCGACTATAAATGTAGCGAACAATATATTGGAAAAAATACCGGAATTGTCCACTGTTTCCCAAGAGGATAAAGACCCCATGTTGGGTGCGGCCTATTTTATCCGGGGTCTGGCAATGTTCGACCTGACCCGTTTGTATGGTGGTGTGCCCGGAGTTGTTGGTACCATGGGGGTACCCATCATTACGGAGGCGACAAATTCATTGCCAGAGCTGATGTATCCGCCCAGGCCCACCTTGGAGGAATCTTACGCCGCAGTTGAACAAGATTTGATAACTGCATTAAGTCTGCTGCCTGAGGCAACTGACAAATCCACAGCCTCAAAAGGTGCTGCAAGAGCTTTGTTGTCTAGGCTATATTTATACCTGAAAAGATTTGACGAGGTAGCATCTTATTCAACAGAGGTAATTTCCGATTCGAACTATTCGTTAAATCCTGATTTTGAAGATATTTTTGCTTCAAAACTAGGTTCCGAGTCGATTTTCGAACTAAATTTCAACAGCAGTGACCAAAGCGGTATTAGAGACTGGTACAATCCCAATGGCGGTCGAGGGGACCTGACCACCCACGAAACATTTTATGAGGAGGCAACTGCCAACCCTGATGATGTACGCGGAAAGTTATTTGGTTTTTCCGAGTCCAACGGCAATTTTCAAACAAAATACCAAAAACCGGGCGGGATAGATAATATCATGATAATCAGGATAGCGGAAATGTATTTGAACAGGGCCGAAGCTAGGGCGAACACAAATAACCTAGAGGGTGCCATCGAAGATCTAAATAGCATCAGAATACGTGCGGGTATCGGAGAGATAAGTCCCTCACCTACAACTATGGATGAACTGTTAAATGCAATAGAAAAGGAAAGAAAACTGGAATTTGCCTTTGAGGGCCATCGTTATTTTGATTTAATGCGCACTGGCAATATAATGATAGCGTTGCAAAATATTTCGAGAATGAACGGTCCGCCGTAGGTCTCCCTGAAATAGAAAGAGCTGTATTCCCCATCCCAAATTTTGAACTGGATGCCAATCCAAACCTTATCCAAAATGAAGCGTACCGTTAATTAATAAAAATCCATTCCATGAAATCTTCAAACAACACATATAACATCCTATTCATATTGTTAAGTGCATTCTTTTTAGCACCATGCTATACAGTGCTTTCACAATCGGCACCTTCAAAATCGGATATAGATTCAACCACTTTTCAGACCATGGAATATCGCATGGTCGGCCCCTATCGTGGCGGAAGGTCTACTGCTATTGCAGGGCATGCCGATCGTATCCATGAGTATTATTTTGGCGCTACCGGCGGAGGTCTGTGGAAAACCACGGATGGAGGTTTCAGTTGGGATCCGGTTACCGATGGGCAAATCAATGCCTCCTCGGTAGGGGCTGTTGATGTTGCCGACAGCAATCCCGATATTGTTTACATTGGCTTGGGCGAGTCACAATTCAGGGGTAACATCATGCAAGGAGACGGCATATACAAATCTATTGATGCCGGTAAAAACTGGGAGCATGTCGGTCTTGAAGACTCCCAAACGGTTTCACGGGTGCGGATTCATCCCACGGACCCCAATATCGTTTATGCCGCGGTACTAGGGCATCCTTTCGGACCCAATGAGCAACGTGGTGTCTTTAAGACCATCGATGGTGGAAAATCATGGAAGAAAATATTGTATAAAGGACCCAAAGCGGGTGCGGCCGATCTGATAATCGACCCCAATAATCCAGAAGTAATCTATGCGTCTATATGGGAGGTGTATAGAAAACCATGGAAAATGTGGGGCGGTGGTGGCGCCTCAGGTCTTTTTAAATCTACTGATGGAGGCAATACATGGACGGAACTCTCCAATAAGCCCGGAATGCCAGAAGCTCCGATAGGTAAGATAGGGATTACAGTTTCCCCAGTGGATTCCAACCGTCTATGGGCAATTGTGGAGGCTAATGACGGCGGTATTTTCCGATCAGATGACGCTGGAATGACATGGAAACATACGAACGATGAGAGAAAATTGCGGCAGCGGGCGTTTTACTATACACGCATTTACGCCGACCCTCAAGAAAAAGAGACCGTTTATGTACCCAATGTGGATTTCTGGAAATCCACCGATGGTGGGGAAAAGTTCGATACAGAAATAAAAGTGCCACACGGTGACAACCACGACCTATGGATCGACCCTAATGACAATAAGCGGATGGCCGAGGCCAATGATGGTGGGGGAACCATCTCCGTAAACGGTGGCAAAACCTGGACGGATGAAAATTTCCCCACGGCCCAACTCTATCATATAACCGCCACTAATGATTTCCCCTATTTTGTGGCAGGGGCCCAACAGGACAATAGTACGATAGCCGTTCCCAGTGAGGGCTGGGACTTTTTGACGGCAAGATATAATACCATTAAAAATCTTACCCCCGCTTTCTCCGTGGGGGGTGGGGAGAGCGGTTATATCGCCCAAGACCCAAAAAATCTGGATATATTTTATGCCGGTAGTTATTCCGGAGTGCTCACTAGAATCAATCGAAGAACTGGCGAAAGAAGACGAATAGAACCGTATCCCCGTTACTTCATGGGCAATGCGGCGGAAACTTTACCCGAACGTGTCCACTGGACCTATCCCATCGTATTTTCACCCTTAGAGGATAGACTCTATATTACATCACAGCACGTATGGACTACTACTAGTGAGGGGCAAACCTGGGAAAAAATAAGTCCCGATCTGACCTATGCGGATCCCGAGACCATGGGTGTCAGCGGTGGTGAGATCACACTTGATATGAGCGGGCCTGAATTGTATGCCACCATTTACGCTTTAGCCCCCTCCTTTCAAGATGTGAACACCATTTGGGCAGGTTCGGATGATGGACTGGTTCACATCACCCGCAACCATGGCAAATCGTGGGAGGATATTACCCCGCCAGACCTACCTAAAGATTCCAGAATCAGTATCATAGATGCCTCACGTCATAAAGAGGGAACCGCATATATGGCCGTAAAAAGATATCAGATGGGCGATCGTGCCCCTTATATTTATGCAACTAATGATTATGGGAAAACCTGGCGAAAGATTATTACCGGAATTTCCGACGGCGATTATGTACATGTAGTACGGGAAGATATCACGACATCAGGACTACTTTATGCCGGTACGGAACATGGAGTATATGTTTCATTCGACAATGGAAATAATTGGACCCCACTTGAATTGAATCTTCCAGATGTAGCCATACGTGACCTGGTAGTCACGGAAAAAGACATAGCCATTGCCACCCATGGTAGGTCTATGTGGATTTTGGACGATATATCGCCACTTAGGGAATACAAAAAGGCGACTATGAATAAAGATCTTTATGTCTATGAACCCTATTATGCCGTAAGGAGGGTACAGGATGCGGTATTTCGGTATGATCTTGCCCAAGAAACGGATAGTCTTAAAATAGAGATTGTAGATGATTCCGGCAAAATCGTGCAAACGTTCAAGGCTGATCGAGCATTAACGGAGCGATTAAAGAAGAAAAAGGCCAAAGAAAAAGCTACGAATACGGAACCTAAAGATGAGGTTGAGGCAGTTACCATTGAGCAAGAGTCACAGGCATTGGAAGATACCAAAAGTAAAGATTCGCTTGAATCGGCGAATGGGTACAAGACGCCCGCCCCGCCAACAGGTAATAAAGGACTGAATACCTTTACCTGGGATTTACGATATCCGGGAGCTACTGTATTCGATGGTATGATACTGTGGGCCGCCCAGCCAGAAAGAGGTCCTTTGGCGTTGCCCGGTAAATACGAAGTAAGGATTACTGCCAATGGGAAAACTAAAAGTGAATCCTTTGAAATTAAATTGGATCCCAGGCTTGAAAATATTACCAAGGAGGATGTAAAGGAGCAGTTCGATCTGGCCATGAAAATAAGGGAGAAAGTAAGCGAGGCGAATGATGCCGTAATTAAGATTAGAGAATACAAAGAGGATATGGGCGCAACCATTCCTTCCAAAACCTTGGAAAAATTGAATAATATAGAACAGGAAATTTATCAGGTGAGAAATGAAAGCAGACAGGACCCCTTGAATTTTCCAATTAAGTTGAATAACAAGATTGCCAGTTTGGGAGGTATTGTCGATAGTGGGGAAGCGAAGCCTACCGATGGGGCCTATACCGTGTTTAAAGAACTTTCGGATGAGCTTTCTGTGTTATTGAACGAAATGAATAAGGTATTGTTGAGTGATAAGATGAGTAAAAAGCCCATCAAGGACTAACCCAATAACTTATGGTATTCAGAGAAGTTTCAGCACTTTTCTGAATATGCTCCCACAATTTAATTTTCGGCCTCATTTATATCGGACTGTCTATAACCGAGGGGCAAGTCTCTCCCTACCGGCACCAGTTTTTCTATATTTTGAGGTAATCCATTCCGGGTAAGCAAGCATTTATCCCTGTCATTTGATAATTTAGCGGTGAATCGCTCGGATTCGGTTTATCTAAAAATATTCTTTTAGTTTTTCCTATTTTTGTCAATTATTCAAGACAAAACGAAAAAAATGAAACACTTAGCAATCTTGGCACTCGGTTTGGTCATGGCCTGCAATTCTTCGCAAAAAACGGTATCCGAAACCGCCGAAACATCAACTCCCTCCAAAACATCAGATCCAACCACCTACGCGGATCCAACGACTTATGCCGAAACGATTACCGAGGCGGAATTGAAGGAGCATCTATATACCTATGCATCCGATGAATTCGAGGGCCGGGAAACAGGAAAACCAGGCCAGAAGAAGGCCGTGGAATATATAAAGGCCGAATATGAGCGTTTAGACATTCCCGCAGCAAAAACAGACGGGGAGTATTTACAAAAAGTACCTTTAGAAATCAGCCAATTGCCTACAGGCGGGGTGACCATAAACGGAAAAGCGTATTCGTTGGGCGATGGGCTGTTGACGTTTTCGCAAGCCGAAGGCACCTATGACAATATCGTTTATGTCGGCTATGGCATAGAGGAAGGTGATTATTCCGATTATAAGGGATTGGACGTCGAAGGTAAAGCGATCTTGATCAAAGCGGGAGAACCAAAGAACCCGGATGGATCATACATCTTATCAGGTTCGGGTGAAAAATCGATATGGAGCAATATGTCCGAATCCGTAGGAAAGCGCGCGGAATTGGCCTCCAGCAAGGGTGCATCGGTGGTTTTCTACTTCGATGAGAGCAATTATGGCCGTTTTCAAAGTCGTTTCAACTATATGAAGAACAACGATAGCGGCAGAATGCAGCTCGCCGACGATGAAGAGGCCGGATTAGCCAATTTCTTTATCGATGCTAATCTCGCCAAGGCTCTATTACCGGACATCGAAACGAACAATACCCCGGAAGTGTTGCCGGTTAATATGAGCATTGACATTAAAAGTGAAAACGAGGAAGTGGATTCCGAAAACGTCGTTGCGGTAATCAAAGGCTCCGAAAAACCAGAGGAATACGTGGTAATCTCCTCACATCTAGACCATATCGGTATAAACGCCGACGGACAAATCAACAACGGTGCCGACGATGATGGGTCCGGCACGGTCGCCATGTTGGAAATTGCCGAGGCTTTCAAAAAAGCGTCCGACGCCGGACATGGGCCTAAAAGATCAGTAGTTTTTCTTCACGTAACAGGTGAGGAAAAAGGCTTGTTGGGCTCCCGCTACTATACGGATTTCGATCCGATATTTCCACTGGAAAATACGATCGCAAATCTCAACATTGACATGATAGGCCGCATCGACCCCAAATATAAGGGCGATCGTAACTATCTCTATTTGATAGGTTCGGACAAATTGAGTACCGACCTGCACGAACTATCCGAAGAGGTGAACGACAAATACACCAACATTGAATTTGATTATACCTTCAACGACGAAAACGATCCAAACCGTTTTTACTATCGTAGCGATCATTACAATTTCGCGAAGAACAACATTCCTATCATCTTTTATTTCAATGGAACGCATGCCGATTACCACAAACCCAGCGATACGGTAGAAAAAATCAATTATGACTTGCTGGAAAACCGGACGAGATTGATTTTTTATACCGCATGGGAATTGGCGAACCGTGATCAGCGGGTGGTTGTTGATAAGGTGAGTAAATAAAACGGAAATACTAGTATCCTGTGATTTCGGTCTCACAAAATAACATTCCTTTTAATTTGAAAGATCGGTCAAAAAAACTTTGCGCCTTCTTAAACGGTGGTTGTAGCTCAGCTGGTTAGAGCGCTTGATTGTGGTTCAAGAGGTCGCCGGTTCGAAACCGGTCTTCCACCCTAGAAGTTATATTAAAGTCCCGTCTTTATCGATGGGACTTTTTTTTCAACGTTTCCTATCTCATATCAGACTCATTTAAACAGGTTCTTTTACCTACGAATATTTTCGGTTACAAACAATAAGCTTACCAAGAACATCCAAAGTACACTGGTTGAGCGAGTTATTTCCGCATAACAATTTCAGAAAATCCGATGAAATACATTCTTCTTGAGGTAAAACACACAAAATAAGGGGTTTCACAACATAAATTACGGATACTGAATCTATATGGATAATTTCGTTGGTCCCTAAATCATCCTAAATATGCCTACTGTCAAATCCTACTTTTTGACAACGTCTTTCATTCGGAAGAAGTGTCTCCTTCTTTTTGGGATTATCCTGTTTTTCCCTACACAAAACCACGCCCAACAGAATGTCAAGGATAGTCTGAAAGAACGGCTTCAAAGTATCGGTTCACAACCGAATTTTAGCAAAAAGGATACTCTATATATCGATCTTATCAACGCATTGGGACAAGAATTGCGATTTTTCAAAAGCGATAGCCTCTTTCAACTGTCGGAACAGGCCTTGGAACTTAGTAAGTCCGTCAATTACAAGGTTGGGGAAAACAACGCCCTGATCGGCCTTGGTGATTACCACTCCGATAGGGGATCGCATGGTAAAGGTATTCATTACTATAAAAGCGCCCTATCACTCGGAAAAGAGATTAAAAACCAAGAGCTAGTTTTAAGAGCCCAAAATAATCTGGCCGGTGAATATGGGTATAAGGGCGACTATGCCAAAGCTTTGATCGGTTATCTGGAAGGCATCGACCTGGCGAAAGTCTACGGAGATTCCTTAATGCTGTCGATTATGTACGAGAATATCGCCGATCTTTACACCTCCCAAAAGGATTACGATCAAGCTTTGGAGTTCTACAAAAAAGTGAAGAAGATCAATCAAGACATAGGCAACGAAATATACTCCGCCGAAACCATGAGCAATATTGCCGCCCTCTATGCCGAGATGGGCCAATTGGACTATGCCATGTACAATGCCAATAGTAGTATTATGGTTTTTGAAAAGCACGAAATAATGGACTGGCTTGCCTTTGCCTATGAAGTGAAAGGGAAAACCTATCTCAAAGAAAGCAATTTCAAATGGGCCATCTACTGGTTCAATCAAAGTGAAATGCTGCACAAAAACCTCGATGACGACCGGGGAAGAATCGATTTGTTCAACGGAATGGCGGAAGCTTATTTAGGATTACAACAAGATAGTATTTCGGAAGGCTATGCGCTCGAAGCATTCAAAGTTTCTAATGAAATACAATTTATGGAAGGCAAACAAAAATGTGCAAAAACCCTGTACAAAATCCATAAGAATAAAATGGACTTCGCCGCTTCACTTGAATATCACGAACTTTATCAGAGGCTATCGGATACCCTGTCGCGTAATGAGAACAAAAAAAGCCTTACCCTGTTAAAGACCAAAATGGAGCATGAAAAACAAAAACGAGATTGGATCGAAGAGAACCAAAAGCAACTCGCGCAACAAAGAAACTACGTTAGCGCATCGCTGGCCATTCTTCTGATATTTGTTATAATTACCTTTTTGATACGCCGAAGTGAAAAAATACAGAAAAAACTCAACACCGAACTGAAAGGGAAAACAACGGATCTAGAGAAAACCGACCGTGAACTCCGGGACATTAACCGGACAAAAGACAAACTATTTTCTATTATCGGTCATGATCTGCGGGGTCCGATCGGGGCCTTCCAAGGTCTGCTTAAACTTTTCAAGGAAGGGGATATAGGACAAAGCGAATTCATGGGGTATATTCCCAAACTGCGGCACGACATCGACCACATCTCATTCACTTTGAACAATTTACTGACTTGGGGGCATACCCAGATGAACGGTGCAGTAACCAAGCCCTCAGTAGTGGGTCTAGGTTCTATGGTCAAGGATAGCATTCATTTATTATCCGAAATCGCAGAGAACAAGTCCATCAAACTGGTAAGTCAGGTACCTGCGAATACAATGGTCTGGTCCGACAGTGACCAAATCGATATCGTCATCAGAAATCTTATCAGCAACGCCCTGAAGTTCACGCCCGAAAACGGGATGGTTACCATATCGGCCCAAGAAAAAAGTGAATACTGGCAAGTATCCATAAGGGATACAGGTATCGGTATGGAGGATAAGACCATCGAAAAGATTTTTGCGGTAAACTCCAATCACACCACCTACGGCACCAACAACGAAAAAGGAACAGGTCTTGGACTTTCGCTATGCAAAGAAATGGTTGAAAAGAACGGGGGAACCATCTGGGTGGAGAGTTTGATCAGAAAGGGAAGTACCTTTCATTTTACCATACCTAGGGCGAAAAAGAGCTATAGGCAGACAGGGTGATATTTAGATTAAATCTCCCAAACTGTCAACGGCAACAAGCCTTTCTACAGTAAAACCTTCACCGTACTCCACTCCTACCAAACGACCCAAATCCCTTGCGCGGTACATTACGCTATCTAAAAAGTTTTTGCTGGTGATCGGGGTTTCGGGCTCTTTACTATTTGGATCGTGAAATTGGGAGGAATAGGCCAGAATCGCTTCGGTTTTCTTTTCGATATATCCGGTAACATCGACCACAAAATCAGGTTTGATATTTTTCCATTGAATATAATGGTACACCTGTTTTGGCCGCCATGCCTCTTGCCATCGTCCATCCCCGTCGAATTTGGTGTCAATCTTCACCAATCCGCTTAAATAACAGGCATCGCTGACCAATTTGCTGCCCTTAGCATGGTCGATGTGGCGGTCTTCGATGGCATTGCACAGTACCGTTTCCGGCCGATACTTTCGTAGCATGCGGATGACACCCAATTGATGTTCTTTATCGTTCACAAAGAAGCCGTCGGCGAATTCTAAATTTTCACGTACCGAAACCCCTAAAAGTTTTGCGGATTTGGTGGCTTCTTTATCCCGGATTTCAGCAGATCCCCTTGTCCCGAGTTCGCCCCGGGTCAGATCGATGATTCCAACTTTTTTTCCGTTGGCAATTTCTTTGGCGATGGTTGCTCCTGCACCGAGTTCGGCATCATCTGGGTGAGAGCCGAATACTAATATGTCTAGTTTCATTTCAAGTTCTTGTTCTAGTTTTAACCTGTCGCGTAATGGCATTCTAGTCTAATTTCAAGGTTCAAGCGCAAGTTCAAATACAACTATTCGACGTCAATCAAGGCAGGTGTTCAAGGCTCGTAGCAAAAAGAGGATTCAAAGTTCAATCATGCTTTGTGGCAGGTTCAAGGCTCAAGGACCGAGGTTCAGATTTCTCAACTTACTAAAACCACCTTAAGCCGCTACGTGGTAGCGAATAAACCTTGAGTTTTACTGGCATTTCCCCACTTCTAACCGCTTTCTGGTTACTGAATACTGACAAGGCTTTTCACCTTTTCGAGTGCCTGTTCAATATCGACGATTAAATCCTCCGTCTCCTCGATGCCGACCGAAAAACGTATTAGTCCATCTTTAATGCCCTGTCGCTTCCTTTCTTCGGCACCCAGAAGGGCATGCGAGGTTTGAGACGGCGAAAGTACGGTACTTTCCACACCCGCCAAACTCATCGAAGGTTTAATGAGTTTTAGGGATTTTTGGAATCGGGAGGCGTCCAGACCTTCCTGAAGTTCGAAAGACAGCATTCCCCCGAAACCTTTCATTTGTGCTTTGGCAACTTCATGACCAGGATGATTAGGCAGACCGGGATAATATACTGCCCCGATATCATCATGTCCGCTTAAATATTCGGCCATCCGTTGTGCATTTTCATTTTGTGCCCTTACGCGAATGCCCATGGTCTTCATGCTGCGTTCCAATAGCCAAACGGTATAATCGCTGAGGCTTCCTCCTAAATTTTTGGCCAGAGCGTGTATCCTTTTGATATTTTCTTCGGTGGATGCTACGGCTCCCGCACAGATATCGGAATGTCCGCCCATATATTTGGTAGCACTGTGGATGACGATATCGATACCGAAATCCACAGGATTCTGGTTGACAGGACTCGCAAAAGTATTGTCGATCATCGAAATCAGCCCATGCTTTTTGGACAGTTTCCCGATGGCATCCAGATCCGTTATCGTCAACAACGGGTTGGACGGCGTCTCGATATAAATTACTTTGGTATTATTTCGGATTTTTTCCTCGAAATCCTCGGGGCGCCACCCCTTTGTAAAAGAATATTCGATACCGAATTTATTGAATTCCTCGGTCACCAAGTTATAGGTGCCACCATACAAGGTTTGTTGCAGAACAATATGATCGCCGGCTTTCAGGTACGCCATCAATGAGGTACTTATGGCCGCCATCCCGCTACCAAAAATCAGTCCGGCCTCAGCATGTTCCAACGCAGCTATTTTTTTACAGAGGGATTCTTGATTGGGGGTGTTGAAATAGCGGGGATAACGTTTGATATCAACGTCTTCGAAAGCATACGAGGTGCTCATATACAAGGGGGATATTGCGCCCCTGAACTGCTCATCTTTCACCCGCCGGTGTGTGTGCAGATGGTGTTAAGGCCCTTTTTGTTTTGATCCATGGATGTAATTTTTTGCAAAGCGTAAAGTTACTAAATATCAGCTTCGAAACATTTATTAAACCTGGGGGATAATTAATATAGGAGGCATCTGAAAGACTAAACGCTGATAACCGCTTCGGGATCGGAAGTTATTTCGACATCTTTAATCGTCCTTGCAGCCTGCCCCTCCCCGACCACTAAGGTGTATTTTGCGAAGTCATAGACTTTCGGTACATAGTCGTTTCCCTTGATCCGTATGGCTTGCACCAATTCGTTGGTTTTCTCGTTTACAATTTTTAGCACCTGATTCGGTTTTTCAAACTGCAACCGGGGCAGAAAGCCCAAAGGTCTTCTGCCATCATTATCGAACTGATCAATGGTCAAGGGCCATCCCGGGAAACGGTTTTCTTCGGAATCGGTGTCCATATCCGCAAGAAAGCGAAAGGCTTCCATCTTGATACTACGCTCTTTTTGATCAAAACTTACTATTCCGAACCCGGAGGATTTTTTCTGGCATTTTATATATCTATTTTGCTCCTTTTCAAAAACATCTACAGGATTTCCGACGGCATAGACATAGTTGTAATTTCCAAAAATATCTCTATAACATCCCGTGTTCGGTAGGTTGTGTTCCGGTCTATCAAAGAAAGGTATATTGACCGAATCGGGTTGCCCCCATCTGGGATAGCCTGTCGAAATAGCCGGGGTGCAGAACGTCCAACCCCCGTCCCTGGGTCCGTCAATACTATACTGCACCAAAAATGGCAGGTGTTGGTCTCCGTTGATATGAAAGGCACAGGCTTTCCGCATAATTTTCAGTACTTCATCCCTTTGCGGTTTTGGCCAGCCGCCGGAATCCATATCCCCGAATAAAAATTGTTTTTTCGGGCCGTGATGGGTACCTACATTGGCAAAGAGCGTTTGGCTGAGTAACACCTTCATGTCCGCTCCGTTCCAATCGGTTGCCCAATTCTCTAGAAAATCCAGTTGTGTTTGACCCATAAACGTCAGTTCATTGGATGCCAACTCTTGGGGATCCAAGCGTTCGGTAATATGGTCGATTCTACCGTCCCCGCTTCTGATTCTTTCGGGACCGGATTTAAAGGCACGGTCGCTGACGATGGCAAAACTTATCCTGCCATAGACCAAATGGGAGTACCAAGTGGTCATGCCCGAAGGCAGTGTCGCCCGGTCAACGACATCCGGTTGATGGCCGCATTGGGTTCTATTGACCACGTTGACCATGCCTGGGGTTTGGACAAAACCGCCTTTTGCATCGGCAGCGGTCTCCCATTGCTCGAAAGAAATGGCCTCTCCGCCTTCTCCCCAAAGGTTGCCTTGATACACATCATGATCGTCGGGCGTGCAGATGGTCGGACGGTCTCGCATCACATTTCCAAAAGCCCAGCCGAACATGTACCATTTTCCTAAATAGTTAAGGATTGCGCTATCCTCGGGTTGTCTTTTTATGGGATAACCCCCGTTGCCCTCGTAAAGCTGATCTCCCGAGAAATACAACATATCCGGATCTGATTTTTCAAGGTTCTCGACCAAGGGTCGGTACGGATAACCCTGCCAATGCTGACAGGTCAGTCCACCGAACCGTAAAGGTCTATCGGACGGTTCCTTACGAATAGTACCTTCGTAGCGATGCGATTCGCCATCGACGTAATAGACCAAACGATAGGGAGCGTCAACACTTGCATTCCAATCAGGAATCTTAAATATCGCGGTGAAGGAAACCGGATCAATCATAATGACCGCCTCCTTTTTCCAATTTCCGGTCTTTTGGAGTTGTAGTTCCATCTTTGGGGAATCCTTGATCCCGATCGGTGGTAATTGGGCGGTCATTTTAAGCACATCCCTTGAAAGCGTATGCATAGCCCAAAGGATGGGGCCAAAACTATTTTCGGGCCTATGGCTTACTTTATTGCCTTCGAGGGTAAACGATTTCCACCAAAATGTACTTCCATTGTTTTCACGGGCATTATTTTCCAGGGCGATCAAGCCATCCAATGGCCCGGAATGGCTATATGTGAGTTCCGCTTTTTGATCATATTGGTCCGTAGCCGAAAATGTGAATGCACTTTTAGGTCCTTCGGACAAAACTGTCAACTGCAATTCGAATTTTTGAAAGTCAAAATCCGAAGGTATTTGAACTTCCTTATCCGCTATAAATAGTTTTCCGCCCAAGGAAATCCCCGCGGAAACCCCTTTACCATAATAACAGGCCGCCTTTACGCTTTCGGGATCGGTGTTGTCCTTGATTCCTATCGAAAAACCTACGGAACCACTATCGCCCCTTTTTTCCAGAAGACCCAATTCCGCATTCAGGCTGAAGCTCCCCCCGTCCTTTTCAAGCACATGGGTCAAAAGGTGCAACCGGGCATTTTGCAAACTTCCGGAAAATTCGAGGCGTTTATTCTTGATCGCCCAGTCTTCCATGGGAACGCTCCAAAAGGAATTCCCTATCCAAATCCTGTCGTTTACATCTTTAAAATTATGCTCAAATGATACGTTCGGGACATTTTTGGTCGCTTCCTTATCCCATTTATCCTTTGCAAAAATACTGTTCAACGGATTGGCGAGCATCGGTATGGCCAGCCCCACATTTTTAAGGAATTTTCTTCTTTTGAGCACCATGCTACGGAAGGGTTTAATTGGCCAATTTGGGATTTACGTTGACTTCGGATTCCGGTACCGGCCAGATATCGTCGACACCTTCCCTAAAGTTCTTGGACGTAATGTACCATCGTGACTGTGGGTCAATCTTTTTAGATGTGGTAGGATATAGGGTCGAATTGGGAAAGGGCGCGCCCCAAAAATCGCCTACCAAAACTTCATCGCCGATACCCCATCTAAAGATATCCCATAACCTTTGTCCTTCCATGGCAAGTTCGATTCTACGTTCATTCCTTAAAATGGGCCGTAGCGCGGCGGGATCCGTTTCTGTAATCGGCGGCAGGCCGACGGAAGCGCGCCCGCGTACAGCGTTTATAGTTTCATCCAATAAAGCTTGGGATATTGCATTTCCGGCCTCCAGTTCGGCTTCCAAATAGCTTAACAAAACCTCTGCATATCGAATGATAGGGACATTGCCACCGTAATCGGATATTAATTTTCCGCTAAAGGATTCATCAAAGAACTTGCGCAACCCATAGCCTGTTCTGGTAGCCTGCTTGGAGTAGGTCAACTGATCGACCGAGGTCGTCGCATCCGGATGGCAAACATAGGTCCTGCCAGAAAAAGTACTTCCATCCCAAAGAAAATTATATCTAAACCTTGGGTCACGGTTTGCCCCCATATCATCATATTGGAATCTTGGGTCGTCATACGATAATGCGGTGCCGTCGTCAAAACCATAGGCATCGGCGAGGCTTCCGGTCGGATTTACGATATGCCAGCCCGTAGCCACAGCAGGATAGGCATGTTGCGCCAGCGAATTCCCTGCTTGACCACCAACATATTGCGTGCTAAAAATGTTCTCGCTGCTATTTTCGTTGACCGGTGTAAAGAGCGAGGCATAGTCGGGATCGATGATATTTTCGCCCATATCGATAATCTGTCTGTATACCGCCGAGGCTTCGGCAAACTTCTTTTCACTGAGGTAAATCCTTCCCAAAAAGGCAAGTGCCGCCTGTTTGCTTGCCCGCCCGGCTTCATCGGCTGTCAATTCCCCATAAGCAGGAAGCACTTCCGCTGCCGCCTTTAATTCATTGGTTGCAAATTCCATCAGCTCCGCTTTGCTGGCCTTATCCACATTGTTTGCCTCATCGGGCGTCAAAGTTTGGCTCACCAAGGGTGCACTGCCCCAAAACTGGGAAAGATAGAAATATTGTGTAGCCCTCAGAAAGGAAACTTCCGCCTTCATTCTATCAATCTTTGACTGGTCTATATCGACATTTCCGATATTCTCCAAGAAATCGTTGCAGATGGCGATGCGTTTATAGGAACCTTTCCAATAGCCATCGATTACAGAGTTGTCGGGCAGCAAAGTACCGTTGGTCAGCCGGTTCTGAGACGAGTTATCTCCCCGTCTGTCATAGAGGTTATCGGTAGCAAATTCCATAAATACGATTCCGCAATAGGTCCACCAATCTGTCGGATTGACCTGGGTACCATATTCTATCGCCCCCCTATACGCACCCGTAAGGGCTATGTTGGCGTTGGATTCCGAGGTCCAGAAATTATCCTTGGCAAAGGCGTCGCTAGGGAATTGCTCTAATTCCTTATCACAGGAAATATTTAGTGTCAAAAAGGCCGCCGCTACAAATAGAAACCTGAAAATAGAAGCTATATGTATATGTTTTTTATATCGCATCATGATATTAAAATTTTAAGTTTAAACCGAAAGTGTAGGTGGTCAAAATAGGATAATACGATCCCCCGGAATTGATTTCGGGATCCCAACCTTGTCGGTACGAATTGAATGACAACAGGTTTTCGGCCCCGAGATAACATCTTAGATTGTCAATCCCTATCCGATCCGTAAACGAAACCGGAAATTTATAGCCCAATTGTACGTTCTTGACCCGTAGATATCCGGAATCGATCACCCAAAAATCCGACTCAACCGTATTTGCCGTTCCGCTATTTGTCACCACCTCCAATCTTGGATAATCAGGATTCCGTACGGGATTGTCAGGGTCGAAGCGACCGTCCATTTGCCAGCGTTGGATATTGCCGAGATTGAAAAAAGCATACCCGGCATACCCTGTCAATCGTCCCTTTACTTCGGCTACACCCTGCATAAGGACGGAGAAATCCCAGTTCTTATAGTTCAAGTTGATATTTGCTCCATATGTGTATTTCGGGATACGGCTTCCCAAATAGGTGCGGTCATAGGTAGGGTCCACTTGTCCGTCGGGCACCCCATCGGGACCGCTGATATCCCGATATCGAATATCCCCGGCCTGGGCGGTCGGGTTTACCGCAGACATATCAGGCCAACCACCCACCTCGCCATCGTTTAAAAATACTCCGTCCGATTTATAGCCATAGTACATTTGCATGGGATAGCCGATAAATAGGTCGGAACCGTTGCCCACAAATCCGTTGGGCTGATCTACATTGCCGAGTCCCAAAGTAACGACCTCGTTATCGATGATCGAAAAGTTACCGTTGAAGGAATACCCGAAGTCGCCTGCAGTTCCGCGATAGCCTAAATCGAATTCCCAGCCCGTGTTTTTCAGTGCCCCGGTATTTGTTTCACTAATATCCACTCCCAAAACAGCGGAGACGCTTGAAGTAGGTTTAAAAAGTACATCGGTAGTCTCCCTCTTAAAATAGGTGGCATCGAAGGTCAACCGATTGTCAAAAAATCCTGTTTCGATACCGATATCCGTAGTCTCGGTAGATTCCCATTTTATATCGGGATCTTTATAGGTTTCGTATGCCGCCCCGGTGGCCAAGCCGCCGCCCAGACCATAATTTCTGTCCGATTCCAAAACGGTCTGATAGGGATAATTACCGATGTTCTGGTTGCCCAAAATTCCCCAAGAGGCCTTTAACTTCATGTTGGAGATGTAAGAAACATCTTTCATAAAGTCTTCTTGGGAAATCCGCCAACCTAAAGCCGCGGACGGAAAAAGAGCATATTTATTGTTTTCGGGAAATCTAGAGGACCCGTCATATCGTACCGTTACCTCTGCGAGATAGCGCTCCTTAAAGCTATACCTGAGCCTAGAGAAAAAAGATTGCAAGGCCCATTCGGCATCGTAACCTCCTGCCTGTTGGTTTTCGGCACTGCCTAGATCTAGTACGGTGTAATCGTTACTGGCAAAATCTTGTCTGTATCCGCTAAAAAACGAAAGTTCCTCGTTTTCGAACGAATAACCCACCAAAACACTAAAATCGTGGAGTTCAAGGTCTTTTGAATACTCGGCCGTAAACTGCATAGTCTTGAAAATCTCCTTATCGCTGGATTGGTTCAGTAGCGACTGAGAAAGATTGACCTCTTCGTTCAATCTTTGGGATGCCAAATAATTTCGTTCCTCGAACAGGGAAAAATTATAACCTCCAATGGCGGAAATCACCAAATCTTCGGTCGGCGTGTAATCCAACTTTACATTTACGCCCGCTCTTGTTCTGGGATTGGTCAAATAGGAAGCCGAATTGATCCACGAGACTGGCGTACCCCCACTCTCGGGACCTATTCCAAAGTCGCCGTTGGAGGCCTGCCCTAAAAAGACAGCGGGGTATCGTACAGCGTTCTGAATTAGCTGTTCCTGAAAACTACCGTCGTCACTTGTCGCACTACCTTTGTTGGCCGTTGCCTGGGGCTCTTCCCTTTTTTCAAGGGTTCCGAACATTTTTGAGTTCAATGTGAATTTCTCCCCGAGCTTGTTTTGCAGATTGATTCGAAACGTATTTCGACTAAAACTGTTTTTAGGAACGATGCCATCTTGTTGTAAAGTTCCCGCGGAAATATAATACTTGTTTTTTTCGTTACCCCCATTTACGGTCAAGGTATGGGAAGTCTGCAGGCCTTGCTTAGAAAATAGGATATCCAAAAATTTTGTATTCGGATAATTGTCCGGATCGTTCTTTGCCCTATACTTTTCGATATCCTCCGCGGAATAGCTGTTGCTGCCTGAGGCGATATTGTACATCTCGGCATACTCCCAGGAGTCTACAAATTCGGGGAGTTCGGTGGCTTGATTGAAACCGACATAGGTGTTGTAGTTAATAGAAAACTTACCGTCCTTTCCACTTTTTGTTGTAATAAGGATAACCCCGTTCGCAGATCTTGCGCCATATATCGCAGCGGAGGAAGCATCCTTTAAAACCGAAATGCTTTCGATATCATCCATATTAATGTCGTTTAGAGTGCCTGGTATACCATCAATCAGAACCAGAGCATCGGGCGTTGCACCAAAGGAACCGACCCCCCTGACACTGATGTTTCCACTGCTCTCGCCAGGCCTACCTGATCGCTGGATTACCGTAACTCCGGGCATTTGTCCTGTTATTGCCTGAGACGCTTGTGTAACGGGTCGATTCTCTATTTTATCCGCGGATACCTGTGAGATCGAGCCAATGACATTCACTCTCTTCTGAGTACCGTAACCGACCACTACCACCTCGTCCAAGCCTTGTGCAGCTTCCTCCAACTGTACATCTACGGTATCTTGTCCGTTTACGGCTACCTCCTTTTCGCCAAATCCAATGTAAGAAACCACTAAAATTGCATTTTCATCAGCAATCTCGATGGAAAAATTACCATCGAAATCAGCGGTTACCCCATTAACGGTTCCCTTTTCAACGATATTGGCACCCGCCAACGGCATCCCGGATTGATCGGTAACGGTGCCTGATACGGAATCTTGTGCCCGTACGAATCCGGTTCCGAGAAATACGAGCAGGAAGAAAGCCTTACAGATTAGTTTTTGCATAATTGATAGCGTTTTCTGTTAGTAACTGTGTTATCCTTAAATCTTTCATAAAAATATTCATACGCTTTTGCATCAGCAAATCCTACATGCCTTTTTATTGTAAAGAATTTAACAATAACCTACTGTGATGTTTTAAAATCTACTTGCAACTTTTTCTTATTCTGTTTTTTCGCTTTTATACTCTTAAACATTTTTGTTACGCCCGTTTTCGGTGTTTTTTAAAACGACCGTGTATTTTCCTTCCTTAAAAACTTTGGGTTTGAAGGTTTCGGCGGCTAAACGGATACAGTACACTAATTCTTTGCTATCATCATATAGGCATAGTACCGGTCTTGATCCATCAGTTATCCGTAGTTCTGGCAACCATGCCAATCCCTTTCGACCATAATTATCTGCTTGCTTAACGGTAATCGGCCATCCGGGATTTTGCTCTGATTTGGTCGGATCCATAAATCGGGGCCAACATTCCGTTTTGATCGTTCTCTCTTTTTTATTAAAAGTTACCAATCCATATCCGGTGGCCCGGTTATGGATGATTTCAGGTTCCATGCCCGTGTCATAGGGATTGGCGACGGCAAGAACGGACATTTTGTTTCCAAAACCGTCGATATGGTCCCCGACATAAGCTGGATTTTCATAGCTATGTGCAGCAATATCAACATTGGGCGGCCAGAACCTTCTAGGCCAAATATTGTTCAGGGCCGGGCCGGCAAAGGCAAAACCGCTATCGCCGTGTTCGTCGACCCCATATTGAATAAAGCTGCCCAAGTGCTGGTCGCCGGCTATATGGAAGGCGAAACATTTTCGAAGTTGCTTTAACGCCCTGTCCCTTTGGTTCGATGGCCATCCGTTGGAGTCCATATCTACAGTTGGACTATCGCCGGTAACATATTCTCCCTTTTTGGGAATATTCAACGTAGGGACTACTTCGTCCGTCAGGGCTTCTTGAGGAAGGGTCGCTACCGTAGCAAAATTGGTCTGCGACAGCACTACCTTCATTTGTATGCCATCATTCCAATTCTGTACCCAATGCTCCAAAAATTTATGTTGCCGTTCCCCCAAAAGTTCGGCTTTTAAATCTCGGTGTTTTTTAATGTCGAAATCCGGATTGGTAATGAAGCCGTTCCATACCTGGGCTTCCTTGGGAAGCACGTGTTTGGGGGCTGACTTGAATTTACGGTCTTCCAAAATTCCAAAACTAAGACCGGCATAGTCCCAATTGGTATAGTACACCCCAATATTCTGTTTTACGGGAGTCGGGTCATAGGGATCAGGCAGATGGCTTGTCTGTGTAAACTGCACCATGTTGACCCATTCCGCAGGCATTTTGTAACCTCCGGAATCCTGTGCATCCGCCCCAAACCCATTGCTGGTATCCGCCTTCGCACCTCCCTCGCCCCATACGTTGCCGTGGTAGACATCGTGGTCGTCGGGTATGATAACGCATGGTCGATGCCGGAAGAGTTCCCGATAAGACCAACCGAACATCATCCATTTTCTTAAATAATCAAGGCACATACTGTCTAGATCGCCCATGCGTTGGATGCCAAAACCTCCGGTGCCCTCATAGAACTGATCTCCCAAAAAGAGGACGATGTCCGGATCTAGTTTTGACATATTGTCAACGACGTCGGCATCCGGGAAACCGTAATGAAAATTGCAGCTGAAAACGGCCGTCTTTATTTGGTCGTTATCTATCGGTTCCTTTGCGATCGTACCTTCGTAGGTGTAACGGTGCGTTTCGTTCTTTAAGGGAATCTCTACCAAAATGCAGTATGGAACATCGGTGGTTGGATTCCAATCCTCCACGACAAAATGTACCGCCCTACCGATATGTTCGATTATAGTACTGAAATGAGTTTTCCAGACCCCATTCTCCTTGAATTCCAAATGCACTTTATGCCCATCAATCTGCTCAATAGGTGTCAATTGTGCGGTAATTTTCAACTTGTTGCGGTGCAAGGTGTATTGCGCAAAACATATGGGGCCGAACAATTGGTCCTCATTTACGTGAAGATTCTCCGAAGTGATACGCCAGTCGGAGAATGCCACTGAAGAAACCGAAACATCAAGGGTCAAATTATCATCGGATTCGAATTTTGCATGGGCGAGCAAGGCAAAGTTTCCCGTAAGATTATTGAACTTTACCGGAATAATTTCAGAGGAGAAAAGAGCGTTGTTTTTTTCGACATCAAAAATTGCAACCTTGAGGGAATATGCGCTTCCCGTGGGTTGCAGGTCGGCTTCCAATCGACAGGTTTCCGGTATTTTCTTAAAACCGGTATTGATGAATTGCCCCCCCACTTTCAGGTTTCCGTCGGGAAGGAATCCGATATCCAGTCCATCGCCAAAAACAGCGGCGGACCTATAATCTTCAAAAGGTCCTTTAGCTCCCAAGCGGAAGCCGATACAACCCTCATCAGCGGAGCCGAAATTGTTGTTGAGCAGGGTAATTTCTACACTGATTTTAACGGGATATAGCCTCTCCGTTTTTTGAACGGTCAGCAATTGCAGGGTCCGATTTGCTCCGGTTATCGTGCAGATTACTTTTCCGTTTTGCAATTGCCAGTCCTGTAAGCGGTTACCCCAATATTGGGGACCGGCCCATTTCATGTCTGCCCATTGTTCCCAGTTACTTTTAAAATCCGTCTTGTTGGTATTTTCTTTCCTACCGATCATATTGAACGGAAAGGACGAAGTGGAAATTCCCGGCATAAATGCGCCTAGGGCTATGGTCTTGATGTATTTTCTTCGTTTCATAATAACTATTCTACGCTGGACTGAAATTGCTGACTTTAATTAACCGACAATAGCTATCTAGTTTTGATTTGACCCTACGGACAGGTTTCAAAATTTTGCTCTACGAAAATGTAAAAACCTTCCTTCTTTTTGCAGTATACACCCAAAAAGAAATGGTTATTCCAATAGTAAGTAATCCACCGCCCCAATACGCAATGGTATTGGGCAGATGAAAGCCTTCCGGTGCGATCAAAATGTAGGTGGTGCAAACCATGGTCATAAAGATAGCAGGCAGCAACGTGACCCAATACATCTTGTTCTCATAGATCAAATAGGCGGTAACCGTCCACAGTACCACCATCGCCAAGGTCTGGTTGCTCCATGCGAAGTAGCGCCAGATAATGCCGAAATCAATCTGGGTAAGGGCAAAGGCGATAACGAACAAAGGAACACTAATAAAAAGCCGATTCTTGATTTTTTTTTGTTCGGATTTAAAAACGTCCGCTAAAATCAGCCGTGCAGACCGAAAAGCGGTGTCTCCCGAAGTGATTGGTGCGGCCACGATGCCCAACAAAGCTAGTATGCCTCCAATGCCGCCAAGCATGTTGAGCGATATCTCGTTCGCTGCCCAGGCCGCATTGTTATCGTTGGCGAACATGGCCGAGTTCAAATCGCCGACGTTCCCGAAAAAGGTCATCGCCGCTGCGGCCCAGATAAGGGCAACGATACCCTCGGTGATCATGGTACCATAGAATATTTTCCTTCCCAATTTTTCGTTCTTCATGCAGCGCGCCATCAAGGGGGACTGGGTGGCATGAAATCCTGATATGGCCCCACAAGCAATGGTCACGAAGAGAATGGGGAACAAAGGGGTCGCCTCGGGATCGACGGTCATGTTCCGGATGTTGGCGGGTACCAGTTCGGGAATGTGATACTCCCCGAAAAAAAGTGCGATCAACAGTCCTACCGCCATCAACAGCATCGCCAACCCAAAGACGGGATAGAGTTTACCGATAAGCTTGTCTATGGGAAGCAGGGTAGAAAAAATGTAGTAGACCAAAATAATGCTTACCCAGGTCCAGACGCCCCAAGCGTTTTCGGTCATACCATCGATAATCTTGGCAGGGCCCATCAGAAAAACAGTGCCCACAAAAATCAGGAGTACGATGGTAAAGAAGCGCATAAACTGCTTCATATTGTCCCCTAGATAAATACCCGTAATCTCACTGATACTCAAGCCATCGTGACGTACAGAAAGCATTCCGGATAGGTAATCGTGTACGGCTCCGGCGAAAATACTGCCCAGTACGATCCATAGAAAAGCGGCCGGCCCGAACATGGCGCCGGCAATCGCTCCGAAAATGGGTCCCAGTCCCGCAATGTTCAAAAACTGAATCAAGAATATCCGCCATGTTGGCAAGGGCATATAATCGATATCATCCCTGAGACGGACTGCCGGGGTCTCCCGATTTTCTTCAACTCCGAACAGCTTCTCGATAAACTTGCCGTAGGTAAAATAACCCAAAATCAATACCCCGATGGAAACTAGAAAAGATATCATATTCGCACCAAATTTATTGCACCATTATAATTCCTTGGCCATTTCATGTCTAAGTGCCATTGTTCAAAGTTTCTGATTCCTAGTCCAACCGCTGACCATCTTTCAACAGGGCGCTTTGCAAATCGCGGTATGGTAAATCTTGAACGGCAGTATCCGCATCAATAGCCAAAGCGGCGGCAGTAGCAGCGGATTGCCCCAAGACCATAAATACCGGTTCCATCCGGATGGAGCCGAAAGCTATATGCGAAGCGCTTAAACAAACGGGTACGATCAAGTTTTCGCATTCCTCCTTTTTCGGGATGATGGATTTATAGCTGATCGGATAGGGAGCCTTCACATGACATTCAACGTTACCTTCATTTTGTACGAACCCGTTAATATCGACATAACGTTGAATATGGTGGCTATCCATTCCGTAGGCACCCAAACCGATGGCGTCATTGGGAATGTAGAGTCCTTCACAGTTGTACTGGGTCATCACATAATCGCTCACCATACGCCTAGCTTCCCTGATATAAAGTTGTTGTTGCCAACCATCGGCCCTTTCGAATTCATCTTTGGTGGTGCCCCATCGCGAAGCCTCGTCACGAACCTCCTTAGGAATTCTGGGGTGGTTCGCCAACGTCCACATCAGGCCCATCTGATATTTCCTGTGTTCTTCGACAATATTTTTACGCTCAGCGTATGATGCCTCGGGATAGTCATAATTTTTACCAATATAATCTGTAGAAAATCCGAATTTATTGTTGGTATCCGTTTTGCGGTTGGGCATGGAAGAATTGATCCAAGGCAACAGCGAATTTCCGTAGCTATACATCTCCCGGATAGGCCCTTTCCGCGACTCATAATTGCGGATCAACAATTCGTAATCTATCTCATCGTAGCTTTCCGGTTTTTTAAAGGGAACGCGATTTTCGGGAAGGTCCGTCAGACACATGCGGAAGCAATACGCCTGTATTTTTTCGTCTCCTGCACCATCGATTCCCGGTTTTTCGATGATATTAGGTAGCAAACCACTTTTAGGCTCTCCTTTTTTGATATACGGATCTACTCCGGAAACGAAATTGTGGTGCAATCCGTTTCTGGACACCAGGCCGGTAATCGAGATATTAAAAACATTCGCTTGTACCCCGTTCAAGGTCTCCCCGTACCGGGCATTACTTTCGCGCCCTACCGAATAGGAAACTCCAGCCGATGCCATTAGGTCGCCTTCATAGGTGGCATCGATAAATACGGACCCTGAAAAGATTTTACCACTTTCCATATGGATGGAGGTAATTTTTCCGTTGGTTTTCCTTACCCCGTTTTTCCGGTCGAGCCGTTCGCCATAGACCAGGGTAATATTCTCCTTCACCATCATATCCTGATATACCGATAGGGCCGCCGAGGGTTCGAATGTCCACATCGTTTCTTCCCCCTCTTCGTACCGTCTATCGTGATTGGCCAAATATTCGGATTTCGCTTCCCACTTCCAGTTTTTGGGATTGTCGTAGTACTTTTTAATATTCCCGTAAAACTCCCTAGAAATGCCGCCTATGGCCTGCTTGTTGCCGATATCGGTTTGCCCTAGACCACCGGTTGTCAATCCCCCGATGCGATGGGTTGGCTCTATCAACACCACCGATTTGCCCATTCTACTACTTTGAATGGCGGCCGCCACGCCCGCAGAGGTACCACCGTAGACTACGATATCGTATTTTTCGGATTGGGCGTTCGTGAACTGGATTATGAAGAGCAATGAGAGAAAGTAGAGTAATTTTTTCATGGACGAAACGTGGTTTGAGAAGGTTGTAACGAATTTAATGAAAAGTTCCAGTCTTATCGAATGACTTTGCCAATGTGTTATTCAAATACTCTGGGAAATTTGAAAATATTGGAATACTTGTCAAATACAATGCATGAAATTATCTTATAAAAATAAATCCATAGGCTATATAAACGCAAATTGGGAATAAGATTTTAACCCGATTCCCATTGCTACTCAACTAACTCCAATGAACAGGAAACCTATTCTGCTTTCGTTCTCGGGCGGAATTTTTTTGATTTTTAACCCATGTAGGATTCAAATCTCATTTCAACATGGATTCACGAAGATATTTTACAAAAGCATTTTGTCAAGTGAACTATTATCCTTTAATGCTCAAGTACCGCCACAATGGGTAGATGGTCAGATGCAAAGGTTTCATCAATAACTTTATGGCTAATTACTTTGAATGATTTCTCAGGTTTAAAAGCGATAAAATCAATGGCCTTTTCAGGATGGTCTACGGGAATAGTGGGTTCACAGATATCACAGGTTCTTTTAAAACCTTGGTCCAGAATCTTGATGACCTCCGAGGTGGGCGGTGCATTAAAATCTCCCGCTATTATCATGGGCAAATCGTCTTCCAAGGCAATTCGCCGAATTTCCTTTATCTGAAGAAGGCGATTGGTATCCTCCTTTTGGGAATCCAAATGGGTACTCCCGAACCGAATAAAATTGTTATCGGATAAAGCTACCTTTACCGTAGCCAAGACTCTATTTTCGCCATGGGTGCCGGACTCCGTAGGAAGTCTGTGAACAGTTCCTTCCGAAATGGGAAATTTTGAAAGAATGGCGACCCCATAATCCCCCCCTTCAAAATCGATAGACTTTCCAAAGAACACGTTCATGCCTAGGCTGTCCGCTATTATTTGCGCTTGGTTTCCCGGTCCCGACCTTTCGGTGTTCGCATCGATTTCCTGAAGGGCTACAAGATCGGGATTCTGCGCATTTAGAGTACGGACAATGGCCGGAATATCAATGGAATCTGGCTCAGAAGGTGGATTGGCATGATGGATGTTATAGGCCATAACCCGAATCATTTTCACTTGCTCGGGCATGCTATCATTAGTCATGCCGATAATCGCCCCATCGGAACCTGAACATTTTGAAAATCCGGTCAAGGATGCGGTACTAATGGTACCGAAATACAAAATCAGGTATATGTACTTCATTTTTTGGGATTTACAGCCTTCCCCGTCTGAACCATGTTAGTACTATAAACAAGATACTACATATACCTGCCGATATATTGATATGTGATTATGAGCCGACCGGAAGCTGATTCGCATCTTACTTCCCATAGTTCACCCGATACCGCCAAAAACTAATTCCTCCTAAAATCAGGGCACCCAAGGCGATATACCAGATATAATCGGGCGTAATGGCTGCGGCACCACTTTGGCCGTAGCTGTGAAGGCCTACAAGATAATAGTTGACACCAAAATAGGTCATCATGATACTGCCGAAAGCTATAACGCTTAGAAAGTTGAACGTCCATTTGCCGCGGAGGCCGGGAACCAATCGGGTGTGGATGACGAAGGCGTAGATCATAATGGAAATCAAGGCCCAAGTTTCCTTGGGATCCCAGCCCCAATAGCGGCCCCAGCTTTCGTTGGCCCACTGGCCGCCCAAGAAATTTCCTATGGTGAGCATGGCTAAACCGACGGTAAGGGCCAGTTCGTTGATGACGGTCAGTTCCTTGATGTTGATGTCCATCCTTGCTTTATTCTTTTTGGTGGTCATGATCATCAACAAAAGAGAAACGACCCCCAAAATCATCCCTACGGTCAAGGGGCCATAACTTCCGACGATTACCGAAACGTGTACCATTAACCAATAACTATCAAGCACAGGCACCAGGTTGGAGATTGAGGGATCTACCCAGTTTTGATGTGCGACAAATAGTAACATAGACGTCACGAAAGCCGTGGCGGCGATGGTCATATCGCTTTTGCGCGCAAACAACAGCCCCATACCCATTGTGGCCCACGCCACATACAATATACTTTCGTAGGCATCGCTCCATGGGGCGTGTCCTGAAATGTACCAGCGCAGGATCAGGCCGGCGGTATGCCAAAGGAAGAGAATGAATATCGTACCTTTTAAAGCATAGCTCGCGATTCGCCAAATGGAACGGTCCTTGAAAATTTGAAAAATCAAAACGAAAAACATTAAGAAACCGATAACCCCATAGAGTTTGTACAGATGGTTGAAAATATCGAGCTTGTTATAAATGACCTCGGTGTTGATTTTTTTATCAGAGGGCAATACCTCGCTCCCGTGGTTTTTCTGGTTCTGCCTAAAAGCGTCCAACAATTTATCGGCATCGGCATAATCACCGGTTTCATTGGCATTTCTCAAGGTCATCAGGTAATAGGGAACGGAGTTTTTGATAAAGTTGGCATATAGGGAATCGGACACCTGAAATTGACCGCCCCTATATTCGATGGCGGATATCCATTTATTGTTCTCGTCATTGAGCAGTGGGAATATTTTAATAATCCTTCCGCTTAAGGCCTGATCTAATAGACTAAGGCGGATGTTGACCTCCTTAAAATCCTTTTGCATTTGATTGGGATTGGTGGTCGCGGTGGCATCCCTCAGATACGGTTCAAGCTTATAACTACCCTCTGCGTTAAAAAAATCTGTCGCCTTGGCATATTCTTGTCCCTCCGGAACACCGACGACGTGGCGTAGACTGTCGTTCTGTCCCTTTTTATCCAATGCCAAAAACTCTGTATTATACCAGGCGGCGGGTGCTAGCATCATAGAAAGGAATACCTGGTCGGCGTTCATGTCCTTGAACTTATCCTTGAGGCTCAACTTGCGCAACAGTTCTGAAGAAAAGGTGTGGATCGGTTTCATACGGCCGCCATCATCCTGTATGACCAATTTCCCGAATTTCTCGGCGTGCTCTTTCGATACGATGGTAGTCTTTAACAGGGAGTCGATTTGCGCCTGTGTGGGCATCATGGTGTTATGCCCATGACCGTCGCCTACAACATGCTCTTGTAAATCAGCGGCTTGCTCTGCCGATACCTGCTCTGGTTCATTTCCGGCGGTAGCCTTTTGAGATTCTTGCGCCTGTAACCCGAGCAATCCGGCAAATACCAAGACCGTAGTTATTGCCGCTTTTTTGGGTTTCAACTTGTCGAGGGATTTGCCCAGATCCTTGAAACGGGTCTTTCCGAAGAACATGATGCCCATCAGCCCAGCATATAGTAGGAAATAGCCCAAATACGTAATCCAGGTGCCCCATTGATCGTGATTTACGGAAAGGACGGTTCCTTTTTCATCGGGATGAAAACTGGACTGAAAAAAACGGTATCCCCCTTCATCGAGGATATTGTTCATATAGATATCGTAGTCGTAAGGGCGATCATTCTCTACGGTTACCTTGCTCATAAACGAGGCATAGCCTTTTTCGGTACCAGGATATTTTTCAGCGATGAAATCGTTCAATTTGATGCCGAACGGTAATTCGTAGACCTTGGATCCGTAGCTCAAACTGAAATCGAGCCCACCAACATTAAATTTATCCGAAAACTCGGACATACCTTTACCACCCAATAATTTCTTTTGTACGGTTTCACCATTGGCCGTTACCTCGACGACCAATGCATCAAGGGTAGCTTCGGTAATATCGTCTTTAGGCACCTTGACCACATCATACGAACCTTTGATTATAGGTTCGGGAACAACGAACTGCATTCCGGCCATATTATAGAGCGATCGCAGTTGAAACTCTTGCAGACTGTCTTTGGCTATCTGACCTTGAAACTGGTCCGCCATCCGCATAAAACTGCCTTCAAAAGGGGATGATATCTGATAGATGCTGTCGGTCGACATTATATTTATGGCACCATCCGTAGTTTTGTTCAGGGCAAAAAGCACCCCGTGGATGCTGGCCACTTGTCCGTTTTCCAAAAAGTGTTCGTGGCGTTGGCCGTCGCCGGCTTCGACGATTTTCAAATATTCCTTGCCATTTTCATCGGGAATCAGCCCTTCCTTCGCACCATCGATGAAATCCACGTACGAAATCGTAATAGGCTGTCCGTTATAATCAGAATTCCAAGGTAAGTTCGATTTGATGGCCTCGGCGGTAACGATCAGGCCTTCCTGCAAGGTCTTTCGTCTTGGTTGCCCGTCGATTTCACCGTCTACAAAGGCGGTCAAATAGGTTTTGTCGGAATAGAATACCTTTTCAGTTTTACCTTCACGAATGGGCATCATTCCTTCAAAACTGATATAACGGGTTACAAAGGCGCCCACGATAATCAATATCCACGAAAGGTGCAGGGTCAGTACCGGCCATTTTTCCCACCGTAAGAGCCGGTAACGGAACATATTCCCCATAAAATTGATGACAAAGAAAACCATAATGGCTTCGAACCACCAGGCGTTGTACACCCAGATTCGGGCGGTATCGGTGCTATATTTACTTTCGATAAAGGTGCCAAAGGCCATAGCGGTGGCAAAAACAATAAAAAGGATGGCCATTAGGCGCGTGGAGAAGAAAAATTTTTTAAGCAAATCCGTCATCAGTAGCTGAATTGATTTTCAGGAGGCAAAAATACGGGTCTTTTTGTGATTTTTCAGGATGATTATGGCTTATTCCGTTGAACATAAATGTTAATTATAAGTGAAAGTTGGTGAATATTGAAATACCTCCTCTAACTTTTACATTAACCAAGTGTCAAACCACGCGAACGCATCGGATTGCATTTTCAGGTCGAACTTATGGTCTCCTTCATAAAATTTGGCTTGATAACTTTCCGCGGCCCCTGCTTTGTCATACACCTCTTTTAAAATAGCATCGGCTTTTTCCATTTCGGGCAGCGTATACAACGAATCTTGATTATTGTTCTGAACCAAAACCGGGAGCGGTACATGCAGACCCAAAATTTCGGGAAATTCAAGGTATTTCGGCAGCAAGGGTGCGTAGGCCATCCAGGTATGGGTAAAAGATTTGTTGAGGATAAAATCACGCCACGTCGTCATAAAACCGACACAAACGGCACATTTTATCCGATGGTCTATCCCAGCAAGATAAACGGTGCGTAGCCCGCCTCCTGAAAGTCCAGCGCAACCCACATTTTCAGCATCTACCTCTGCTCGTTCGCAAAGTACATCAAGTGCCGCGAGGTCTTCCGCCAAGGTAACCCCCGGCCAGGTCGTTCCCGAGGAAAAAAGCGATTTGGCCATAATGTGTTCATGGTGGCCGGCCCAATCGTTATAAGCAGCTATGTTTTTGGGTCTCTCGGGATTTTTGTCCGATTTATCGGATAC
>RCMY010001721.1_pt1 | contig 33453 bp, 27 predicted proteins | sample 2041341 | NCBI WGS metagenome assembly RCMY01 (sample SAMN09708234, study PRJNA481090) | Marine sediment metagenome, whole genome shotgun sequencing project. | reverse complement strand
AGTAAGCTAACAAGGCGGCGAGCCGCAGACAGTACAACTAGTACGGCAAGGCGAGACAACGAAGTTAGGTTATTTTTTTGGATTGGTATCAGACGGCCTTTCCACAAAATGCACCACCTGCCCCTGCGCGGCGCGCTGCGCATCCAGCTCGGCTTTGGCCGCAGCCTGCTTTTGCTTTTTGCGGTTGACCTGCACCACATGCGGGCAGTCGGTTTGGTGGTGGTAGAGCATTTGGCAGTTGAGGCACTGAATGCATTCGTTCGGGTCGATATCGCCCTCGGGGTGAATCGCCTGCACCGGGCAATCGTGGGCGCAACGCTGGCAGGGGTTGCCGCACATCGGATAGCGGCGCAGCCAGTCAAACACCCGCAAGCGCGCCGGAATGGCCAAGGCCGCGCCCAGCGGGCACAAATAGCGGCAATAAAAGCGCTCGACAAACAAACCGGCCAAAAGCAGCACCAGCGCAAACGCCACAAACCACCATTCACGCATAAATTTCAAAATCATCGCGGTTTTAAACGGCTCCACTTCCGCCAATTTTTCCGCCAAGCCCAATTCATAAAGCGACACACCGAAAAGCAGCATAAAAATCACATATTTCAACGCTGCCAACCGCGTGTGCATGCCGTGCGGCACATTAATCTGGCGCACACCCAGCTTTTTGGCGATGCGGTTGAGCAATTCCTGCAAAGCGCCAAACGGGCAAAGCCAGCCGCAAAATGCGCCGCGGTTCCAAAACAAAATCGAAATCGCCGTGGCGCACCACAAAATAAACACCAAAGGATCCATCAGGAAATATTCCCATGAAAATCCGGTGCGCAAAGCCGTGGTGAAGGTGAGCACATTCACCACCGACAATTGCGCCTGTGCATACCAGCCGATGTAAAACAGGCTGAAGGTAAGGAAAACCAAGCGGAAGCGGTCGTAAAATTTCGGGTGTTTTGTGAGCGTGTCTTGAAAGAAAAACACCGCCACCAAAATCAGCAAAGAGAGCGACACCACGCCGATTTGCCAGCGTTTGCCCTGCCAAATCTGCTTCCACAGCGCCGAATCGGCTTCTTCAACAACACCCGCAGCCGCATCAATCGCCGCCGGCGCGGCGGCTTCCAGTGGCACCGGTGTGCCTTCGGGGTCGTCCACCGTGTAGGCTTGCGGCAATTGGTAATTCAAATCAGCTGTGGCAAAGGCTTTATCGTTCACGCTCAACACACGCTGAATCATCAATTGCAGCCGCCACGGCTCGGCGGCATCAAAATGCGCATCTTCCGGCACGGTAAACAGCGCGATTTCTTTGAAATGCGGCGCGCCCTCGGCAGCAAAAGCAGGCAGGCGCTGATGGTTGAGGTCGGTAAAGCGGAAGCTCTCATCGCCCTGAATCACCTCGATGCGGTCGAAAATGCCGCCGCGCACATAGCCCGAGCCTTTAAACGAATAACGCCCTTCGCCCGCCACCACGATTGCCTGCTGCCCGCTTTTCAGACGGCCTTGCAAATCATTCCAGTCCGCTTCACCGAGCAGGCTTTTGCCGATGGCAGGCTGGCTTACCAAAGCGGTGTAAAGGTTCACAAAAGTATCGTCGCCCGGGCCTTTTTCAGGGTGCTCGGCCGCGGCGGCTTTGTCACCGGTTTCAAACGCTTTGTTCACCTCATCCACCGTCATGTGCAGGCGCGCAATCGCGCCTTGATCGAGCAGCGCCTGCCACGATTGCACATCGGTTTTTTCCCTATTCACCAAGCGGTGCGGGCGGGTTTGCACCGGTGCAGCCACAGGCGCCGTGCCGCCGGCCGGTGCGGTAGGCGCGGCCGCAGCCGCTGTGCCGATGCCGTATTGGTGCGCCAGCGCGCGCACCGAGCGCTGGATGCTGTCGTTAATCACCATCAGCGTCACCGTGGCGCCGCTGATGATGTCGGAAGGCGCTTTATTGCCGGGTGTGGGCGATTTAATCAGATTGAGGCCGATATAATCGTTGATGAATTTATCGACCTTGGATTGCGGAATGCCGATCAACACAATCGGCTCGTGGTGCTCCACCAGCTTGGCGCCCACAATGGTGCCGTCGTTGGCGATGCCCACCAAAATATCAATCGGCTTGCTCGAATAGCCGCGCGTGTTCACCACATCGGTGGTGAGATACACATAGCCCAGCGGCTCGCCGCCTTTGAGCGCACGCGCCACCATAGGCTTACCCTCGGGCGCGCCATAAGCATCAGCGCCCGGAAAAATTTCCGCCACCGGCGTTTTGGCCAAAAATTCAGGCAAACGCTCGGCCCACGCCTGCGGCACCACCGCCACCAACACGGCCAACCACACCAGCATGGCCGCCAGCCAAGGCCGGCCGCACAGCGCGAGAAACTTTTGGGCGCGCAACATCGCCATTCCCTTACACAAGCATTTTAATATTTCTATTATATGAACTTAAAATTCACTCATCTTGACTTAAATCAAATTCACATCCACTAACACTACAAAACACTACACGGCACCACCATGAAAATCCTATTTTATTTTAAATAAATAAGTCAGCCAAAAAATCAAGAGCGTTTCCGCCTTTTCGATATCGGGCAAAAATCCCACTCAAATAACAAATACTTTAAATGAATCTTTTATAAACACTAGCCACCCATCGGCGCATACAAAAAGGCCGCCTGAAACGTTTCAGACGGCCTTTGCCAAGCTTGCCCGGCTTTTATTCAAGCCCGATTTTCTCCAACACATAATCGATGTCTTTATCGCCCCTGCCCGACAAATTCACCAGCAGGCGTTTGTCGGCCGGCAAGCGCTCGGCGCGGCGCAGCGCATAGGCGAGCGCGTGGGCGGATTCGAGCGCAGGAATAATGCCTTCTTCGCGCGACAAAGCCAGAAAAGCGGCCAGGCATTCTTCATCGGTGGCGCTTTCATAGCGGGCGCGGCCGATGTCTTTCAAATGGCAGTGCTGCGGCCCCACGCCCGGATAATCCAAGCCCGAAGCAATCGAGTGCACAGCGGCGGGATTGCCCGCTTCGTCTTGCAGAAAATAGCAGTGAAAGCCCTGAATCACGCCGGGTTTGCCCAAGGTCATGGTGGCGGCATGGCGGCCGGGTTTATCGAGCCCTTCGCCGGCCGGCTCCACGCCCACCAAGGCCACGGCTTCATCATCGAGAAACGCGTTAAACAAGCCTAAGGCATTAGAGCCGCCGCCGATACAGGCCACCACTTCATCGGGCAGGCCGCCATAAGCCGCTTGAAACTGCGCCCGTGCTTCGTGGCCGACGATGCTTTGAAAATAAGCCACCATTTCGGGATAAGGTGCCGGCCCCACCACCGAGCCGATGGCAAACATGGTGTTTTTAAAATCGACCATATAGGCGCGAAAAGCGCTGTCTACCGCCTCTTTGAGCGTGCCCGCCCCTTCCGACACCGGCACGAGCTTGGCACCGAGAATTTTCATGCGCGACACATTCGGATGCTCTTTGGCCATGTCCACCACGCCCATGTGGATTTCGCATTCCAACCCCAACAGCGCAGCCGCCGTGGCCAACGCCACGCCATGCTGGCCGGCGCCGGTTTCAGCCACCACTTTTTTCTTGCCGAGTTTTTTCGCCAGCAGCACTTCGCCGATGCAGTGGTTGATTTTGTGCGCACCGGTGTGGTTGAGGTCTTCGCGCTTGAGGTAAATCTGCGCGCCGCGCTGCGACAGTGTGCGGGCATGGTAAATCGGGCTGGGGCGGCCAACATAAGTGGCCTGAAGCCGCTTCATTTCGGCGATAAATGCCGCATCGCCGATGATGCTGCGAAAGCCTGCTTCGATTTCGGCCAGCGCCACCGCCAAATCGGGATGGTCGATTTTGCCGCCGTGCGCACCGAAAAAGCCTTGCGCATCGGGCAGCACCAAAGCGTTTAATTGCTCTTGAGCCATGGGGTTTTCCTTGTATTATCTGTTCTTTTATTTATCCGCCGAGGCCGTCTGAAACGTTTCAGACGGCCTCGTATCATTATATCGCAATATGATGTTTTACGGCTTGCGCCCGAGCAAATGCAACACCGAGCTTTCACCCTGATGGCGGCTGCCCTCGCCCAAGGTGATCACTTCGTGCTCGGCAATCAGCCATTCCAGCCCCGCCAAGGCCTGCCGCATTTCATTTAAAGTGCCGAGCATGGCCGCATCTTTAGGGCCGCCCGTGCCCAACGCAATTTGGTCGGGATGGTAAAACACGCCGGCAAACATGCCGCCCGGCTGCAAAGCATCTATCATGCGCTGCAACACCTGCGTGCGCACCGGCTCGGCAAAATGGCAAAACACGCTGGCAATCAACGCATAATGCTTGGGCGGCAACGCCATTTCGGCGATGTTTTCCTGCCGTGTGGCAAAGCGCACGCCTTTTTCAGCCGCCAGCTTTTGCGCTTTCTCCAGCCCCACCGCCGACATATCCACCCCTTCGGCCTCGAAACCGTGTTCGGCCAAAAAAATGCCGTTGCGCCCCTCGCCCGTGGCCAAATCCAGCGCCCGCCCGCCTTTGGGCAGCAAGGGCAGAATGCGGGCGATAAATTGATTCGGCTCGGTGCCGAACACATAATCATCGGTGAGGTAGCGCTCATCCCATTTGCTCATGGTTTTCCTTTGCGGTAAATGTTTTCAGACGGCCTTTAATATAGCATTGAAAAAAGAAAAAAGGCCGTCTGAATGCTCGGTTTGCTTTCAGACGGCCTTTTATCTCAGCTCAAATTAAAGTGCATAGAATGTTGCCTGTATTGCCGGCAGAGCATCTGAATTATCCGTGTTTGAGAGGTGGCATCAATCGTTGGGCGCACAAACATGTGCGTAACCGCATGTGGGCAAGCCTTGCGGCTTGCACCCGGCTCTCAACACTCACACCGCCAGCCCCAATTCCGTGCCGGCTTTGATGGCGCGTTTGGCGTCCAATTCCGCCGCCACATCGGCGCCGCCGATAATGTGCACCGGTTTGCCCAGCGCTTCGCATTCGGCCTGCAAGGCGCGATTGGGTTCCTGCCCCGCGCAAATCACCACATTGTCCACAGGCAGGATTTCTTCTGCACCATTGCGGCGGATATGCAGGCCGTCTGAATCGATTTTGAGGTATTCCACGCCGCCGAGCATGTTCACGCCTTTGTATTTCAACACGGTGCGGTGTATCCAGCCGGTGGTTTTGCCCAAATTGCGCCCCACCATGCCTTCTTTGCGCTGCAACAGCCAAATTTCGCGCTCAGAGGGCGGCAGCTGCGGCTCGTTCGACAACAAAGCGCCTCTTCGTGCCATGCTCGCATCGATTTGCCATTCTTCGCGAAACAAGTCGGGCGATAGGGCGCTGTCTTCGCCGTGTTGGCTGAGGTATTCGGCGGTGTCGAAGCCGATGCCGCCCGCGCCGATAATCGCCACGCGCCTGCCCACGGGCTTTTTGTCGCGCAACACATCCAAATAGCTCAGCACTTCGGCTCGTTCGCTGCCGGGCAGGCCGATTTGGCGCGGCACAATGCCGCTGGCGAGCACGATTTCATCAAAGCCCTGCAAATCAGCCGCGGCCGCTTTTTTGCCCAACACGCGCACCACGCCCACATCGTCCAACACTTGGTCGAAATAGCGCAGCGTTTCCGCAAATTCGGGCTTGCCGGGGATTTGTTTGGCGATATTGAGCTGGCCGCCGATTTGGTTTTGCGCGTCAAACAGCGTCACCTTGTGGCCGCGCGATGCGGCGGTGTGGGCAAACGCCATGCCGGCGGGGCCCGCGCCCACCACGGCAATGTTTTTGGCTTTTTCAGCCGCGTGCACCGGCATTTGCAATTCGTGGCAGGCAAACGGGTTCACCAGGCAAGAGGTGAGCCTGCCGGCGAAAATATGGTCGAGGCAGGCTTGGTTGCAGGCGATGCAGGTGTTGATGCGCGCATCGTCGCCTTTTTCCGCTTTAATCACCCATGCGGCATCGGCCAAAAAGGGGCGCGCCATGCAAACAGCATCAGCCAAGCCTTGCTGCAAAATATTTTCGGCGGTTTGCGGCATATTGATGCGGTTGGTGGCCACCACGGGAATGCGGCTGATTTGCTTGAGCTTGCCGGTGAATTCGGCAAAAGCCGCGCGCGGCACGGAAGTGGCGATGGTGGGAATGCGCGCTTCGTGCCAGCCGATGCCGGTGTTGAACATATCTGCGCCTGCCGCTTCGATTTCGGCGGCCAAGGCCACGTTTTCATCCCAAGTGGAGCCGTTTTCCACCAAGTCGAGCAAGGAGATGCGGTAAATCATCAGAAAATCATCACCGCAGGCGGCGCGGATGCCGGCCACGATTTCGCGGGCGAAGCGGCGGCGGTTTTCAGCGCTGCCGCCGTATTCGTCGTCGCGCGTGTTGGTGCAGGGCGCGAGAAACTGGTTAATCAGATAGCCTTCGCTGCCCATCACTTCCACGCCGTCGTAGCCCGCTTCTTTGGCCAGGCGGGCGCAGGCGATATAGTCGGCCACGGTTTGGCGCACTTCTTCGGTGGAAAGTGCGCGCGGTTTGGCCGGATTAATCGGCGCTTGAATGGCGCTGGGCGCCACCGGCTCGCGGCTCATGGCGTAGCGGCCGGTGTGCAGAATCTGCATGCAGATTTTCGCGCCGTGTGCGTGCACGGCTTCGGTCACGGTGCGGTGCCACGCCACTTCTTCGGCATTGGTGAGCTTGGCGCCGCCATCGGTCACCGCGCCCGCCTCATTGGGGCCGATGCCGCCGGTGATAATCAGCGCCACGCCGTTTTTGGCGCGTTCGGCGTAAAAAGCCGCCAAATGTTCCGCGCCCTCGGGGTGCTCTTCAAAGCCGGTGTGCATCGAGCCCATAATCACGCGGTTGCGCAAAGTGTGGTGCGGCAGCACCAGCTCGCTGGTAAGTGTTCTCATTTATTGCTCCTGATTTATTATTTTGTGCGGGCTAAATGTAGCATGCCGTCTTAAAAAAAACACCTGTTTGAATGATTTTAAATAAAGCAAATGCTCGAAAGGCCGTCTGAAAACATTGGGTTTTCAGACGGCCTTTGTTTATGCTAACGTGGCCGCACACAATCCCCATCAGGAGCCGGCACATGAATAAACGCACCCCCGGGCATTATCCCGTGCTCACCACCGACACCATTCGCTATGGCGACACCGATTGCCAAGGCCATGTCAACAATGCCGTGTTTTCCACTTTTATCGAAACCGGCCGCTCGGAAATACTCTACCGCCAACAGCCGCCCGTTTACCCTGAGGGCACGCAATTTGTGATTGCACGGCTGGAAATCGATTATCTGCGCGAAATTTTGTGGCCGGGCGAAGTAGTGTGCGGCACGGCGGTGGCCAAAGTGGGCAACAGCAGCGTGCGGCTGGTGCAAAGCCTGTTTTGCCAAAATATCGAAGTGGCCTATGCCCAAAGTGTGATTGTGCTCACCGATAAAGCCAGCCGCCAATCCAGCCCGATTGATGCGCCATCGCGGGCCAGGCTTTTAGCATTCGGTTTGCGCGAAGCATGATCAACAAAGGCCGTCTGAAAACATTTTCAGACGGCCTTGAATAACATCACCGCGCTTTATTCGATATTCTGCACTTGCTCGCGCATCTGCTCGATCAGCACTTTCAATTCCACCGAAGCCTGCGTGCATTCTGCGGCAATGGCTTTGCTGCCCAGCGTGTTGGCTTCGCGGTTGAGCTCCTGCATCAAAAAGTCGAGTCGCTTGCCCACGCTGCCTTTGCTCTCGGTTACGATGCGGCGCACTTCGGCAATATGCGTGCGCAGGCGGCTGAATTCTTCATCCACATCGGCTTTTTGCATAAAGAGCGCAAATTCCTGCTGCAAACGGCCATCGTCAATATTGCCCACCGCCTCTTGCAGGCGCGTGCGCACTTTTTCCAAATGCGCGCTGAGCAAATGCGGGAAAAGCTGGCTGAGCGAATCCACAATTTCTTCCATTGCGCTCAAGCGCTCGAGCAGGTGTTGCTGCAATTTTTCACCTTCGCGCGCACGGGCGGCGGCAAAGTCTTTCAGCGCTTTATCGAGCAGCTTTTGCACCGCTTTGGCAAACGCTTCTTCATCTTCGCTCTGGCTCGTGAGCACGCCGGGAAATTTCAAAATATCGGCCACGCCGAGCTTGGCCAAATCTTCATGCTGCTTGCGCCATTTGCGGTTGAACCAGGCCAGTTGGTGCACCAATTCCTGATTCACCGCCAGCTTGCCGCCCGCGCCCGCTTCCAGCGATTGCACTTGGATGCGGCATTCGATTTTGCCGCGCGCGGCCTTGCCGGCCACAGCTTCGCGCAAAGCGCTTTCCAAGTGGCGCAAATCATCGGGCATTTTGAATTGCACGTCCAAATAGCGGTGATTGACCGCGCGGATATCCAGATTGATGCGGCGGCCGCCGCTCTCGCCTGCCGCATTGGCAAAGCCGGTCATGCTGTGGATGCTCATGGTGTTTGACTCCGTTTGTAGAATAATGAGTGAAAGCCCGCTCAATATACCATAAGGCCGCATGTTATAATCCGCGTCATCAATATTTAAAGGAAGCCACATGAGCCACTATACCCGCAGTGGTCGCGCCGCCGATGCGCTGCGCGAAATCCGCATCACGCCCGATTTTCTGCCCCACACCGACGGCTCCTGCCTGATTGAAGCGGGCAACACCAAGGTGATTTGCACCGCCAGCATTGATGAAAACGTGCCGCCGTTTCTTCGCGGCAAGGGGCAAGGCTGGGTAACGGCGGAATACGGCATGCTGCCCGCTTCCACCGCCTCGCGCATGCGCCGCGAAGCCGCCGCCGGCAAACAAAGCGGCCGCACGCAGGAAATCCAGCGCCTGATCGGCCGCTCGCTGCGCGCAGTGGTGGATTTGGCGCAATTGGGCGAGCGCCAGATTTTAATTGATTGCGATGTAATCCAAGCCGACGGCGGCACACGCACCGCGGCCATCACCGGCGCTTTTGTGGCGCTGCAAATGGCGGTAAACAAGCTCGTGGCCGCCGGCATGCTGCTGCACAACCCCATCCGCGAAGCCGTGGCGGCCGTGTCTGCCGGCGTGGTGGGTGGCGTGCCGCTGTTGGATTTGGATTATCCCGAAGATTCGGGCTGCGACAGCGATGTGAATATGGTGCTCACGGCTTCGGGCAACATCATCGAAATTCAGGGCACCGCCGAGGGCGCGCCCTTCAGCCCGCAAGAATTGAATGCCTTGATGCTGCTGGGCCAAAAAGGCGTGGCTGAATTGGTGCAACACCAGCAGCAGGCTTTGCAGCAAGTGCAGCCACAAAACCGCTGATTGCGCGGGAAATTGGCGTGAATCGGCATGCCAATGCGAGGCCGTCTGAAACCTTTCAGACGGCCTCAGGTTTGAATATCACCCAGCTACGCATTTTCGCCACAAGCTGTAGGTCGGATACTTGTATCCGACATTTGGCCGTTCAGAGCAAAGTACACACCTTATTTATTCTTCAAAAATCCGGCCTACACATCCACTCAAACCGAATATTTGCAGCAGCCCGTAGGTCGGATTCTTGAATCCGACACTTGTTCGTAGAACAAGGTGTTCACATCGCTTTGGCCGCCGGCCAAACGCCGGATTCAAGAATCCGACCTGCGCAGATGGTGCAGTCGAACGGCTTTTATTTTGTTAGGTTATCTTTTTGGAGTGGTATGAAACATTCAGGCGGCCTCAGTTTATCCACCACGCATTTGCGCCACAGTTTCAGACGGCCTGCCGCCATCCTGCCATCTTCTACTTCAATTGCGGCGGTTTGTCTTATTTGTTGACAATCCATCTGCACACCAAAGCAGAAAATGGCAAATCATTTTAAGCATTGGCACAGCATTGCGCCGCACCCGCTGCCAAATTCAATTTAAAACCAAACGAACCTTGTCATCACCATCAAAAATAGTAATAATGTTTCAAATTTTCGCAGATAACAGCGATTTGGTTTAACTTTCCCATTTTTCAGTTCAGCAAGAAAGCATAAGCAACATGGCGTTAATCGTACAAAAATACGGCGGCACCTCAGTGGGCTCGGCCGAGCGCATCAAAAACGTCGCCAAACGCATTGCCCAAGCCCGCGAAGCCGGCCACGATGTGGTGGTGGTGGTGTCGGCCATGAGCGGCGAAACCAACCGCCTGGTGGCATTGGCGCACGAAATGCAGGATTTTCCCGACCCGCGCGAAATGGATGTGGTGCTCTCCACCGGCGAGCAAGTCACCATCGGCTTGCTGGCCATGGCGCTCAAAAGCATAGGCGTGCCGGCCAAAAGCTACACCGGCTGGCAAGTGGCGGTGAAAACCGACACCGCCCACACCAAAGCACGCATCGAAGAAATCGACGACGCCAATATGCGCGCCGATTTGCAGGCCGGCACCGTGGTGATTGTGGCCGGCTTCCAGGGTGTGTCGCCCAACGGCGACATCGCCACCCTCGGCCGCGGCGGCTCCGACACCTCAGCCGTGGCGCTGGCCGCCGCGCTTAAAGCGGATGAATGCCAGATCTACACCGACGTCGACGGCGTGTACACCACCGACCCGCGCGTGGTACCCGAAGCGCGCCGCCTCGACACCATCACGTTTGAAGAAATGCTCGAGCTCGCCAGCCTGGGCTCGAAAGTTTTGCAAATCCGCTCGGTGGAATTCGCCGGCAAATACAAAGTGCGCCTGCGCGTGTTGAGCAGCCTGCAAGATGGCGGCGAAGGCACTTTAATCACCTTTGAAGAGGACAACAACATGGAACGAGCTGCCGTATCCGGTATCGCATTCGACAAAAACCAGGCGCGCGTGAATGTGCGCGGCGTGCCCGACAAACCGGGTGTGGCCTATCAGATTCTCGGCACCGTGGCCGATGCCAATATCGAAGTGGACATGATTATCCAGAATGTGGGCGAAAACGGCACCACCGATTTTTCATTCACCGTGCCGCGCGCCGATTACAAGCCCACGCTCGAATTGATGGAAAAGCTCAAAGACAGCCTGGATGCCGCCGATATCGACGGCGACGATGCCGTGTGCAAAGTGTCTATCGTCGGCCTGGGCATGCGCTCGCATGTGGGCGTGGCCTCGAAAATGTTCCGCACGCTGGCCGAAGAAGGCATCAACATCGAAATGATTTCCACCTCTGAAATCAAAGTGTCGGTGCTGATTGACGAAAAATACATGGAATTGGCCACCCGCGTGCTGCATAAGGCATTCGAGCTGGCTTAACCACCCTGCGCTTGAAATAAAGGCCGTCTGAACGCTTTCAGACGGCCTGTTTTTTTTCCTGTTTCTTTTTATAGTGCAGCTGCACAGGCCATTACCACAAGCATACGGAAAGGTCGTCTGAAAACTTCATGTCCGGATTTGCTGCCACTTGGCCGAAGGCGGCTGATTATGGACCATCTTGATGTGTTTATGCTTGGTGTATTTATGTGTGCCGCCAAGGTTTTTCATACCTATGGCATTTCCTACGCTGTGTATTTATTAAATCATCACCGCCCACTGCCTCTATTTTTTTATTACCTTGCTATTGAATTTTATAACGACTTTTTTAAAAACTTATTAAAATTAATATCTTATTCAGACATTTAAAATTATTAACAATACAATATTTTGATTGTTTGACACAGCTCAAGCACCCAGCCTGCTCATCTCCATCATAAAGGCGTAATATCCGCGTCACACAATATTCCGTATGCAGGAGACGATTATGATGTCCAACTTTCTCGCCATCAAAAAAATTCCCAATAAAGGCATTCCCATTGCCGAGCAACGGCGCATGTGGCTGCGCCAGTTTTTAAAAGCCTTTATGGTGGTATTTCTCACCTATATGTGCATGTATTTGATTCGCAACAACTTCAAAGCCGCCCAGCCGATGATGAAAGAGCAGCTCGGCCTCAGCACACTGGAATTGGGCTATATCGGATTGGCTTTCAGCGTAACCTACGGGCTCGGTAAAACGGCTGTCGGCTATTACATCAGCGACAAAAACACCAAGAAATCTATTTCAGTGATGCTGATCGGTTCCGCGCTTACTGTGCTGGCAATGGGCTTGCTCTTGAGCGCTTATGGTTCGGTTATCGGTATTTTCGTGGTGTTGTGGGGCTTAAACGGCGTATTTCAGGCCGCAGGCGGCCCGGCATCTTATTCCACCATTTCCCGTTGGGCACCGCGCACCGAGCGCGGCCGCTATTTGGGCTTTTGGAATATGTCGCACAATATTGGCGGTGCACTCGCGGGCATGCTGGCTTTATGGGGTGCAAACACGTTTTTCGGCGGCAATGTGCTGGGCATGTTTATTTTCCCTGCGCTGATTGCGCTGGTTATCGGGGTGGCCGGCCTTTTTATCGGCAAAGACGACCCGGAAGAGCTCGGCTGGAACCGCTGCGAAGAAATTTTCGGCGAACCGGTGGAAGCAGAAAATGCCGAAGCCGATGAAATGCCGATGTGGCAGGCATTCAAACAGTTTGTGCTGCGCAATCCGTGGATTTGGATTTTGTGTATTGCCAACGTGTTTGTGTATATCGTGCGCATCGGCATCGACAACTGGGCACCGCTTTATGTTACCGAAGCGCTCGGTTTCGACAAGCTTGATGCGGTGAATACCATTTTTTATTTTGAAGTGGGCGCCATTCTCGCCAGCATGAGCTGGGGCTATATTTCCGACAAGCTCAACGGCCGCCGCGCGGCTGTGGCCGTGGCCTGTATGGTGGCGATTATTTTCGTGGTGATGCTTTACCGCAATGCCACCAGCGTGATGATGGTGAACATATCCCTATTTTTGCTCGGCGCACTGATTTTCGGCCCTCAATTGCTGATTGGCATTTCTTTGGTGGGCTTTGTGCCTAAAAAAGGCATCAGCGTGGCCAACGGCATGACCGGCACATTCGGCTATCTTTTCGGCGACTCCGTTGCCAAAGTGGGACTCGCCGCCATTGCCGACCCCGAACGCAACGGCCTTACCGTGTTCGGCCACACGCTGCACGGCTGGTCGGATGTGTTTATCGTGTTTTACGTTGCGCTGTTTATCGGCATCGCACTGCTCACGCTGGTGGCTTTCGGCGAAGAGCGGCGCATCCGCCAAGTGAGCAAACAGCTCAGCCAATCTTAAAACAATCGAGCAAATAATCCAGGCCGTCTGAAAACCTGCATATAGCAGCTTTTCAGACGGCCTGCTGCCGAATCATCAGCAAAAAAATGCTACAATCGGGCATTGCCAACCTTTTATGCCCACTCATCATGACTGCTCCCGCTATCGAACATGTACAAGCCGTTGCCTTTGATCTGGACGGCACGCTCTGCGATTCTGTGCCCGACCTGGCCGCCGCCGCCAACGCCACCCGTGCCCATATGGGCTTGCCGCCCCTGCCCCAACACATTGTGGAAAGCTATGTCGGCGACGGGCTGGCCAATCTCGTGCACCGAGTGCTCACCGACAAGCGCGATGAAGCAGCCCCGCAAAACGAATGGGAACAAGGCTTCAGCTTTTTTATCCGCTATTACCGCGACCACCTGAGCGACTTCACCCGCCCCTACCCCGAAACCGAAGCCGGCCTGATTCTGCTCAAAACCTTGGGCATTCCGCTGGTGGTCATCACCAATAAAAACGAAATGCTGGCCGTCGAATTATTGAAGCAATTGGGCTTGGCCGATTATTTCAGCCTGATTCTCGGCGGCGACAGCCTGGCCGAGAAAAAGCCCAGCCCGCTGCCCCTCTTGCACGCGGCCGAAGTGCTCAATATCAACCCGGTCGACATGCTGATGGTGGGCGATTCGGCCAACGATATTCTCGCCGCCAAAGCCGCCGGCTGCCTTTCCGTGGGCGTAACCTTCGGCTACGGCGACATGCAGGAATTGGTGCACAACCCCGCCACCAAGCCCGACTGGCTAATCGGCAGCCTGCCGGAAATCTATGAAAACCTGCGCCCGCAAAAAACGCCGGACAACGAATAAACCCAAGGCCGTCTGAAACCTATCGTGAAATCAAACAAAACCGATACAAAAATAAGCAACCTCAAATCGTGCGTAGGGTGTGTGGCGCAGCCACGCACGCGGCTTGCCACCTGCGCCTGTATCCGTTTTTCATTCATGCCACTATTATTTTCTGTTTCAGACGGCCTGATTTTTATACCCATTCGAAAAATTAAGATAATACCCATTCAAAAAAGTAAGCTGACAAGACGGCGAGCCTGCGACAGTACAGATAGTACGGCAAGGCGAGACAACGCAGTTAGGTTATTTTTTCGAATGGGTATTATTGCCATTTAAAGCTTATCCAACGCATTGTGCTGCAAGCCCGCTGCTTTCAAGCCTCAATCCACGTTTATATGAAACCCGAAAAATCCCTGCGCACACGCGCCATGGAAATTTTATCCCGCCGCGAAATCAGCCGTGCCGAACTCAAACGCAAGCTCGCACCCTATGCCGATGGCGAAGAAGAAATCGAAAAAGTGCTGGCCGAATTTGCCGAGCGCCAATGGCAATCGGATGCACGCTATGCCGAAGCCTATGTGCACAGCAAAAGCCGCCAACACGGCGCGCTCAGGCTCAAACAGGCGCTCTTAGCCAAAGGCGTGGCGGACGAGCTTATCCAACCGCTGCTGCCTGCGCCCGATGCCGAGCGGCAAGCCGCCATTGCCGTGCTGCGCAAAAAATTCAAACAACCGGCCGCCGATTTGGCCGGTAAGCAAAAGCAGATGCGTTTTCTCGCTTATCGCGGCTTCGATATGGAAATTATCCATGCCGCCATCAAAAGCGATTGGGCAGAAGCGCCGGAAGAATGATGCCTCAAAGCCCCGCAGCCCCACCACAAAACAGGCCGTCTGAAACCCATTTCCACCACCCGCTGCCGCCTTTCATTACCACCCCGCCCAAGCCGGTGCAAACACCGCCGCCTCATCTTGATAATATATAAACCAACAGCCGCACACCGCACGCTTTCCACCAAGCGCACACGCATTTCACCTGCCCACAATTTTCCCATTCGGCATTATAATCATTACTATTGAAATTAAATTTTCACCTTATGATTCAATAAAATCATTCAAAAAAATTTGTTTCAAACATATATTATTAATATTTCAGACGGCCACTTCAGCCTGCAAAAAAGCAAAGTCCTTAATCCATAAACCTTGCGGCCTTCATCATCATGTTTTCTGATGGCATCCATAAAAAATTAGAGCTTTACAGCAACAGCAAAAATTACTACATTCGGCTACACAAGAAAAACACCAACGGAGCCCCAATATGACCATCCAATCTGCCGGCGCCAAATTCCGCCAAGCAGTCAAAGAAGAAATCCCGCTGGCCGTTGTCGGCTGTGTGAATGCCTATTTTGCACGCTTGGCCACACAAAGCGGTTTCAAAGCCATTTATCTCTCCGGCGGCGGCGTGGCCGCTTGCTCACGCGGCATTCCCGATTTGGGCATCACCAGCCTGGAAGACGTATTAATCGACGCACAACGCATCACCGATAATGTCGACACCCCGCTTCTGGTCGATATCGACACCGGTTGGGGCGGCGCATTCAATATCGCCCGCACCATCAAAGCCATGGAAAAAGCCGGCGTGGCCGCCGTGCATCTCGAAGACCAAGTGGCGCAAAAACGCTGCGGCCACCGCCCCAACAAAGCCATTGTTTCTCTTGAAGAAATGGTCGACCGCGTGAAAGCCGCCGTCGATGCCCGCGTGAATCCCGATTTCGTGATTATGGCGCGCACCGATGCACTGGCGGTTGAAGGCCTGCAATCGGCCATCGAGCGCGCCCAAGCCTGCGTAGAAGCCGGCGCCGACATGATTTTCCCCGAAGCCATCACCGAATTGGGCATGTACCGCCAATTTGCCGATGCCGTGAACGTGCCGATTCTGGCCAACATCACCGAATTCGGCGCCACCCCGCTTTATTCGCAGCAAGAATTGGGCGAAGCCGGCGTGTCGCTGGTGCTCTATCCGCTCTCATCATTCCGCGCCGCCAGCAAAGCCGCTTTGGGCGTGTATGAAGCCATCCGCCGCGATGGCCATCAGCAAAACGTGGTCGACACCATGCAAACCCGTATGGAATTGTATGATTTTCTCGGCTACCACGATTACGAGCAAAAGCTTGATCAATTGTTCAGCCAAAACAAATAAGCCCGTTTTACCGCCTGCCGTTTTCTTTTCCGACAACGGCAGGCCGGTTGCAGCCTTTCAAACGGCCGGGCATCTGCATCAGGCCGTCTGAAAAAATAAAAAAAGCAAGTCTACTTAGGAGAAACCCATGACCGAAGCAAACACCCCCGTTACCCCCAAGCCGAAAAAATCCGTGGCCTTGTCAGGCATCGCCGCCGGCAACACTGCCTTGTGCACCGTGGGCAAACACGGCAACGACTTGAGCTACCGCGGCTACGACATTCTCGATTTGGCCAAACATTGCGAATTTGAAGAAGTGGCGCACTTGCTGGTGCACGGCCACCTGCCCAACAAATTCGAGCTGGCCGCCTACAAGAAAAAGCTGCAATCGCTGCGCAACCTGCCCGCCAACGTGCTCACCGTGCTCGAAAGCCTGCCGGCCAACGCCCACCCGATGGACGTGATGCGCACCGGCGTGTCGGCCTTGGGCTGCACCACGCCCGAGCGCGAAACCCACCCCGTGAGCGAAGCGCGCGACATCGCCGACAAATTGATGGCTTCTTTGGGCAGCATGCTGCTTTACTGGTATCAATATTCGCATAATGGCAAAGTGATTTCGCTCGACAGCGAAGAAGACAGCATCGGCGGCCATTTCCTGCACCTTTTGCACGGCAAGCGCCCGAGCGCCGAACATGTGAAAGCCATGCACATTTCGCTGATTCTTTATGCAGAGCATGAATTCAACGCCTCCACCTTCACCTCGCGCGTGATTGCCGGCACCGGCTCCGATATGTATGCCGCCATCACCGGCGCCATCGGCGCACTCAAAGGCCCCAAACACGGCGGCGCAAATGAAGTGGCTTACGACATTCAAAAACGTTATCGCAACGCCGATGAAGCCGAGGCCGACATCCGCGAACGCATCGGCCGCAAAGAAATCGTCATCGGCTTCGGCCACCCGGTTTACACCGTGTCTGACCCGCGCAACGTGGTGATTAAAGAAGTGGCACGCGAATTGAGCGCTGAAACCGGCGACATGCTGCTCTTTGATGTGGCCGAGCGCTTGGAAACGCTGATGTGGAACGAGAAAAAAATGTTCCCCAACTTGGATTGGTTCAGCGCTGTGAGCTATCAAAAGCTGGGCGTGCCTACCGCCATGTTTACCCCGCTCTTCGTGATTTCACGCACCTCAGGCTGGGCCGCGCATGTGATTGAGCAGCGCCAAGACGGCAAAATCATCCGCCCGAGCGCCAACTACACCGGCCCCGATGATTTGGCTTTTGTGCCGATCGACGAGCGATAAGCAAAAAGTTTTCAGACGGCCTCCTAATTACCAAGGCCGTCTGAAAGCCGAAAATCCAACACGGCAGCATGATGTGCCGGACAACAAGCGCATCATGTGTGAAGCAGATGCGCTTTTTTTATTGCAGGCCGTCTGAAAAAGCGGCCGCAACAAACCGTAGGTCGGATTCTCGAATCCGACACTTGGCCGCAAGGCCAAGATAAAGCGTTGAACCTGACAAACAGTTTATCAACCAATCTTTCAGACGGCCTCAAACACCAACAGGCCGTCTGAAACCCGCCCACAAGAAAAACACGAAACGGAAACCACCATGAGCACCAACGCCCAATATCTCAAACCCCTGCCCGGCACCGATCTCAAATACTACGATGCCCGCGCCGCCTGCGAGGCCATCGCCCCCGGCAGCTACGACACCCTGCCCTACACCAGCCGCATTCTGGCGGAAAACTTGGTAAACCGCGCCGACAATGTCGACCAAGCCACGCTCGATTCCTGGCTCACGCAATTGATTGAGCGCAAGCAGGAAATCGACTTTCCGTGGTTTCCCGCGCGCGTAGTGTGTCACGATATTCTCGGCCAAACCGCGCTGGTGGATTTGGCCGGCCTGCGCGATGCGATTGCCGACAAAGGCGGCGATCCTTCCAAAGTAAACCCCGTGGTGCAAACCCAATTGATTGTCGACCACTCTCTGGCCGTAGAATGCGGCGGCTTCGACCCCGATGCCTTCCAAAAAAACCGCGATATTGAAGACCGTCGTAACGAAGACCGTTTCCACTTTATCAACTGGACCAAAACCGCATTTGAAAATGTGGACGTGATTCCGGCAGGCAACGGCATCATGCACCAAATCAACTTGGAAAAAATGTCGCCCGTGGTACAAGTGAAAAACGGCGTCGCCTTCCCCGACACCTGCGTCGGCACCGATTCGCACACCCCACACGTTGATGCGTTGGGCGTAATTTCCGTGGGCGTGGGCGGCTTGGAAGCCGAAACCGTGATGCTCGGCCGCGCTTCAATGATGCGTCTGCCCGACATTGTGGGCGTGGAGCTCACCGGCAAACGCCAACCCGGCATCACCGCCACCGATATTGTGTTGGCACTCACCGAATTTTTGCGCAAAGAGCGCGTGGTGGGCGCATTTGTGGAATTCTACGGCGAAGGTGCAGAAAGCCTGTCTGTGGGCGACCGCGCCACCATCTCCAACATGACACCCGAATACGGCGCCACCGCCGGCATGTTCTACATCGATCAGCAAACCATTGATTATTTGAAACTCACCGGCCGCGATGATGCGCAAGTGAAATTGGTAGAAACCTACGCCAAAACCGCCGGTTTGTGGGCGAGCGAATTGAAAAACGCTGTGTATCCACGCGTGTTGACATTCGACCTTTCCACTGTTGGCCGCAATATGGCCGGCCCTTCCAACCCGCACGCCCGTTTTGCCACCGCCGATTTGGCCGCCAAAGGCTTGGCCGCGCCTTACGAAACGCCTGCCGACGGCAAAATGCCTGATGGCGCAGTGATTATCGCCGCCATCACCTCGTGCACCAACACCAGCAACCCGCGCAACGTGGTGGCCGCGGCGCTGCTCGCGCGCAACGCCAACAAATTGGGCTTAATCCGCAAGCCGTGGGTGAAATCTTCATTCGCGCCCGGCTCCAAAGTGGCCGAAATCTACTTGCAAGAAGCAGGCTTGTTGAGCGAATTGGAGCAGCTCGGCTTCGGCATCGTCGCCTTTGCCTGCACCACCTGCAACGGCATGAGCGGCGCACTCGACCCGCAAATCCAGCAAGAAATCATCGACCGCGATTTGTATGCCACCGCCGTATTGAGCGGCAACCGCAACTTCGACGGCCGTATCCACCCCTATGCCAAACAGGCTTTCTTGGCTTCACCGCCCTTGGTGGTGGCCTACGCCATTGCCGGCAGCATCCGCTTCGATATTGAAAACGATGTTTTGGGCGTGGCCGATGGCAAAGAAATCCGCCTGAAAGACATCTGGCCGACAGATGAAGAAATCGACGCCATCGTGGCCGAGCATGTGAAACCGCAGCAATTCCGCGATATTTATATTCCTATGTTCGACACCGGCGCGGCAGAAAAAGCCCCCAGCCCGCTCTACGACTGGCGCCCCATGTCCACCTATATCCGCCGCCCGCCCTATTGGGAAGGCGCATTGGCAGGCGAGCGCACCCTCAAAGGCATGCGCCCGCTGGCGATTTTGCCCGACAACATCACCACCGACCACCTGTCGCCTTCCAACGCCATTTTGATGAACAGCGCCGCCGGCGAATACCTGCACAAAATGGGGCTGCCTGAAGAAGACTTTAACTCCTACGCCACCCACCGCGGCGACCACCTCACCGCCCAACGCGCCACCTTCGCCAACCCCAAATTGTTTAACGAAATGGTGAAAAACGAAGACGGCACCGTGAAGCAAGGCTCGCTCGCCCGCGTGGAGCCCGAAGGCCAAACCATGCGCATGTGGGAAGCCATCGAAACCTATATGAACCGCAAACAGCCGCTGATTATCGTGGCCGGCGCCGACTACGGCCAAGGCTCCAGCCGCGACTGGGCCGCCAAAGGCGTGCGCCTGGCCGGTGTAGAAGCCATTGTGGCCGAAGGCTTCGAGCGCATCCACCGCACCAACCTCATCGGCATGGGCGTGCTGCCGCTGCAATTTTTGCCCGGCACCAACCGCAAAACGCTTGAATTGGACGGCACCGAAACCTACGACGTGATCGGCGAACGCATCCCGCGCGGCGAACTCACTTTGGTGATTCACCGTAAAAACGGCGAAACCGTAGAAGTGCCCGTCACCAGCCGTTTGGACACCGCCGAAGAAGTGCTGATCTACGAAGCCGGCGGCGTGCTGCAACGCTTTGCGCAGGATTTCTTGGAAGGCAACGCGGCTTGAGTTGATGGTTGTTGATTTGAAGTAACGATAATGCCGTCTGAAAAATCCTTTTCAGACGGCATTTATAGATCCGGCAAAAACTTGAAGATTTTAAAAATACAACCTATTGAAAATAATAGAATTTAATAAATAAAAGTTTCAATGTTTAATTGCCGTTTCTATAACTCAAACATTTGTTCGTTATTTCGTTATTATGAGCAATAAGTTCATTAACTAAATTTGGAGTTGACCATGAGCACAGAATACTACGTAGCCATCATCGTGTATAAATCAGCATCCGACTCTGCTGGCTACACCCCACTTTATGAAGAATGTATCACCTTAGTAAAAGCAAATACCATGGATGAGGCCAGATCAAAGGTTGAAGATCTAACCAAACATCGAAGCACGAAATACAAGAATGCTGAAGGGCAGGAAATATCTTGGTCTCTTTACAATATCGTTGATATCAATCCAATGCTAGAGGATTCTTTTGATGAGGTCACCGAAATCTATGCACGCCACTTCAGAGATATTGAAGCATATAGAAAATTTGAAACTTTTTCAAAATAAGGGGATTTCATATGAAAATATTAAAACTTGCGCTTATTTTATGCTTTGTTGGCGGTATCAACTATAAAGTTGGGCAATGATTCATTGTTCTTGTCTAACGCATACGCCGCAGATTGCGTAGCCACCAACAATCTTTCGGAGAAGGCTCAAAGCTATATCAATCGTTGCAGGAAAGGAAGTATAAATAGTGAGTTTCCCGGAGAAATGTACTCAAAAACGCTGAAAGAAATAAAAAGTGGCACCAGTGCGGTTCATAAAAAGGCGTGGAAACTTCTTAATGACGGTAGATTTGCCAAATAATTTAACAACGCCATAATTAACCAGCGTAGCAACTGTGTTGTTAACCACCACGATAAAAATACAGTTGCTACGTTTGCTACTGAATCAACAATTCAAACATTAAGTGACAAAAGTACATGACCACCACTGCTTGGACGCTGCCTGAAAACGACACCGATTGGAGAATATCTCGTGATTGACACATTCCTTTTTTGCAACAAAGAAAGCCTGCTTAATCAAGAACAATGGAATCAAACAATCAAAGAGTATGGCTTCAATATGCAATTGGAGTCAGAAGACTTTACGCTTTCGGAGGAGCCAATATTTATAGCCGCGACATTCGAGGGGTTAGAATCCGGATTCGATTTGTCTTTGAGGCCTTACGATAGACAAGACTGAAATTTTGAAGATGAAGATTTGGATTTAATCAGCAAATTCGATAGTGTGTTGACATTCAGCACATATTCAAATGCACAAGAAATTGCAGGAATGCTTGGGGCAATCAGTTCCTTGGCCACAAAAACAGGCTCATACATTGGCGATGATTTCTTTAGCGGAGAAGTTGTAGAGCCTGCCAAAGCCATTGAATGGGCGCAAGACATACTCCCAGGTACGCGCGATCAATTTGATGGTCCAAGCACAATCCGTACAGAACTCGGCTAGCCATAAGGCTAACAATTCGTTCAAGCGTAGGTGCGATTAGCTTTGTCCAAACAAAGCGTAATCGTGCGCATGAAGCACAGATGCAGTCTGAAACCACTTTTTCAGACGGCATTGTTTTGTTTTCCGCATTCAAGACAGAGCAATGAAATAAGGTTATTTTTGTGATGGGTATAACCTGCATAAAAATAAAGGTTTGATGTTTTAAAGATGCCGTCTGAAAGGTTTCAGACGGCATCTGCATGCTGCACAATAATGGCTTATTCATTCAAGTCGATATTATTCGCCGCTTGCTGCGCCTGCGCTCAAGCTTTGGGCGATTTTGGCCAGCTCGACAAATTCGCTGCGTAAGCCGTAGGGGTCGGGCTTATCGGCTTGCCGGGCGAGGCGGATGATGTCGCTCCAGCCCATTTTGCCATTGTATTGGCCGCCGCGCAGCTGCTGGCCATAGGCGGCCACGGCGATGGCAAAGCGGGTGTCGGCATTGGCTTGCGCCAAGGGTTTGCTGTTGGCGGCCACGGGCTGGCTGATGAGGATGCTGCTGCTTTTGCCGGGCAATTTGTAGCGCAAGTTCACATGGGCGTATTCACCGGCTTTGCTGTCGGCGGCAGGCGCGGCGGGCCGGTAGCGTGATTCGCCCAGCCAGCCGGGCTGCCCGGCAGGGATGATTTCATACAGGGCGGTGACGCTGTGGCCGGCGCCGATGTCGCCGGCGTCGATATTATCGTTGTTGAAATCTTCTTGCTTAAGCAGGCGGTTTTCATAGCCGACCAAACGATACTCCTTTACGGTGGCGGGATTGAATTCCACTTGGATTTTCACATCTTGCGCCACGGTGGCCAGGGTGGACGACAATTGGCGTTGCAGCACTTTTTTGGCTTCGTTTGGGTTGTCGATATAGCTGTAATTGCCATCGCCCGCATCGGCCAGCTGCTCCATCAGGCGCTCATTGTAGTTGCCGGTGCCAAAGCCCAAGGTGGTGAGGGAAATGCCCGCTTTGCGCTTTTCGGCCACCATGCCTTTGAGGGTGTCGAAATCGGTGATGCCCACGTTGAAATCGCCATCGGTGGCCAGCAAAATGCGGTTGATGCCGTTTTTAATATGGGCTTTTTCGGCTTCTTGATAGGCCAGCTGAATGGCTTGCTCGCCGGCGGTGGCGCCACCTGCCTGCAAGCCGTTAATCGCGCGCAAAATGGTTTGTTTTTGGCTGCCTGAAGTGGGCGGCAGCACCAGTTTTTCGCCGCTGGCATAGGTGATCAGCGTCACCTTATCTTGCGCACGCAGTTGCTCGGCGAGCAGGCGCAGGGTTTGTTTTACCAGCGGCAGTTTGTCGGACGCATTCATGCTGCCGGACACATCCACCAAAAACACCAAATTGGCCGGCGGCAATTCTTTAAGCGCCAAATCTTGCGCTTTAATGCCGATTTTGATGATCTTGGCGTGCGGCTGCCACGGCGAATCGACGGTATCGGTGTGCACCGCAAAAGGCGCGCGGCCTTGCGGCAGCGGATAGCTGTAGTCGAAATAGTTAATCAATTCTTCCACCCGCACCGCATTCACCGGCGGCAGGCGGCCATTGTTAAGGAAGCGGCGGCTGTTGGCATAGCTGCCGGTGTCGACATCAATGCTGAAGGTGGACACCGGCTGCTGCGCCACGGCGTGCACGGGGTTGGTGCTGATTTGCCCGTATTGCTCGGTGTTTTGCAGCGGCAGCGCGATTTCAGCGCTGACGGGCGGCGAGGGCATCACCGCCATGCGCACACGAGCTGTGCCAGTATAAGCAGCATCCATGGCTTGGCTTTTGGAGGCTTGGGCGGCTTCTTGTGCGGGCGCGGTATAACTGGGTGCGGCCGGCCGGCTGCAAGCCGCCAACACAGCAGCGGCGATAATGGTAACAGCAATAGCGGGGCGGATGGCAGCCATGATTTTCTCCTTGTGGTGATGGGCGGCTTGCGGCATAGTGTCGGTGAATTATCTTGATTTGACAAGCCTTTATCTTCTGGAAAATGCACACGGGCGCAAAGAAACACCGCCTGCATTTTTGGATCGCATTCAAAAGGAGCGCAAAATGAGCAGCCACACCGAGATTATGAAATTAGAGGCCGAATTCTGGCAGGCAATGGCGGATCAACGCCCCGAGCAAGCGGCTGCGCTGCTGGCTGCCGAAGCGGTGAGCGTGGCCATGTTCGGCATTCATCATTTCAGCCCGGGCGAATATCTATCCATGGCCCAAACCGGCCCGGCAAAACTCACGTTTTTTGAATTTTCAAATGAAAAAGTGATTTTTCCGATTACCGATGTGGCGGTGGCCACTGATGAGGTGAAGCAAATTTTTGAAATGGATGGAAAAAGCCACGAAATGATCTGCTTCGACACCACCACATGGGTGAGAAACAACGGCCGCTGGCTGGCAGCGGCGCACACCGAAACGCAAAAGCCAAACCAGGCCGTCAGAAAGCATGAAAAGCAAGCTTTCAGACGGCCTGGTTTGTAATTAAATTACAAATTTAGCCCATAGTTGATTTGTCTCAATATCATCTTATTCAAAATTCATAATAATCATCATATTGAATTTACTACACCCACAAGGCATTTATGATGAGTATGCTTAATTCCACCCCCGCCGCTTGGCAAATCAACAAAAAAATCATCCTCTGGACCACGCTGATTGGCGGCTTTTTCAGCTCATTGGTCAAATGGAGCTCCGAAGTGAATATGCCGCCGCGCATGCCGGGCGAAATTTCACCGCCAGGCGCCAATATTGATGCTTGGCTCGGCTGACTCGGCTTCAATTCGCATTCGCTCGATTACGTTTATCAAGGCGTTACCGTGCCCGGCGCTGTTACTTTATATCACTGGCTGTTTAGCTTCGTATTCGCTTTCGTTTATGTTGTGGGCTCTGCTTATTGGCCGAAAATCCGCTTGTGGTATGGCGCTTTCTACGGCTTGCTGATCACCATTGTGATGCACGGCTTTTTGATTCCCCTCTTCGGCTTTCGCAATCCCGTCTATGCCGATGGCGCCACCGGCTGGCTGTGGAACCTGAATGCCGCCGAATTGTGGAGTGAAATTTTAGGCCATGTTTATTGGTCGGTGTCGATTGAAGTGTGCATGATTGCCGTCCTCGCTTATTTTGTCCGCCCGATAAAAGGCAACTGGGTAGCCAAATAGCACATTACCCTGCCAAAACAAAAGCGCACCATGGAGTGCGCTTTTTTGTTGCCGTTTAATTAAAAAGCCTCAAGCAAACCGATTTCTCTAAAAAACCGCGCATACGCTGCCGCCTTTTGCGCCAGCGGCAAGGGATAAGCCCGCGACGACGACGGCAGCCGATAAAGCCGCAAGCGCCGCCCCGCAAATTCCGCCTCGCTATAAGCGCCGATGGCAGGCTTGGCTGTTTCAGACGGCATCAAGGATACCAAAGTATCCGTGGCCAGCTCACCCGTGGTCATCACCACATCGCAATGCGGCATTTGCGCGAGCAGCGCCGCCAAATCCAGCGGCGTTACAATCTGCAAAAACTTATCCGACGCATTGCCCTGCAAACGCACCACTTGATGCGCCGTATCGCTGATGGCAATGCCTTTTTCCTGCAAAAAATCCCGAATCAACCCTTCCTTAAACGCCTTGCCGCCCGCCGCAACGAAATAATCTTTATCTGCAAAAAACACCAGCCCGAAAATCCGCCACATATCGTTTTGAAAATTCGGATAATAAAAATCCATCTTCCACCGCGCCCGCGGCGGCGGAAAGCTACCCAGCATCAGCAATTTGGCGTTGGGCGGGGCGAAAGGTGGTAAGGGATGGGTTTCGATGGGGAAATCGGGCATGTTATTTTTTCGGTTGCAGTTTCAATAATTCGGCAATATCGCTTTCGCCTTGTGTTTCTTTTAGCTGGCGTTGTGCGGCAGCATAGCGTTCATACTCGGCTTCTGCCTTCGCATCGGCCTGCTTTTTGCTGATTTTGCCCGCACCCTGTAACACTTCACGATCATTAAACTGCAAAAATTGATCCAGCTTTTCCGCCCAATCGCGTAAAAATACCTGCTTTTTGCGCTGCGCTTGGTCTTCGGCAAAGTCCAGCCACATGGTTACGATGCGGTTTAGCTGGTCGATTTCCATTTCATGCAGATAATTTTTGGCGGTTTTAATGTCTTTTTTGCGCACCTCACCCGCTGCCGTGTGCGTGAGCCCCATAAAAGGCTTGGCTGCATCGGCGCGCCGGTAAACCAACTCGGCGGCGGTTTGCCCGGTGCTGGCAAAGTGCAGCTTGTTTTGAATGGTTTGAAAAAACAGATTGGTGTCCCGCACCGACGGCTGATAATCCGCGGCCAAAGTAAAAATCTCGCGCACCCGCAAATACACCCGCTTCTCACTGGCACGGATATCGCGGATACGCGCCAACAATTCATCAAAATAATCCGGCGCCGCCAGTGTACCGACAGGCGGATTTTTCAGGCGCTCGTCATCAATGACGAAGCCTTTTTGCAGATACTCGCCCAAGGTGCGCGTGGCCCATTGGCGAAACTGCGTGCCACGGCCGGAGCGCACGCGGTAGCCGATGGCGAGAATCATGGGCAAAGAATAATGCTTCAACTGCCGCTTCACCTCGCGCCCGCCTTCAGTTTGAACTTGTAAGTATTCTTTACAAGTTGCGGCCTCATCAATTTCTGCTGCTTGATAGATGGCTTGAATATGTTGGGTAATGGATTGCGGTGTCACTTGGTATAATTCGGCCATTTCTGCTTGTGTAAGCCAAAGCTGGCCGCCCAATTCACGCAAGACAACGGAAGATTGGCCGTCTGAAGTGGTGTAGAGGATTAGGGTGTTATCGGTCATATGCAGCCTTCCTTTCAGACGGCCTCTTTGCCGTTTTGCTGTATCACGGTTTGGGTAGCGGTGATTTTATTGTCGGCGTATTCCACCACGTCTCTTATGACCAGTTTTTGTACTGCGGAAAGTAGGGTTTGCATAAAGGCATAATCGGGCGTTCCGTTTAAAGAGGGAAGCTGCATTTTGATTTTCAGGCTTTGCGAACTCCTCAACTTTTTACCGTAGGAGAATTTTCCTGATACCGCTTTTTGCATAGCAGCAGTCAGAAACAACATAGTTTCTTTGGAGAAATCTTGCTCATCATGCCAATATGCACCAGTATCATCGCCGGCACCATAATCATAATTACGGTAAAACGCATTGCCAAAAATATCCAATGTGATGGAATTTTTTGGAAATTGCGCAACCGGATTGGCGATATAACCCACGACGCCGGTGTTAGTAACGCCTGCCATCACAAACGGGATGCTGCCTGAAATCTGATCGTCTTTTTTCAAGCGCCGCCCTTGCTTGATTTGGTTGAATACACTATCAAAACTAAATGGTGCAAACTCTTTTTTGCCTTCCTTCAGTTTCGCCAACGCTTGCTCTTCCGCTACCGTCAGCGTGCAGTCTTTCAGCCCTGCGGCTGAAAGATAAGCTTCCAGCTCGGCGGTACGCCGAGCTTCCAGCTCGGCGGTACGCCGAGCTTCCAGCTCGGACACGAAATTTTCCATAAAGTCAAGATATGGTTCTTTATTTTTTACAGGCAGGCTGATTTTTGTATTTTCGATAATGGAAACTTTAAAACTGGAGCTGCCCCACGCAAACGTGCTGAACGCTTTTGTCATCACAGGAAGAAAAAATTGTGCATTACGTTTACTCAACAAATTATTTTTAGCTTTGACAACTTTGATTTTATCGCCTGTAAAATAAGGCTTTTCCTGATAAAACATAGTCGCCGTATCTTGCCCGAATGAAATGGTATTTCCCTCATTCAGGAATTGCTCATCTTCATCAATATAGCCTCTAATGCCATTATTCATCGCGGTTCTGACCACATAAGGATATTTTTCCGATTCCAAAATGGTTACTTTGTTGGCATCAAAGCGCTTTTTAGATGTTTGAATATCAAACAAATCTCCAATCCTAAACTCACCCCACTCAACCGCATCCAACTGCGCAGCCAAGTGGGCATCTACTTTCCCAAACCGTCATCCTGCGTGTTTTGCTGTCTCAAGAGATTGGCTACTTCCCAAGCCAGATAATCGCTAACGGTTTTTTTGAAATCCTGCAAGGTGGGGCGGGTGTCGGCGGGGGCAGTTTGGTTCCAGTCTGCGCCGCTTTGCGGGTCTATGGTGCCTTCAAAATATTCGCTTTCACTGAAAATGCTCAACTTACTTTTACCAAAACGCACCAATGCCGCCAGCTCCTCGTAGCGCCCGCGTGCGTTGCCGGTGTCTTTTAAATTATTGCTGGCTTTTTTACGGTTGGTGCGCGTGTAGCCGTCGTTGGAAAAATCGATAAATTTCACCATTTCGTCTGCATGGTGCGCTTCGTTTACCTTGAATACATAAATATTGGTTTGTACGCTGGATTTGCCGATAAACAGATCTATCGGCATTTTGATGCTGGCCAGTAGGGTGTTTTTCGCCAAAATACGGCGGTTGATTTCACGCGCCCGTCCTGAGCCGGCGGAATTTTGAATAATAATCGCTGCATAGCCTTTGCTCATCATGCTTAGGGCTTTTTCCACAAACACCATGCCGTTGCCTGTGGCGGAATACGGCGGGTTTAAGATAAAGGCATCGGCCGGGAACTGTTCTTGAGTTTTGCCGAAGCCGTATTTGCCGTCGAAATCGGCCAGCGAATCTTTGTTTAATATATTGGAGCTGCCGTCGCCCATTAAAATCATGTTGAGAATGGCCAACATATAAACACTGGAAAGCAGCTCTAAACCCAAGAGCTGCTCGGCTTTGATTTTGGCTTCTTTTTCGTGTAATTCCTGCGGCGAGGTGATGGTGTTTTTGGCATCAATCAGCATTTCGTTCATGGCAGCCACCAGCAAACCGGCCGAGCCGGTGGCGAAGTCCCACACATAGCTGTCTTTATTGACCCGCGCCAGCTTGGCCATCAGTGTGGCAATGTACGAAGGCGTGAGCACCACATCATTGAGCTTGTCTTGGGTGAAGCCGAGCCATGAATACATTTCGTTGAACAATTTGCCGGTGAAATCGGTGGTGAGGCCGATTTTGTAGTAGATGCCCAAATCGTCAACGATTTTGGTGAACACGCGCTTAAGTTGGCTTTCACCATTGTGCACTTTGTTGATGTTGTCGGTGAGCAATGTGTTGGACAGGGTGCGGATAATCAAGTCTTTTTTCTGCGCGGGTAATTGCTTTTGCTGCAAAAAGGCATTGATTCTGCGGATAAGAATATCACCGTCACGGTCGCCCTCCATGGTGCTGGATTTCAAGTCTTCTTTTTCCAGCGGCGGCACTTTCCCTGCAATACCGAGCGTGGCGATAATCGAAGCGGCCACCAGATAAACGCGGTCGTTTTCGCCCAAACCTTTTTCGTTTTGATAGATGTCGTTATTGAGCTGCTTTAAGCTGATGTCGATTTCCTGCTCACGGCGGGCTTTGATTTTGTCTAATTCTTCGGGCGTGAGTGTGAGCGATTTGACCGTTTCGATAAAATCATCGAAATGCTGTGGCGCTAAAAACGATAAATCGGTAAATTCGCCGATTTTTTGCCCCGCGCCCAAATTGCTTTTGGCAACGTAGTACACGCCGATTTGATGATGGATTTTGCCGGTGTTTTCATCTTTATGCCCGGTCATGCCGATGGCGATGATGTCGGTGTAGGCGGTGTGATGCAGCACGGCATTGGCATAATGCACAGCGCCGTTCACAGCATAGCCGTTGATGTTTTTGAAAATAGGCTCGTTTTTGGCATTGCGGTTTTCAACATTGCCGTCTTTATCCAACTTAGCCAGCTTGTCTTTATAACCTTTGTATTCAACCAATACAGGATAATCCTGCCCGTTTTTTGTGCTGCGCAGCAATAGTTTGGCATCGGGACGGTTGGCGCCGGCACCGCCGTTTTTTGAATAGTATTCGTTGAGTGCTTTGTCGATTTCGGTGTTTAATTTTTCTTGTTCGAGCTTGTAATCAAGCTTGTATTGTTTCAGCCAACCATTGGCAAGGTCGGCAATATTGGGTTCGATGGATTGGGTCATGTTGGGATTCTTTGGTCGTGATTTATGGAAATGGTTTTTTGATGAGGCTGTCTGAATAGTTTTAAGGTTTCAGGCAGCCTGTTTGCTTAATATGTCATACAGCACAATATTAATGTAGTAATTGCTTTTGCCGAGCTTTTCTTTATGCAGCAAGTTTTCCGTCACCAGTTCATCCAAATATTTGGCGGCGGTTTGGCGGGAGACGGAAAGTGCGTCTGCCACAAACTCTATTTTGGTGTATGGGTGGCAAAACAGATGATTAATCAAATCTTGGCTGTAAAAAGAAAATTTATCGCGGATGCGGTGTTTGTAATCCTGCATGGCGGCACGGATGGCGCTGACAACAGTAATGCTTTGTTGCGCAGTTTCCGCTACGGCCTCCAGCATATATAGCACCCACGGCTGCCATTCGCCTGTTTCCCGCACGGCTTGCAGCAAGCGGTAGTATTCGTTTTTATGGCGCACCAAGTAGCGGCTCAGATATAAAACCGGAATATCCAACAAGCCGGCATGCACTAAATACAATACATTGATAATCCTACCGGTTCTGCCGTTGCCGTCGTAAAACGGGTGGATGCTTTCAAAACGGTGGTGGATAACCGCCATGCGGATCAGTGGGTCTATTTCGTTATCCGGTTCATTGATAAAGCGCTCAAGCTGCGCCATCAGGCGGATAATTTCATCAGGATGTTGCGGCGGCATATAAACCGTTTGCCCGGTTTTGTCGTTTTTCAGCTCGGTGCCCGGCAGCTTTCGGAAGCCTGCACGACTGCGCTCCAGTTCTTCCTGAATCGCTAGAATATGATTATTGGTGAGCAAGCCGTCATGATGGAGCAAATCAAAGCCTTTATGCAGGGCCGAAGCATAGTTTTGCACTTCTTTTGCAGCTGCTTTGCCTGCATATTCGGGAAATACGGCTTCACGGAACAATTCATCGTGGGTGGTGATGATATTTTCGATTTCCGAGCTGTCTTTGGCTTCTTGTAACACCAATGTGTTAATCAGAATACCTTGATTGGGAATGCTGCGACATACACCTTTGAGTTCTGCCAAAAAACGGTGGGCAGAAACCAGCTTGCGCAGAATATCAAGGTTCTCCAACTCTGCCTGCTTCGGGAAATGTTCGAGCGAATAAGTCATGATTTTATGCTTGAAAAACAGAAGGTTTTATTATAAACGAATTGCTCATGTTAAAAAAATCGGTTTTTTTTAACACGTTCGGAAAACACGTTAAAAAATCCGTGTTTTTTTAACATGAGCATCTGAAGTGATTGATGCCGTCTGAAGCCTTTCAGACGGCATTGTTATTCCATCACCGTTTCAACTTCGCAAACGCATCTGCCATCGCCGAATTGCCCTGCGCTTGCTCGCGCGGTGCGCTGCGTTGGGGGCGGTTGTCTTTGCGGGTGTGGTTTTCAGACGGCCTGTCGCGTTTAACGGCGCTGCCGGGTTCGTCGTCTAAGCGCATGGTGAGCGCGATGCGTTTGCGCGCGGCGTCGACTTCCATCACTTTGACTTTTACCACATCGCCCGCCTTCACCACTTCGCGCGGGTCTTGTACAAATTTATTGGCCAGCGCGGAGATGTGCACCAAGGCCGTCTTGGTGTACGCCGATGTCGACAAAGGCGCCGAAGTTGGCCACGTTGCTCACCACGCCTTCCAGAATCATGCCCAGTTGCAAATCTTTGATTTCGTTTACGCCTTCGGTGAAGGTGGCCGTCTGAAACTCACCGCGCGGGTCGCGGCCGGGTTTTTCCAGCTCGGCGAGGATGTCGAGAATGGTGGGCAGGCCGAATTGCTCGTTGGTGTATTGGGTGGGTTTGATTTGTTTGATTTTGTCGCGGTTGCCGATTAAATCGGCAGCTTTGATGTGGTTGTCGGCCAGCATTTGCGCCACGATGGGGTAGGCTTCGGGGTGTACGGCGCTGGCATCTAGCGGCTCTTTGCCGCCCTGAATGCGCAAGAATCCGGCGGCTTGTTCGTAGGTTTTGTCGCCCAGACGCGGTACTTTAAGCAGGGCTTTACGACTGGGGAAGGCGCCGTTGTCGTTGCGGTATTGCACAATGTTGTGCGCCAGCGTTTGGTTGAGGCCGGAGATGCGCGCCAGCAGCGGCGCGGAGGCGGTGTTTACGTCCACGCCCACAGCGTTAACGCAATCTTCCACCACGGCATCGAGCGATTTGGCCAGCTGGCTTTGGTTAACATCGTGCTGGTATTGGCCCACGCCGATGGATTTGGGGTCGATTTTCACCAATTCGGCCAGCGGGTCTTGCAGACGGCGGGCAATGGATACGGCGCCGCGCAAGGAAACGTCCAGCTCAGGGAACTCTTTAGCCGCCAATTCGGAAGCGGAATAAATCGAGGCGCCGGCTTCGCTCACCACGATTTTGTGCAATTTCATTTCAGGTAGCCTTTTTACCAATTCGCCCGCGAGTTTGTCGGTTTCGCGGCTGCCGGTGCCGTTGCCGATGGCGATGAGCTTAACGCTGTGTTTTTTGATGATATTAGCCAAAGTGGCCAACATATTGTTTTCTTGATGCAGATACACAATCACGGTGTCGAGCAGTTTGCCGGTGTCGTCCACCACGGCGCATTTCACGCCGTTGCGGTAGCCGGGGTCGAGGCCCAGCGTGGTGAGGCGGCCGGCGGGTGCGGCGAGCAGTAAATCTTTGAGATTGCGGGCGAACACGGTGATGGCGTCGGTGTCGGCGGCTTCTTTCAAGCGATTAAAGGCGTCTAATTCCAGCGACAAAAAGATTTTGGCGCGCCAAGTGAGGCGCACGGTGTCGCGCAGCCATTTGTCGGCAGCGCGGCCTTGGTCGGCAATGTTGAATTGCTGGGCAATGGCTTGCTCGTATTCGCTTTGCTCGGTAATCGGAGTGTCGTCGGGCTGGTATTTTAAGGCTGCCTGAAGAATGTTTTCATTGCGCCCGCGCAAAACGGCCAAGGCGCGGTGGCTGGGCATGGTGCGCACGGGCTCGCGGTGGTCGAAATAATCTTTGAATTTTTCGCCCGCTGCTTCTTGCCCCGCCATCACTTGGGCGTGGATTTCGGCTTCACGCCACAATTTTTCACGCAGGCGGCCGATGAGCTCGGCATCTTCGGCGAATTGCTCCATCAATATGGCGCGTGCGCCGTCGAGCGCGGCTCTGGTGTCGGCCACGTTTTCGTTCAGGTAGCCTTGGGCGGCGGTTTCGGGGTTTTCAGACGGCGTGTTCAGCAATAATTCGGCCAAGGGCTGCAAGCCGTTTTCGCGCGCAATTTGTGCTTTGGTGCGGCGCTTGGGCTTGTAGGGCAGATATAAATCTTCGAGCGTGGTTTTGTTGTCGGCGGCTTCGATTTGTGCTTTTAATTCATCGCTGAGCTTGCCTTGTTCTTCAATGCTTTTGAGCACGGTGGCTTTGCGATCGGCCAGCTCGCGCAGGTATTGCAGGCGCTCGGCCAGGGTGCGCAATTGGCTGTCGTCCAGCCCGCCGGTGGCTTCTTTGCGGTAGCGGGCGATAAAGGGCACGGTGGAGCCCTCATCCAGCAAAGCCACGGCGGCTTCTACTTGGGCGGCGGTGGCGTTTAATTCGGCGGCGATGGTTTGGGTGATGTTCATGAATCGTCTTTAATCGGGAAAACACAAAGGTGAAAGCATAGCGGCC